>Ga0115565_10001545_pt1 | contig 18894 bp, 18 predicted proteins | sample COGITO_mtgs_1105_FD_87199 | JGI IMG/M metagenome (GOLD analysis project Ga0115565, IMG submission 87199) | Pelagic marine microbial communities from North Sea - COGITO_mtgs_110530 | ecosystem: Environmental > Aquatic > Marine > Epipelagic | place: Germany:Helgoland, sampling site Kabeltonne... | reverse complement strand
GTTACATTCTTAGGAGCAGGGGAACCTAGCTCAACAACAAAAGCTTTGTACAGCATAAACGTAGATATAAACGGGACAAGCACTAATGAGACAGTCCTTACTACAACAGCAGCCGTAACAAATAAAGGCGGTAATTCTTTCACGCTTATAGATGCAAGTTCCTTTCAAGAAGGGGATGCTATACGTATTAATAAGCATGTATGCATTATTACAGATATTTTTGGTAACGTAGTTTATACGGATAGAACTCTTCCTATAAGACAATTAGCTTCGGGTTCTGAAGTTTCTAGGTTAGATGTACCTAACACAAACTCTAGAATGGAAGGGCCAGCTTTAATTAAGTTTGCTCCAAATAGAACAACTCAATATTACGGAATGGGTGTACGAGCTAGTTATTGTGTAGGCATAACAATAAGTAATTTTAATTCTTTATATAATGCTTCTGGAGTAGCTGAGTTAGTATGCTGTGCAGATTCTTACTTGGCAGGTATATATCAGAAGTCACCTACGTCAGCAGGTAGTACAGGTTTATCATACGCTGGACAACTGAGTGATGGAAATGATAATACAGCTCAGAACTTAAGGAGTCAGGAGGGGAGACACTGCGCTTCTATATCCTTTAGTCACAGAAACAAAGTAATGGACTGCATAGACTTCCAAGGAACAAACGCCTCTTATTTAACGCAGCACAACGGATGTAGGGAAAATACATTCATCAACTGTGACTTAGTAAATTGTTCTTTCGGTGTGTACTTAGGGGGGCAATTTGCTGGAGCAGGAGCAGTAGAAGATTTAGCAGATGGGGATCAAAGTAACATTATCCAAGACTCTCGGTTTATAAACTCTCGTGGTCTTTATCGTATGACTCGGAAGAACAAAGCTGTTAACTGTCAATTTATAAATGATACAGTAACTTCTTTTAGAGAAGTCTTTGTACCACGTAGTAATGGTGAGTCTACTTTTACAATAGAAAATTGTGAGATTGATATTGTTAATACGATTTGTGATGTTAGTGTTGAATTTACTCTTAACATGAGAGGCGGATTTTACTCTAATACTAATATTGATACTCTATTTAAGGGGACAGTTATTTCAAACAACATAGCTAATATAGTTTTTCAAAATGACCCCACAAGTAGCGAACTCCCCTTTGAAGGGTCTTTATTTTAAAACAGGAACATTATAATGGCACGTTATACGACATCAGGACAGAAGACTTCATTAGAAGCTCTCAATGCAGAACTAGAAAAGATTGAGATTGGGCAGCAGGGTTTGTTATCTCGTTCAGGAGAAACTCCTAATCAGATGACTTCTTTTTTGGATATGAATAATAATACAATTATTAATCTACCAGAACCTACTCAACCTACTGACCCTGTACGTCTACAGGATATAATATACCCTTCTGGGGATGTTGTGCTAACTTCAGATTTGACAAAAAGTCCTACATCTGTAACAGGTGTTCTAAGAGCAGAAGATGCGTATGCTGCTACATCTATTAATTTTCATACAGGACATGCTCCCGATAAATCCGAAGTAGGTCTTGGAAACGTTGATAACACATCAGACGTAAACAAACCTGTTAGTGCAGCACAAAGTACAGCTATAGGCTTAAAGGCTGATACTACTGCTTTAACTGCACATACTACAGATATAAGTAATCCACATTCTGTTACACAGACACAAGTTGGGTTGTCTAATGTAAACAATACATCGGATGTCAATAAACCCGTATCTACAGCAACACAGACAGCTTTGGATTTAAAGGCTAGTACAACATCTTTAAATACGCACATAAATGATGCGGCAAATCCACACAGTGTAACACAAGCACAAGTTGGATTAGGAAATGTAAACAATACAGCAGATGCTGATAAGCCTGTATCCTCTGCAACTCAAACTGCTTTAAATCTAAAAGCCGATACGAGTGCTTTAACTACCCATGTGAATGATGTAACAAACCCTCATTCTGTTACTAAAACACAAGTAGGTTTATCGAATGTTAATAACACTTCTGATGCTAACAAGCCTGTAAGTACAGCGCAACAAACAGCACTTGATTTAAAAGCAGATAGAAGCTCCCTCAATAGACAGTCTTTGCTTGATAATCCCCTTTGTCACTTATTTAAAACAAATAAACTTGTCGAGACATCAGCACCTACAGGCACAGATAGTGACATAACATTTACAAGAGCATCTACTGCAACATATGTTGACCGATATGGCATTGTAAAAACAGCAGCAATTGATACTATTCGAGAAGAAAAAGATGGTTTTTTAATTGAGCAAGCAGGCACTAATTTAGTTCCATATTCTGAACAATTTGACAATGCAGTATGGATTAAAGCTTTGGGAGCTTCTATTACGCCCAATGTTACTACATCACCTGATGGCACTGTAACTGCCGACAAAATAGATTTTACAAATACAAACGATAGGTTATTTCAAGCTGTTGCAAATACTACTGCTGCATCATTTACATTTTCAATTTGGGTAAAAAGCACTGGCGCAGATAGAAGCATTAGTCTTAGGCTCAAAAATTCTCCAACGGCAACTAATTTTACAAAAACAAACTTCACAGCGACTTCAGAATGGCAGAGGTTCAGCGTAACACTTGCAAGTCTTGCTGAAAACTTGGTTTGTGAACTAATAAGTATAGCGGTGAATTTAGATTTTTTTATCTGGGGCGCACAGCTTGAACAATCTTTAGCTGCTACTAGTTACATACCAACAGTTGCAACACCTGTCACTAGAATAGCTGACAAAGCTTTGCTACCAGTTTTAAATAACGTAGTTACAAAAGAATTTTCTATTTTCGGAATTATATCCAATGCATCAGCAACAACAACAGGGAATAAATTTATTTTTAGAATGCCTGTCGCAACTGGTTTTCTTGCGTTATTTTACAATGCAGGCAGCCCAAATCAATTTAATTTTAGATATGATGATGGTAGTGCAGCAGCACAAGCAACAGTTGTAGTTACAGAAAATATAAAATATTTTGCATTAACTGTAGATGAGTCAAATGTAAAATTAAACATTAACGGCACAGAAAGTTCGGCATCTAAACTTTCAGACCCATCGTTATTATTAGCAAATAACGTATCATTTTTTGGACAAACGGGGGCTGCACAATCAAATGGAAATATAAAAGATTTTAGAATTTATGATTTTGCGTTAAACGCTAACGAAATAGAGTATTTATTGCCATGATTGATTTAATAACATATATACCAAACATTGAAGAATTTAGAGCAGAAGCACAGGCAAATGCTGAAAATGAAATACTAGGATTTAGTATTGATGATGATGGTAATTTATCTTATGACGTTGGCAAAATACCAGTTTTTTATCATGCAGATGGAAAGAGAACACTGTCATTAATACGTCTTTTAAATCAAGATGAAGTCGATGTTTTTGATTCACTAGATACGTGCCAAAGAATTGGCGTATGTGAAAATAGCGAGTATATTTTTGATGAAGGTGGGCAAGAAATATACGACAGTGTTTACGACAGAACAGTAGTTGAAATTACTGATGCTGATGGAAATGTAACAGAATATACGCCACCAGCAATACTAGGTCAGTTTGCATAGTGCATCAACTAACTTTATTGAATATAACAACAGTTTGGGGAATATAATGGAAACAATAATAGACGCAATTAATATACTTACAGCAATTATTGCATCAGCGAGTGCAATAGCAGCAATTACACCAACTAAGAAAGATGATATTTTCTTATCGAAGATTAAACCTTTTATAGACATAATTGCATTGAATTTCGGCAACGCTAAAAAATAAAAGTATAGGTAACTAAATGTCAAGATACGTAACATCTGGAACTAAAACAACTATCTCAACTCTGAATACGGAGCTAGAGAAAATTGCCACCTCTCAAGAAGACTTTCTCTCGCGTGTAGGTGAAGCACCTAACCAGATGCAATCTTCTTTAGACATGAACTCAAACCAAATTATAAATCTTCCGTATCCAGCTTTACCAACTTCTCCTGTGAGATTGGTAGATTTGGATTCTTTAGACAAGGATATAACACCTCAAGATTTTGGTGCAATAGCAGATGGTGTAACGGATGATACGGTAGCTTTACAAACATGGGCTAATGTAGGAGGTCTCCTTTATCTTCCTCGTGGCGTATACAAGATTACTGCTCCTATTAACATAACTTCTTGTACTACAATATTTGGAGAAAGCTCTGGTACAGGTACATTCAATGAAGGGTCTTTATTAAATGAAGCCGCTTTAGGAGCTTCTATTATTTCTATGGGTGCAGACTTTGTAGGGGAAGCTGGTTTTTCATATAAGAGAGACACAGCAGCTATCTATTCTGTTAGTATTCGAGATATTAAATTCTATACAAAAGGAAGTGATTCTCATTGTATACGTATCTATAAAGGATATGACCACGTAAATCTACAAAATATAAACTTCCTGCAAATGGGAGATAATTCTTCTGCTATTAAAATGACAGGCAATGTAGATGATACATTTAATGAGACAAGTCAAACTATCTTAATACAAAATGTTATGGGTATCCATGACTACGACAGAACTACAGCAACAGCACCTACATTTGAATTTATCCAATGCCAAGAAATGAATCTTATTGGTGTTAAAGCTTTTGGTGGCTCTCAAGGTAATTTACCAAATTGTTATGGTATACGTTTAGCTCGTTGTCGAGGAGTACAATTATATGGTTGTTCTTTTGCACACAGTCAAACAGGCGGTTTACTAATAGAAGCCGCAGGAAGACTTACTACAGGTATCGTAGTAGATGGTTGTACTTTTGAAAACTTGTACGACTACGCTATACGTTTAATAGGGGATGACCTTGTAGTAGCACCTGTTAATGCTATATCTATAAGAGCACCTCGTTTCCAATTCCCTTTAAGTTTGGGTATTTATTGTGATTTTGTAACAAATAGTACTATTGAAGCAGACTATGCAGGAATGCATTTAACAACAAATACTTTAAACAATGTAGTGACTACTCGTAATTTAGCACAAGTAACAGACTTAACTACGTCAATAGATAATACAATTACACAGTACGGTAATGTTTCAGACCAAGCTACAATACATTTAAACAAACAAGTAGTTCGATCTCTTACAACTCCTGCTTTTGGTTTACGTACTCCTAATGGAGATGAGTTTGGTATTAAGTGGTCAGCTACTGATACTACTAATTTTGGTTTAGAGCTTAACGACCCTCGTACTTCTAGTTTGTGGAGATTTGCGCCTAACAATGATTTTGTTGTAAGTAAAACTAATAGAGGTGTAGTACTACGTAATTTAAACGATGATACAGATTACCGTATTAGATTAGATCAAGAAGGTAATATTGTATCTCAAAGTTTAACCAATCCCTCAGATAGAAAAATCAACTCTGACATTCCTAGAAATATAACAACAAACGTCCATACATTAGAATTTAATGATACAGGTAAGACTATATGGATGGATAACCCTAATCCTAATACCTTATTTATTCCTACTTTTGCTAGTATTCCTTTTAATCCAAATACGGTAATGCAAGTAGTACAACTAGGCGTGGGTGGTACTTTTATACAAGCTCCTGTTGGTGTAACACTAAACGGTGTAGATAACGGAATTTTCTCTATACCAGCTCAATGGAAAGGATGTAGATTAGTAAATCGTGCAAATGATGAGTGGGCAGTTATTGTTAATGATTCGGAAGAAGTTAATTTTCAAATTACTTACGATGACCCTGCAGCGCAAACATTTACTAGACAAGCTACAAACACATATCTTAATAGAAAGAGTGCTAGTACAGTAACTTATATACTAGATAGTTCGACTTTCTCTTCGGGTGACAGAGTTTTGGTTAACAGGGTACGAAATGCAACTGGAGCTATAACAATAGAGACTAATACTCAAACGTTCTATACTCCTAATGGTAATGTAACATATCCACAAGTGTTAACTACAGGGACAGCAATGATACTTACCAAGACTAGTATAGGTTGGGATGTCACTGGCGATATTACATAAGGAGTAAGAAGATGTACAAAGGTTCAAATGGTATTTATTTAACTCAAGGTTTGTTCTATGAGTTTAACAATCCAGAAGCACCTTATACACTCCGTCCTGATGATTATACCTCTCGCAAGGGTAATAAGTACGTTAGCTTCGCAAAGGTGTATAGGGACAGTGTGGATGAATATGATGCTGCTATGACTCTCCTTAATAGTTGGACTCATTGGCAAAAACTCTGTAAAGAAAAATGGTTTCAAACAGGAGGAGTGAATGGCAGTAACTTTACAGGACTCAATGACTGGCGAGAAGAAAAAGAGAAGTCTAACGAATCTGCTGCTAAAAGGGTTCTTCTGGATGCTATTGCTGATGGTGATACTCAAGCAGCTTGGAAAATATATGACAAAGTTACTAAAAAGGAAGTTACGAAAGGTGCAGGTCGTCCTGAAAAGAAAGTACCAACTATTAAAGCGAGCAATGTAAGTAATATTGCAACTGAAATAAGAAAAAGGAATTTGGTTAATGGAACTTAGTACTTTAGCTAAATTTCTATGGATTCCAGCTCTAGCTGTTTTTACTTTCTTTGCAAAAAGCTACTTTAACTCCCTTGAGAAAAAGAGTGAGTCCCTTTCAAAGAAACAAGCAGACATTGAAAAAAGTATTATAAATTTAGAAATGGAATTAAATAAAAACTACTACGACAAAAGAGAAATTAAAGAACATATAGTTCTTCCTCTTATGGATAGATTTTCAGAAGTAGACAACCAAGTAAAAGTAATATCAGGGATGATGGTTGATATACATTCGGATATGGCAATCTTGAAGTATAAGATTCTTGGCGAAGAGTTTGGAAAGAAATGAGTATTGAACAACTAAAGAAAGATTGTGAGAGTGACCTTTTCTTTTATGCTCAAGTTATGTTTCCTAGTAGGTACTTTGGAGAAGTTCATGAAGAGATGTTTCGTTTCTTTCAGAGGTCTCTAGAAGAAGCAATGGAAACAGGTCAAGGCGATAATGCTGCGGCATTGATACCTCGTGACCACCAGAAGTCTTTTTGTATAGCAGTTGCGTCTTCATGGGCTATTACTAAATACCCTTGGTTTACTGTTACATATGTATCTTCTAACCCAACTTTGTCTGAAAGACAGTTGACAGTTATTAAGAATATATTTAAGAGTGATTCTTACAGAGAGCTTTGGCCTGAGATGCTTAACTACGAAGTTAACCCTCGAACTAAAGAATACGACCATAGGTCTTTAGGAACTTGGACTAAAACAGAAATAACTGTAGACCACCCTGAGAGACCTCGTAGTGAGAAAGACCCAACAGTTGCTGCTACAAGTGCTAAGAGTACCAACACAGGGGCGCACTACAAGATGTGTATCTTTGATGATTTGGTTACTAACGAGAATTACCGTAGTGCTGCTGAACGAGAAGATATAAAAGAAGTCTATCAGTCGTATGCTTCTATTGCCACTACAGGAAGTATTAAGTGGATGGTAGGAACAAGATACGGAGATAATGATTTATACGCAGCCTTGAAAGAAAAAGAATACGAGATATTTGATGATGAAGGTATTGTTACCGAGACTCGTCCATTATGGAAGTGGTTTGAGCGTAAAGTAGAAACTAGTAAAAGATACGATGGTACAGGTGACTTTGTATGGCCTAGAACTAAAATGCCAGATAGTAATTGGTACGGTTTTAATCAGACAGAATTAAGTAAAAAGAAGTCTGAAGCATTTAACTTAGAGCTGTATTACTCACAGTACTACAATGACCCTAATGCGGCTAGTGAAGCAAAGATTACAAGAGATTGTTTCATGTACCTCCAGCCTAATCTGTTAGAGCAAAGGCAGAACAGGTGGTTCTACGGAAATAAAGAATTAAAACTAGCTTGTGGTATGGATTTAGCATTTAGTGAAGGCAGTGGTGTTCGTAAAGTTAAACGAGATTACACATCCATTGCAGTAACAGCTTGGGATAACGAAGGGTACTTATACGTACTAGACCTTCAAAGATTCCAAACAGCTAAGGCAGAAATATATTATGAGAAGCTTATTACAATGCATGAGTATTGGGACTTCCGAGAAGTAACAGTAGAGACTAATGCTGGTGGTGCTGTAGTAGCTAATTTCATTCAAGACGAGATACGAAGAGCAGGTCATACGTTGGTAGTTAAACATCAACATAAGAACCAGAGAGAAGGTACAAAAGAAGAACGTAACTCTCAGTTATTTGAACCTCTTTACAGAAATAAAAGTGTTTACCATACGAAAGGTGGGTACACAAGATTGTTAGAAGAAGAACTTCACTTAACAAAGCCACCGCACGATGATTTAAAAGATGCTGTATGGATAGCTGTTAGTAATAGTAAACGACTAGCCAAACCTAAATTTGCAACAAATAAAAGAGAACGGACTGTTGTTAATGCTTCTAACCGATTTCTTAGTAGGAGAAAAAGAGCTTGATTACCCTTAATTATAATAACAAGGCTGCTTTAGCTGGTGATATAGCTAGTTACTGGGAAGAGTGGAATTCGTCACGTACCACAGCTATGGCTCTATGGGCAGAAATAGATAACTATTTACTTGCTACAGATACAAGCATGTTAGAAGGTGGAGACAATTTTGACCACAAGACACACCTTCCTATTCTTTCAGAGTTACACGAAGACCTTTTAGCTATTGTCTACAGTACAATGTTTCCACATGAAGACTGGTTAGGATGGAAAGGTTTTGAGATTAATGCAATTACAAAGCAATTACGAGGCAAAGTTCAAAGTTATATAAAACAGTGTCATGCACTTAATGGCTTTAACATCCAAATGCGTAAAGTGATTGATGACTTAGTACGTTATGGTAATTGTTTTGCTCAAGCTTATTATAAGAATGATACAGCGGATACAGAAGATGGATACGTATCAGGTTATTCAGGGCCAGCAGTTAAACGAATTAGTCCTTTTGATATTGTATTTAACCCAACATATACTGATTTTGATAAAGTTCCTAAAATAGTACGTAGTCTAGTATCAGTAGGAGAGCTTGTAGAGTTCTTAGAGAGTATTTCTGACGAAGATAAAGTGATAACTCCAGAAGAAACTAAGAGTCTCTTACAGAGGCGTACAGGAGGTTTTAGAGACTACGCTGAACGTTATAAAGAAAAGCAATATGTACCACAAGGTTTTGGTAGTTTAGATGAGTACTACAGTTCTGGTTACGTAGAGTTACTTTGGTTTTACGGAGACATCCTTGATGAAGTAGAAACAGAGGTTTATAAGAAACGTTGTATTGTTATTGTTGATAAAGATACTGTTGTATTAGATAAGCAAGAAATTAAGCCTTCTATATTTAAAGGTGGATGGACTGCACGACCTGATAATCTATGGAGTCAAGGCCCATTAGATAAAGTTGTGGGGATCAACTACATGATTAACCACAGGGAGAATGGTAAGAATGATGCTATTGACAAATTCATTTATCCAGATAGGTCTTATGTTGGTGATGTAGAAGAGATATATGACGAAGTAACAGGTCATACGAAGTACATTATGCCTGAAGGTGGAAGTGTTTCAGACATTCGTCCTGACAGTACTGTACTTACTTTTGATAACCAGATAATGATGCACAGGGACTTAGCCCGTACAAGTGCAAGACTACCTCAACAGTTAGCTGGTTTTAGGACAGCAGGAGAAAAGACTGCTACAGAAGTACAGAGTCTTAATGATGGTGCATTCAGAGGATTTATTAATAAAGTATCTCAAGTAGAAGAAGACTTGTTAGAGCCTCTTGTACAAGCTGAGATGCGAATAGCTAAGGATAACTTCTCTAGTATTATTAAAGTTCTAGAAGAAGATGAGGAAGGTATTTTACTTACTACAAGCATTACAGAAGAAGACCTTAGTGCTAATGGTAAGTTACTCCCAATGGGTAGTAGACGTTTTAGTAGACAGTTACAACAGCTACAAGGTTTAACACAGTTAACTAACACAAACATTGCACAGATGGTAGCTCCTCATATTAATACATATAACTTGGCTAAGACAGTCGAGAGTTTATATGGATTCGATCAATACGCATTTATTAACAAGTTTGCTTCTATAGATGAGAATCTAGAAATGCAAGAGAAACAAATGATGGCTGAACAAGAAATGGTTAAATCTAGTTCACAACCAACTAGTCTAGAGATGGGAATGATGGAGGAAGAGGATGAGCTTTAAAGTACCTTCTTTTATGTCAGAGCATTTTAGTGCTTTGAATCCAGAAGAAAAGAAAAAAGATATTGAACGTTATAAAAGGTGGCATAAAAATAATTTTACAGAACTTTTTATAATCCATTTAGAGGATTCTGTAGAAAAATTAGTAAAAGAAGATGAATCTAAAAATGACTTTATTTCAAAATTCCAATTCTCTTATGTATCTATAAAAAATAAAGCTCAAAGAAGATTATTAAGAGAGTTGATAAAAAAGCTAGATTGGAAAGTCTAATGGCTACGTATGTTTATCACTGCTACGAATGTGAATATGATAAGGAGGTTGTACATGGTATGACAGAAAGTCCAGAAGTAGTTTGTAAGGATTGTGCCGAAGGTATGCACAAAGTAATAAGAAGCTCAAACTTCCAACTAAAAGGTAGTGGTTGGTTCGGTAAAAGTAAACAACATTAAGGTGATTAAGAATGCAAACATCTAACCCAGATGTAAAAGAAAATTTGGAGGCTAACCAGCCAGAATCTCAGGAAGAGGTTAAACCACTCTTTGGTGGTACAGATAGTCAAGGTAAGGAGCGTCTTTTTAACAACACAGAAGAAGCTCAACAATCTTGGCAATCTGCTCAGAACTTTATCAAAGATAAGGTTGATGAGACTAAAACGATGGAAGCTCGAATTCAGGAACTTGAAGCTAAACTTAACCAAAGTACAAAGCTGGAAGACGCTTTATCACAATTAAAAAATAAAGAGGAATCCCCTGTGAATGAATTACAGCCAAGTCAAACCACTGAGACAACCCCTCAGTTGGACGTTGAAACGCTTAAACAGCAACTACTACAAGAAGTTATGGGGTCATTAAGCACTTCCCAACAACAAGAAGTGTTTAGTAAAAACCAGAATGAAAGTATAGGAGCTGCACAAGCGAGATATGGAGATTCTTTTGAGGAGAAACTTCGTGAAAGTGCTAAGGACTTAGGTATGTCTGATGAAGACATTATCAAAGAGGCACAGGCTAATCCGAAACGCTTTAAAAAGTTATTTGGTTTAGATAAACAACCCAAAACAACTTATAACCCTAGTAACTCTGTATCTGGTTTTACGCAGAAGAAAGAATCTGGGCTAGACTTTTCGCGTGGTTTTAATGACCGCTCTCGTGTTAATACGGCTATAGATAACTATCGTAAGATTGCAGAGAAACAAGGTGTTAAATTAACTTTCTAACTGAGAAAATATTATGTCAAATTTTACTTATGCACAAGTCCCTAACCTAGTTCGTCAAGAGCTATATCAAGTTTCTTTAGAGAAGCAGTTCGATGACTGGTTAGTTGGTCGTCCTTTGTTCGATGACAAAACAGGTATCTTCCCTGATGGTGACACTCTTAATGTTACCTTGACGGCAGATCGTGATGTTACAGATTACACAGAGAATACTCAGATTACCTATGACGGTATGACTACTTCTCGTAAAGACCTTACTGTTACTGCCTATAAGCAGGATGGTTTCTTTGTAACAGACCGTATGAAGCAAGATGCGCATCAGTCAGAAGCATTCTATCAAGAGAATGTTCACAAGTCTGGTATTGCTATGGCTACAGATATGGAGACTGCTGTTCTAGCTACAGCTAACTCTCAGACTCTTGGTAATAACAATGCTATTGGTGGTGTTCCTCACCGCATGAAAGGTAGTGGCACTGGTGGTGCTATAACTATTGATGACATTATGTTCATCAAGTACGCTTTCGATAAGGCTTATATCCCTACCGAAAATCGTATGTTAATAGTTACTCCTGAAACCGAGTACGAACTTAATAAGCTTTTAAACATCACTGAAGTAACTAATGGTTCACAGTTTAACTTCGATGTACAAGGTCTAGTGCAAACTGGCTTTGGTGATAAGCTTAATATTGTTCGTAACATTGCTGGTATTAACATCATGGTAAGTCACAACTTGCCAGCTATTACTGCTGAGACTCTTGCCAAAAGTGATGGTACGGGTGGTGGTGCAATTACTGGTAAAGGTTGTGTTGCAATGTCTATGGCTAATGACACTTCAATGCCGTTCATGGGTGTTATCCGTCAGCGTCCTGAGACTGAATTCTTCCGTAACACTAACCTGAAACGTGATGAATGGTCTGCTACTTGTCGTTATGGCTTCGCGCTTAAACGTCCTGAAGCATTGGTTACTCTAGCAACGCCTGTCTAATTAACAGGTAATTTTTAAAAGGGATTCTTAGGAGTCCCTTTCATAAAGTTCCTTGGAGATAAAAAATGAGAAGAACATTGTTAATGGTTGTTCAAGAGTACCTTGATGCAACAAGTGGTTTTTATGTAGACAGTATATTTGATACGGATGAGTCTCAACAAGTAGCTAAAATAGCAGAACGTGTGTACTACCAAATGGTGCAAGAATACGACAATGTTCTATTTACTATGGATGATTTATCTTTAGAATCTGTATCAGATATAACTCGTCCTAACTATATGCTGCTACCTAAAAAGGTACAGAAAATACAAGAAAGTAAAATTTGGTACAACGTATCAAAGAAAGCAGGTGAACTAGATTACAAATTAATGACGTACTTACCTCCTCTTGATTTTGTGGAGCATACGTTGCATTCAAATACAACAAACTCTATAATAGTAAAAGGTTACAATGATAATAGAATGCCTATTAAAACTAACCAATTTCCTACTTATTTCACTTCTTTTGATAATGTTTATGTTGTATTCGATTCTTATAATAACGAATTCGATACTACCCTTCAAGCAAGTAAGACCCGATTCGTAGGTTCTCAAGAAAAAGTCTTTTTACAAGAAGATGTTTTTGAAATACCTATCCCAAATCACTTATCTGAAACTTATTTAGATATGTTCCTTAATGAAGCTCTTACTTTAGTTCATCAACAACCTATAGGAATGATTGCTCAAAGAGCAAGAGTTAAGAAAATAAAGCTTCAACAAGACAACCGTACATTAGGACAAGGCCGTAGTAAAGCTTCTTATGGAAGGAAAGGTCTAAGTGGAAGTTACGTACCTAGAGGTCATGGCGAATAATGGATACTGATTACAAATTAATCTTTGATGGTTTTTATAGGTGGAGTCGAAGTGGTAAAGTTGCTGAAGCACTTAGTGGATGCTTTATTAGAAAGAGTGAAGCAGCGAGAGCTTGGGAACTTTACGAGCTAAGTAAAAAAGCCCCTGCATCCTCTGTTGTAAAGAGTGCAGATTTAGAAAGCTTAAATAATAAAGCAGACTTATTGAAGTGGGCAGAAGTAAACAATTTGGAAGTTCCAGATAAACATAAACAACCTAGTGCCATTAAGAAGTTTTTAATGGGTAAGTATAAGGATTAGTTATGAGGGCTTCAGGACAAAAAGATTATCTTTCTTTAATCAAAGGTTTAAATACCGAAACTTCAGCTCTTGCTTTTCCTGAAAGTTTCACATCAGATGAATTAAATTTTGTAATTAATAAAGATGGATTGATTCGTAAAAGACGTTTAGGTTTCCAAGATTTAGTAACTCCTTTTGTTATTACTGGAGGGTTTGCTGCTGTAGAAAATGTATTCTATTGGAGAGGCCCATCTTTAGTATGTGTTACAGTTACAGACGACACACCACAAACCAAACTTCGTTTTCATGCGGTAGATGATGACTTTACATTTATAGCAGAGGTTGCAATTTCTTCTGCTGTAGTAAAAACACAAATAGCTGAAACAACTAACTTCCTTGTTATTACTACAGACCAAGGTACTAACCCTGTTATGTGTGAGTACAAAGAACTTACAAAAGAAATTTTTGTTAGCAGTGTTAAGGTAAATGTACGTGACTTTGAATTAGTAGATGATGGTCTAGAAATATCCGAGCAACCTATTAATCTTTCAGACAACCATAAGTACAATTTATTTAATGCTGATTGGCATCTTACAAGAGCAGATTTAGAAGATAACAAAACAGAAAAACTTGTAACAACTGCCTTTAAAGATTTTACAGGAGTCTATCCTAGTAATGCACAAGTAGCTTCTGTAGGAATTATTATAGATGAAGGTGGGGATACAGTCTTCTCATCCAAAGATGTTAAAGGGGCTAACTTCGGGAACAGTAAAGCAGGGAGAGGTCATTATGTTTACGACATTAATGATTTTAACAGAGATGCTAAATTACTTAATCCTGAAGAAGATGGTGCGCCAAGCACAACATTAGTTCCTATAGGCACTATAAACTTTTCAGGAACTCCTACATATAATCCAGATGAGCCTGATGTTATAGACCCTGAAGACCCTGATACTCCTTCTGGTGGTGGTGGTATTCCTCCTTACAAGCCACCCTTTGATGAATTTCTAGATCCAGAATAATGATATTAAAAGAGATAAGAGGATACTATGGCGGTAGATAGCCCTAAGAAGAATTTTAAGAACCCTACTTCCTGTGCTAGTGCATTTGGGAGATTCTTTTACGCTGTAGATAGTATGGTGTACTTCACTCAAATAGTAGAAACTGACAGTGATGTAGGTAGGTGTTATCAACAAAATGACCCGACTAGCAGTGAGTTTCCAGATTTACTAGATACAGATGGAGGTGTAATAGAGCTAGAAGATACTCAACGTATCAAGGCTATGCAATCTTATAGTTCAGGTGTTCTTATCTTTGCTGGTAATGGTGTGTGGTATATCTACAACCCTGATGGAGGATTTAAAGCTACATCTTTTAATGTAGAAAAGATTACCGACAGGGGTATAGATAGTGCTAAAAGTATTGTAGTAGCAGATAATAATATCTATTACTTTTCTAATAACGCTATTATGCAAATTGCTGTGAATCAATTTAATACAGCAGATGCTACAGATATTACAGAAACATCCATACGTTCTTATTACTTATCTACTCTTGCAGGAGAAGGCGCTCAAGGCGTATATAACTCAGGTACTAAACAATGTGAATGGTGGCTTCCTAAGACACAAGGTGCAGGTTTAGTTCTAGATACAACTGTAGGTGCATTCTATCCTCAAAAGCAATCTAGTGCCTCCTACAAACTCCGTATGCCATTTACCATAGCTAATGCTTTATATTATCCCAGTTCTCTTCAAACTGATACTAATGTCACGTACTCATTCTCTTCTAGAGTTAATCGTGTATTTAAAGATTTTGGTACAGACCAAGAAGCTTATCTTGTTACTGGTTATGAAACACTTGGTAAGTTTTCTAATAAGAAAGCTGTGTCACAAGCTAAAGTATTTTTCAGAAAGACAGAAACAACAATAACAGGATATGAAGCAGATAGTTATGTATTTGATTATCCTAGTGCTTGTTTGTTTCAAGCTCGTTGGGATTTTGATAAGAGTGCAGCATACGGGAAGTACACAGGTATCTTGAATGGTGAAGGTAGAGGTAAAGCAATGCAGTTATACAAACCAATGCAAAGAGGTTTTATACCAGATGATTACCCCTATACATTTGATACAGGTGAAAGTCTTATCTCTAAGAAGTTTAATATTCGTGGTAATGGGGATGCTGTTCAATTTGTATTTCAAGCAGAGCCAGAAAAAGATATGCAACTCTTAGGGTACTCCGTAGGTTATACCATGAGAGGTAGAATGTGATTAGTGAAATGATGGAGTTTGCAGAAGGCCAGACTATTTTACAAAAAGCTTTTTCTTTACAAGAAGCTATTGAGGAAATTCCAGAAGATGAAAAACTTACAAAAGAAGATTTAGAGCCTATCCATTATTTTGCAGATGGTATGTACCTACGATCTTTGTTTATTCCTGAAGGAGTAGCTGTCGTAGGCGAGATGCATAAGTATTCTCATTTTACTATTCTAGCTGAAGGTACAAGTACGATAGTAAGTCAAGATGGTGAATTTAAAGCGGTAGCTCCTTTCGTATTTACTTCTACACCTCACGCTAAAAGATGTGTATATGCTGATACGGACTGTACTTGGATTACTGTACATTTAAATTTAGATAACTGCACTGATACCGAAGAAGTGGCAAACAGGCATATTATTACAGATAAAAAAGAACTATTGGAGATATTAAAATGACTTTTGGAGTAACAGCTCTAGTGGTAGCCTCTGTTGGTACAGTGGGTAGTATTGTGGCGGGAGAAAAGTCACGTAAACAACAGAAGAAAGCGGCTCGTAACCAAGAGGGTGTAAGGAGAGCGCAGCAAGCTAGAGAGCAAATGGCAGCAGTAAGACAACAACGTATAGCTCAAGCACAGATAGTTCAAGGAGCAGCTACTGGAGGGACATTACAGAGTAGTGCAGCTCAAGGTGGGTACAGTGCCGTAGGTTCTCTTACAGCAGGGAATATGCAGTTCTCAAATCAAATGGATTTCTTTCAAACTCGTATTGCACGGAATATGGCTAAATCTAATCAATATGCAGGGCAAGCTTCTACGTTTAATTCTGTAGCTAACTTAGCAATGATGGGTAATAGCATGAGGCCAGATAGTACGACTCCAAGGGCTGATGGTGGCGCTCCTGTAATAGATTTAAACCCTTAGTAGGTGTAATAAATGAGAAAAGTAGAAACAAAAGAAGGCACGATTGAGTCTCATCCTGAAGCTAAAGATAATCAAGCTAAGGTTGTAGAAAAAGCTAAAGACTTAAAAGCTAAAGGTTATACTCTAGATGATATTAGGAAGGCTGGAGCATTAGAAACAGAACTTGTTTCAGATAAACCTACTACAGAAGCAGGGAATAGCACCTTAAGCCGATTTAATCCTGAAGCTGTAAAATCACTAGAGACTGCTTTTGAAGATCTTGAAATGAAGGAAGGTGAAGAGAATGCTGTACGTGGAGGAAGTGGAGAGCCTTTACAAGGTGGTAAGGTGGGGGAACAAAGAGAAGCTGATGCTGTTGTAGATACATCTTTTTCGGGAGGGTTGTTTCAATCTCTACCTGATTTAGATTTTGCTGCTTTATTTGAAGATGAAATTATTGTTGATACGGCTATGAGTAAGATAGGTTCTTCTGAAATGTCGATGTTGCTATCTCCTCTTCTAGAAAGAGGTCGAGAAGAGTTATCAGAGGAATTCCAATCTGGTGGCACAGCTTCTATTTCAGAAGCCGTATCTTTAATATCAAATTCAAACCAAGAACTAGAAATTTCTAGAATATCAAAAGAAGTAGACTTAGCACAAAATTCTTATGATTTAGGTACTATTTTACAAGATGCTGCAAATACACCACGTAAACCTGTTTCAATGCTGGATTTGAGACAGAATTTTATTGTTGAATCTCTTAACATACCTTCTGATCGAATGCGTTCTTTATCTATTAATATAGAAAAAGATGCTGTTAGGTCTACAGAGTTAGCTAAGATGCAAGAACGTGTATGGGAGAATACAAATCTTTTAGGAGTTCTTTTTGATGTAGTAGAATACGCTCTACCAACTACAGTGGCTACAGAAGAATGGGTTAAATTCAATAATGGATTATCAGAAGCTCTTGACAAGATAAAGAGTGCGCCAGTTGAAAGGCAAGAAGAAGTTTTTAATAAACTAGTAGAGACTTGGCTAGAAACAGAAACTTTACTGATATCTAACAATAACTCTTTATTAGTTATAGATCAACTCGATGGATTGCAAAGTGCGATTAGAGAAGGTGGGTTAGGTTTTATACAAGGGAATGAAACGACAGATGCACAGTATTCCGATATATTAGAAACGGCTATTAACGCAACAATTTTTGGAGCAGAGTTCAAAGGTTATGTTAGAGGCATTAAAGGCTTAATGAAATTCCTTGCTTCTCGTATTTTTCCTTCTGATAAAGATACGGTATTAACTCCAGAAAGATTGTCTTATGTACCTTTTACTGAAGCTCGTAATAGCCTTGTTGTTAAGCAACCGACCAGTGTAAAAATATCAGAAAATGTAAGAGATATAAGAAAAGATTTATCTGAAGCTGCTGATAAAAAAGGAACTCGTGAGTTTCGTATAAATTTAGAAAAAGAAAAAAAGGAACTTGGTAAATTAAAAGACGAGGTTTCTAAAACTAATACAAATACAGAAGCCAGAGCTTTGGCTAAAGAAAAGAAAATAAAGTTTAAAGATGCTTTAAAAATTGTAAATCAAGAAAAACAAAAACAACTAGATGCTATTGCTCGGAGGCAAGGTGCTGTTCAAGAAATGGTTAATGAGTTCGATGTTGCTGCTACAGCGGAGTCTAAACTTTCAAGATTAGATGCTTTTAAGAAAGACGGGAGAGCAGCAGATGAGGATTTATTTGAGCCAACAGGAGAGCGTAAAGTAGAGTTTGTGTATGATACAAGAACGGAAACTTCTGCTTATGACCAAATTGTTAAAGAAAAATTATCTAGTTTTCATAATGGAGTTAAATCAAAAGGTTTAAAAAACTTCGCAGAGGAGGTAGGACTTTCTCCTCAAGCTATAGCTGCAAGACTTTTACCTACACCTTCTGATACTACAGATTTAGGATACCCTAACTTAAATAATGTTGTTAATGAATTAATTTTAGTAGATGAAGATGTTCTTGTAGCAGGGGCAAGAAGAGCTAAAGCTTTGGCTCGTTCTACAGGGAGTTCTTTAAAATTACAGGATAGCTCAGTAGCAATAGGTAAACCCGTAACACTAACAGACAACGCAGATGAAGCCTCTCTTGGTAACTTTAAATACCTATTTGGTGATGGTGATGAGGGTTTTGAATCG
>Ga0115565_10001544_pt1 | contig 18919 bp, 15 predicted proteins | sample COGITO_mtgs_1105_FD_87199 | JGI IMG/M metagenome (GOLD analysis project Ga0115565, IMG submission 87199) | Pelagic marine microbial communities from North Sea - COGITO_mtgs_110530 | ecosystem: Environmental > Aquatic > Marine > Epipelagic | place: Germany:Helgoland, sampling site Kabeltonne... | reverse complement strand
CATTGGTTGGTGTTCACCTAAACCAAAGTATAATTTTACAACATCTGCTTCTCTTGGTGTAAGTGTTTCTAAAGCTCTGTTAATTTCAATCCTTAAAGATTCGTGTAATAAAACACGATCTGGATTTGGAGATTCACCAGAGTTTAAAACATCGTATAAATTAGAATCTTCACCTTCAATTAAAGGAGCATCCATAGATACATGACGTCCAGAATTCTTCATAGATTCCTTTACGTCATTCACAGTCATGTCTAGTTTTTTGGCAATTTCTTCAGGACTTGGAGGTCTTTCATTTTCTTGCTCTAAAAACGCGTACATTTTATTGATTTTATTAATAGAACCAATTTTATTTAAAGGCAAGCGTACAATTCTAGATTGTTCTGCTAAGGCTTGTAAGATCGATTGACGAATCCACCAAACTGCATACGAAATAAATTTAAAACCACGAGTTTCATCAAAACGTTTTGCTGCTTTAATTAACCCTAAATTACCTTCATTAATTAAATCTGGTAATGTTAAACCTTGGTTTTGATATTGTTTTGCAACAGATACCACAAAACGTAAATTGGCTTTTGTTAATTTCTCTAAAGCTCTTTGATCGCCAGCTTTAATCAACTGTGCCAATTCCACTTCTTCATCTGCAGTAATTAAGTCTACTTTACCAATTTCTTGTAAATATTTGTCTAAGGAAGCAGTTTCTCTGTTAGTAACCTGCTTGGTAATTTTAAGTTGTCTCATTTAATTTGCTATAACTTTATAAGATTAATGTAATCCTTACAATTACTTATACGTAAGCTTTTAAATAAATGTTACAAAAAAGTTTTATTTTTTTTAAAAGTGATAGAAAAAACGTTCAACGTGTTTTAAGAGCACCCTAACTTATTTTTTTAAATAGATGTGACTTTTTACTTTTTTTTGTTTCTTAAAAGTAATAAGTATTGAAAACGGATACAACACATAAATTAACAGACGAAGAATTAGTTTTTAAAATAGTAGAAACAAACAACTCACAATTGTTTGCTATTTTATATGACAGATTCTCTAAAGTTGTTTATAATAAGTGTTATGGTTTTTCTAAAATAAAGAAGAAGCCGAAGATTTAACACACGATGTTTTTATTAGGTTGTTTATAAAACTAAAAACCTTTAAAGGAAACGCGAAGTTTTCTACTTGGTTATATTCTTTTACCTATAATTTTTGTGTGAATTATGTGCAAAGAAATACACACAAAAAAAAGGAAAAGTTAACAGTTGTAACTGATATTATTAAAGATGATGACGCTTATGAAGAAATAGATGACACAGAATTATTTGCTTTAAAATCAAAAAAATTAGCGAAGGCTTTAGCAATAATGGAACCAAATGACAAAATGATTCTTTTAATGAAATATCAAGATGATATGAGTATTAAAGAAATTAAAGAGGTATTAAATATTGGCGAAAGTGCAGTAAAAATGCGCGTTAAAAGAGCCAAACAAAAAGTTGTTAATATTTACGGAGAATTATAAAAATGAGTAACCCTTTTAAGAAAATATTATACCATCATGAAGTGCCAGCTGTTTTAAAACAAAAGGTGTTAAATGATATTAATATCATAAAACTTACTATTGATGTTGCAGATTTATTTTTGGTGCAATATCCAAATGCAATTGGTGATATGATGGGTGCTCATCAAAAGAAAAAAAAGGACGATTAACCAAAACTATACAAATACATGAATTTTTTATTACTTACTTTAAAATCTGATTTCGATTTTAGTTTTTTACAAAATCTATGGCATAGTTTTGTTGATTTTTTACCTCAATTATTAAAAGGAATTGCCTTTTTAATTATTGGTTGGTTATTTATAAAGTTTGTGCTTTATATTATTAAAAAAGCCTTAGGACTTACAAATATAGACAGCCTACCAGAAAAATTAAATGTCGATGAAATTTTTGGGAATTCATCTATTAAAATTCATCCAACAAAAATTATAGTAACATCCATAAAATGGATTTTAATTTTTATTTTTATTGTTGTGGCTTCAGAACTGTTAGGTTTAAAGATGGTTTCTGAGCAATTAAGTAACTTAATTGGATATTTACCAAAATTAATAAGTGCATTGTTAATTTTTGCTGTGGGTATTTATTTGGCAAATATGGTAAAAAAAGCTATTTCAAGCATGTTTTCTTCTTTAGAATTGACTGGAGGAAATTTAGTTGGGAATATAATTTTTTACATAATTTCAATTATAGTTAGTGTTACAGCATTAAATCAAGCAGGAATAAATACGGATTTGATTACTAACAATTTATCTATTATATTTGCTTCGGTTTTAGCAGCTTTTACAATATCATTTGGTTTAGGATCTAGAGATATAATAAAAAGACTTTTATTTGGTTATTATTCTAGAAAAAACCTACAAGTAGGTAATTTTATAAAAACTGAAAGTTTTGAAGGTGTTATAGAATCTATAGACAATATTGCTGTAGTAATTAAAACCGAAAAGAAATTGATAATAATTCCTATAAAGGAAATTGTAGATAACAAAATTGAAGTGTTGCGTTAATCGCAACTTAAAATTTGATGGAAAGTTGGGGGACTATCTATCATGAGTGATTTTTAATCACAAAAAAAGAGACCGTTTTTAACGGTCTCTTTGCTTTTATTTAATTTGTATCAAAAAATAATACAAAGTATATATTTTATAATTTGATTGTTAAATTTTTTAAAAAAGAAGGTTTACCAAACAATATTGTACTAATTCTTTAGTAGAATCAAAATTTAACTTAGCTAAAATATTTTTTCTGTGAACACTTACTGTGTGTGGACTAATGTGCAGCTTTTCAGCAATTTGATTAGTAGTATTGTTCAAAGCTAACAATCTAACAATATCTTTTTCTCTGTTTGTTAAAGAAACCGTGAGTAATTTTTGTGAATAATTTTTATAAAAAATGGTTTCATACTCATTCTTTTCATTTAACTTTTTTACAGTGGCAATAATTGGTCTTTTTTCTCCAGCACCAATAACACTTTGGTGTGCAATTCCAATAATTGGTTTTCCATTTTCATCAAAATAAGTTGGTGTTTGATGCTCATAAACATTTAAGTATTCATCTTTATTATTTTTTACTCTAAAATTCCAGGTGTAACTTAATTTACTTCTTTCTTCAACAACAATTTCTGTCATTGTGTACAACATTAAATCGTTTAAAGCACGCATCCAAATAGGAATATCATCTGGATGAAAATGAGAAAACCAATAAGGGGCGCCTATTGTAGCCATTTTTTCTCTATCCAAGCCAAGTGTGTATTCAAAATTTTTACTTACAAAAGGATATTTTTGTGTAGTTGTATTTGTAACAATAAAAAACGATTGCATTGCAGGTAAATATTCATCTAATTCCCTTAATTTTTGAATGTGAGTTTCAACCACTGTTCCAGAATATTGTTTATGGGTAGTGAAAATTTCTTCAAATAAATCTATTATTTTTTTACTCATTTTAAGTTTTTTTTACTGTTGAAATAATATAGCCATAGATCTTGCTGGTATTGTTACTTTTTCAGATATTTTTTCCTGACCTTCAAAATCGAAATTATCTCCTAAAATAGCAACATTCCAAGATTTTTTTAAGCTGTAATGTACATTATTTTTTTGAGCGTTATAAATGACCAAAATAGTTTTCCAAGAATCGTTGTTGGCATTATTTTTAAGTTGATAAGAAACGAAGCCATCTTCAACATTTAAAAACTCTAAATTTTCCTGAACATCTTTTGCTTTTGGCATTCTAAAAGCAGGATGTTCTTTTCTTAGTTTGATTAAATTTTGATAATATTTTACAACATCCGCATTTTCTACTTTTAAATTCCAATCAATTTGATTGATGGAATCTGGTGATTTGTAAGAATTATGTTCGCCATTTTTAGTGCGCATCATTTCTGAACCTGCATGTAAAAAAGGAGTTCCTTGAGACGTTAATACAATAGCAGTTGCTAATTTATGCATCGCTTTTATTTCTTTTTCAGATGCTTTTGGTTGTGATATTTTCAACTTATCATATAATGTGTGATTGTCGTGACAAGAAACATAATTAATAGCTTGCCAAGGTTCATTCGCCCAAAATTTATCAGAATAATTTACTTTTTTATAATCAATTTGAGAATGTTGAATAGAACCAACTACACCAAATTTAATAGATTCCTCCATGTTTTTTGCGCCGTTTACAAAGCCTGTACTTTCATCTTCAAAAACAGAACCTTTAATGCCATCTCTTAAATCATCAGAAAAAGCGGCAATTTTTGGCATTTGATGAGTGTGTTTTTTTAAAGCTCTTTTTGCTTCTTGAAGTGGAGAATCTCCAGCAGTCCAACCTTCACCATAAATTAATGCATTCGGATTTATTTGCTTGATTTCATCTGCCAATAAATTCATGGTTTCAATATCTTGGATGCCCATTAAATCGAATCTAAAACCATCTAAATGATATTCCTCAGTCCAATATTTTACAGATTCAATCATAAATTTTCGCATCATTTTACGTTCTGATGCAGTTTCATTTCCACAAGCTGCAGCATCAGAAAAATTGCCATTTTTATCAAATCTGTAATAATAATTTGGGTTTTCTAAATTAAAATTTGAGCTTTCAGTTCTTCCAGTATGGTTATATACAACGTCTAAAATAACGCCAATATTGGCATCGTGAAAAGCTTGTACCATTGTTTTGAATTCTTGAATCCTAACTTCAGCATCAAAGGGATTTGTTGCAAAAGACCCTTCAGGAACGTTATAGTTTTGTGGATCATAACCCCAATTAAATTGTGGTTTTTTTAAATTGGTTTCATCAATCGAATAATGATCGAAAGTTGGTAATAAATGCACATGAGTAATCCCTAATTCTTTAATGTGATTAATTGCTGTAGAAACATTTAAAGGACTTTCTGAATCCTTTTCAACCAAGCCTAAATACTTACCAGCAAATTTGGAATTTGCCTCTTTTTGAATGGTAAAATCTCTGATGTGTAATTCATAAATAACAGCATCATTTGGTGATTTTAGAGTTACAAAACTATCATTTTTCCAATCATTAGGATTGGTTTCATCAAAATTTAAAACCATGGCTCTATTACCATTTACACCAACTGCTTTTGCGTAAATTCCTGGAGTTTCTGCCAGCCAAGTATCATTTACATAAATTTGATAGGTATAATAGGTTCCATGTAAATCTCCATATATGGTTGTTTCCCAAACACCATTTTCATCATCTTTTAGTTGATGTGTTTCAAAAACTTCAGAATTATTTCCTGTTTTATAAAAATTCAATTTTACAGCAGTTGCAGTTGGCGACCAAATTTTAAAAGTTGTTTTTTCTTTCGAATATGCTAACCAAAGATTTTTATTTGAAGTAGGATATTCATCAAAAGAAGAGAAGGAAGTTTGCTTTTTTGAGCAAGAAGTTATGTGCATCATAAAAAATAAAAACGATAAAATTTTAAATGTTTTCATATCATTTGGTTTTGATTGAAAGCAGAAAGTTCATCATTTTAATTGAAACCTACAAGAGCACTGCTAAAAAATTGAAGATTCAGTTTTTGTTGTAAAGTTTTCTAAAAACAACATTCCTTTGTAAGAGTTTCCCTTTACATTCAATTTCGGACTCCAAACTGTAATGCAAAATTTATCTGGATGAATAGCAATAATGCCACCTCCAACACCACTTTTCCCTGGTAAACCAACTCTGAAAGCGAATTCGCCAGACTCATCATAAAAACCACAAGTAAGCATAATTGCGTTAATTCTTTTAGCTTGGCTTTCTGTGAGGATTCTTTTTCCTTTTTGACATAAGAAATTATCATCAGCTAAAAAAAGGAATATTTCTGATAAATCTTTGCAACTCATTCTTAAAGAACAGATATGAAAATAGAAATCTAAAACTTTTTCGGTATCATTTTTAATATTTCCAAAAGATTTGATGAAATTACAAAGCGCTCTGTTTCTAAAACCAGTTTTCTTTTCTGATTGAGCAACTTTTTCAGAATAATTTAAGGTTGGATTGTTAGAAATGTTTTTGCAAAAATTTAAAAAATCTTCTTTTGGATTTTTAAGGTGCCCAACTAAAATATCTGAAACTACGATTGCACCAGCATTTATAAACGGATTTCTTGGTATTCCTTTGTCGGATTCTAATTGTTGCAGAGAATTAAAAGGATTTCCAGAAGGTTCAACATCTACTCTTTGCCATAAAGCTTCTCCCTCTAATTGGTAAGCCAATGTTAAAGACAATATTTTAGAAATACTTTGAATAGAAAATTTTTTTTCATGATCTCCAATACCAAAAGAATTTTTATCAATTGTAGTAATATGAACACCAAAATTTTTGGCATTTACATTGCCTAATTCAGGAATATAATTGGCAACTTTACCAATATCATCAACGTTTTTTAATTCTAAATAAATGTCTTCAATTATTTTTTTATAGGTATCCATTAATGATTTTTCAAAATTATTTGTCCTACAAATATCATTTAAAATTTTACCAAATAACTTCTTTATCGAAACATTCTTTTATCAAAAGGAAAACTGGTAACGTGAATTATTTTTATCCTTTTAAAATCTTTATGATATGGATTTATCAGATAATTAAAATCGCCTTTTACAACAGCAGATGGTACTTTTAAAACACAAAACTCTAATTTGTCAATAAATGAATCGCCAATTTTTTTAGTTTTAGAATTGGGTAGGGTTGCATTCCAGTTTTCATCTAAATCTTTTATTTTAATTTTTTTGATTTTAATTTCATCAGGAACATCAATAGTAAGCATTACAAAATCTTTTGGTAAAGTAGCAATTGTTACATGAACTACAACTTCAGCCATTGCCAAAGCTCTACTTTCTGCAGTATAAATAATTTCTGTGCCTTTAGAGTTCCAACGATTGTTAGATTTTGCTGCACCTTTTCCATTAAAAGCAGTTGCATATTTCTTTTTTGATAATCTAAAAAGCTTCATTAAGCAAAAATTCCATGCTCAATTCTACTTAATTCTTCCATAACCAATTCTTTACCATAAGAATCTTGTAATAATTCTGATGGTTTTAAATTATTAAATACAAATGATGGTGTATGTAACCACAAATAAAACTGTTCTGTAGAATCGAAAACATCTTTACCAAAATTGGTAACTTCCGCCAATTCTATAATTTTTTCTGTATGAATTAGCTTGAACAAATGGTTTTTGTTAGTGCTATATCTTTGCAAAGATTTTTTAGAAATATTCAAATAGTTTGCCCATTCATCTTCTGTAAAAGGAATTATTTTTTTAATGGCATTAAATATTTTATAAGGTAAACCTTTATTAATTACTTGTATAACAAGCATTTTATTATCAAAAAAATCTGAAAAGGAATTATTTTCTTTAGTGAAACTAAATATAGAAGCTGTATTTAAATTAATAGCATATTTAGTTATAGCTTCATTAACTTCATTAAAATTGGAAGTGTTTTCTTTATAATTCATAATAAAAATACATTTGACCTCAAATATACGACTTTTGTCTTGGTTTTGAAAACTTATTCTTTATTTTCTTACATGAATTTAAAACTTTGAAAAACAACAATTTAATCATCATAAAAAAAGGAACTACATTGCTGTAATTCCTTTTAGTTTTTTTTGGTAAGATACTGAAACAAGTTCAGCATTAGAAATTCTAAAGAATTTCCACAAACAAACCTTCATCAGTTTTAGAAACTTTTGCAACATCTTTCTTCGTTAAACCTTTAATGGTTTTGTCCCATTTTTTGTTTGATAAGCCAGATTGTGTTTTTAAGGCAACTAACTCTATTTTTTCTGCTTTGGTAATAATTATATTTTTTTACTCCATCTGTTTTATTTAATAAATTTAGTGACACCAAAGTTAAACTTTTTTAATACTCTAATTCATGTTTAATTAATTGAAAGATAAATTGAGAACTAGTATACGATGCATAATCATGATAAGAGTCATTTTTATCTTCATTAGCAAAATCAGCTACTGATTTAATAGAAATTGGTATAGGTTTAGGTTTTTCACAATGTGAAGAACTATAGAACATTCCATATGATTCCATTTCAATGCCAATCAACTTTCTATTATGATCTATCAGTTTTTCTATTTCACTTTCTGATTGAATAACAGCAGGTACTGAAGCCATTGGTCCAATATGGATATTTAAAGATGTATTTGGTTTTGCGCCTTGGAAGGATTTTTTTATCTCATTTATATATTTACCATGTTGTTTAATAGATAAAATTTTCTCTTTTATATCTTCATCTAGAGTTTTGCATTTAGGGTCTGGGAGAAAAATTATACCTTTATCTCTATCATTTTTTATTTTACCACTTGCACCATCCCAGCATTGGTCACATACTAGTATATCTCCTAACTCAACTTCATTTTTGATACCAGCTGCAATACCTGACATAATTATATATCTTGGCTTGAATCCATTAATTAATTTCATAGACAACGTTGAGGATGCGCACATTCCCATTTGAGGAGCGCAAGCAGAAACAATTCTTATGGTTTTATTACTTTCTTTTTCAATTTGACCTATATTATAAGTAGTGCTATCGTTGGGTAGTTTTGTTTGTGTCCATTTTGCATCTAGTAAAAGAATCTTGTCTAACTCCGATTGTAAAGCAGTGATTATTGCCACATCAAAATTATAATCAACATTTACTTGATTAGTTATTTCTTTTTTTGATGTAATTAACCATTCAATTTTATTTCTTAGTATATCTTTCCAGTCTTCAAATTCAGCTTTATATTCAATCAGATACCAAAGATTTTTTCTAAACTCATCTGAAAATTCTTCTACTAAATCTGAAAAACTAGTAATTCCAAGAATATGAAATGGCAATTTTTTATAAGGGTCTAAATCAATCTCTTTTAAGAAATCAACACCATTTTCTGCACTTGGGTCGTCTCCAAAATCATTTGGGAGTACTAAATCTAAAATTAATAAATCATATTTTTTTTCTTCAATTAATCTTCTTGCTCCATTTGTGTCAGGTACAATATCAATATTAGCTTGAATTTCAACAAATTCAAAAAGGACACTTTTTATATCTTTTGCTTTTTCACTATTATCCTCAACAATTAAAATTGAAATCATTTTTCTATTTTTAAGTATAAATTATTTAATTCGTTTTTCCAATTCTCTTCTGAAATATTATAATATATACAGCCTAAATAGAATTCTTCAAATTCTTCTTTTAAGTTTGAATCTATCTCTAATAACGATACATTATCAAAATCTTCATATTGTGTTAATATTATTGAAGGTATTGAAATATTCTCTCTTTCCATTTCTTGTAATATGATTTCACCTCCTCTATCCAAAGTATTACCTCCATCATCAAATTCTGTGATATCAAATGTTGGGATACTCATATCTAAAATTATAAAATCATAGGTATTATCTAAAATTGATTCTAAGCCACTTTGATAAGATTTTCTTATTGAGATGTTAGTCTCAATTATTTTTAGCTCTTCAATTAGAAATGATTTTACTTGGTCATATTTGTTAGAATCATTTTCAACAATTAAAACTTTCATATTATTAAATTTTGAAGTGATATTGTACATTTTACACTAAATTCTTTTTTTGTTAAAACGAGTGTAATCTCATTATTACTGTTCCTAAATACATTTTTAATTATATTGTTAGCTTTATAAAATCCAGATTTACCTTCTTTTCTTGTTTGAATATAATTACTTGACTCTAAGTCTTTAGTAATAGAATCAGTTTTATTTTTTAACTTCATTAAATTTTCATCTTTTGATAGTTCATTGGAAAAAATTAATGTCAATAATTTTGATTCTTCTGATACCGTAACAAGTGGGTATATGTCTTCTAAATTATTCTCTTTATTATAATCATAAATATTAGTCAAGAAAATTTTCACTAAATCAACAAAGTGGGTAAAATAGTAACCTTTTATAACACATTTTACATTAGATTCTTTTTTTATTTCAAAATTAGAAGGACTAATTATATTTTTAATAATCTGTAAACTTGTCGCTAATGCATCATCGATAGTAAAGTCAATAGCATAGTTTTTACTTTTATTAAACCATCTAGAGATGTAATCTAAATCATCTTGAACTTTTGTTCTACAATCTGCAATATTTCTATAAATTTTATTATTTGTTTTACTATCTGGAATTATTTTTTTCAAATCTTTTTCAAAATTATCTAACTCTTCTACAAGTATTCTTTTTATACCAACACTAATATTTTTTCTTATATTTTCTAAATTAAATTCAGTATTCACCCATAAAATTTTAAACATACCTCTTACAAAGTCTTCAAGGTTATCGATATCCCTAAATTTATAGTAGTGAATTGATTGAAGATCGTAATCGTTTTGTTTGTTTGAGTATTCAAAGCTAAACCAACCTTTTTGGGCAGTTTTTTTGTCTTCAGTTTTAATCTGAATGAATTCATTTTTAAGCTCGTTTATAACATAATCTATAACTCCAGAAAATTCTTTAAGTCTTACGTCTAAATTCAGTTGTTGTTGTTTATTTAAGTTTTCTAAATTATTGAGCCAATATTTGTTAGATAAATACTCATTTGTTTTTGAGTTTTTAGTAGTAACTAAATTATATTCTTTAAATTGTTTTCTTATTTGACCTATGATTGTGCCATGACGAATTCTCTGACTTATATAATACTCCAATCCGAACTTATTACTAAATAGAAATTTATTTCTTATTTCTAAATATAACTCTATAAATAAATCAATTTGTAAATCTGACTTCCTTAAATTCTTACTACTTCTATTTAATATTTCGATTAAAGCCTCAACGCTAAAAGAAGTTGAGCTAATTTCACTTTTATTTAATAACTCAGTTATTTTGATATATCTATTGAAGCTTTTTTTTACTTCATCTAATTCAGAGTTTAAAATACCCTCTTCATCAACATAAATTTTGCTTTCATCGACCTCTTTTACTCTTTGTTTTACAGTTAAAATTTGAGTAATTTCAGATATTTCTTCATTATATTCTTTAAAATTTTCTTTGTCAGATTTTAATAGGACCTGGCAAATTGCTATTCGTTCTTTAAGTACATCATTAGAGTTCTTAAAAATTCTAACTTTTTTTGATATCACTTTTTCATTACAAACATTCTTAAGAAAATAAATTTTATTAAGAGAATATTCAGTCTCAATATTTTTGAATAGTTTTGAAGGTAAACTTTCATTTTGAGTTCTCATAAATAAGTCATAAGCAATAAATTTAGTATGTGTTTCTAAATCAACTAAAAACATGAAAATGGGAAAGTTTATATTGGAGTGGTCAATGTTTTTCCATTTCAATTTTATCAATATTTGACCTAATTCTTTTATTTTTATTCGAAATGCTAATTGTGGTTTGTTTAAAAATGTTTTAACAAATAAGTTAATAGCTTTATTATACATTTTGATTGCAACATAACTATCAAATAGATATATTAATAAAAATTCATATAAGTAGTTAATTTCTTTAATTTTTGGAATTAAATTTTCAAGTATTAAGTAGCATTCTTTATAATTTTCATCTATATAATGTTTTTGTGCAATTTGAAAATTCCTTCTATATAATGGAATTTTATCGTTCAAATTTGAAAATTTTCTATTACTTATTTGTAGAAAAAAATTAGCTGTTATATTATTTTTAAAACTTGAAAGATATTTATTTTGATTTTGAGAATCAAATATGCTATATGAAACAGGGTCATAAAATTTAGAATAAATAAAATCTTTTTTCAAAGAGAAATCTGTAAATTCTTCATTATAATTATTTGCAATAAAAGATAATAATTCTTTAGATAAATCAAAGGTAGAAATTGAATTGGCAATTGTTAATAATTCAATTAAAGAATCATTTGATTTCTTCTTTTTTCTAATAACGATATCACTTTGTATTAAAATATTATTAATAAGACTATCAGCTACTGTGATTTTTTCAACCTTTTTCTTAAGATATATATGTGACTTAATGTATAGTTCTAAAACACTAAAGCAACTCGGGTTTTCAGCTAAAAATTTTTTTCCATTTATTATAACTTCCGTATAATTACCTATTGTATAGTTGTCTATTAAGGATAAATATTTCTGATTATAAAGAATTGAATCGTTTTGGAAAGATAAATTTTTAAAAGAAATAGATTTCTTAATGAGTTCGTCATTAATTTTTATATCTAAATTATTTAATTTAATTTTATTTAAATTTTCAGATTCAGATTCATTTATGGATAAATAATAAAACAAATCTCTGCATAATAAATATTTATCAATAATTGAAAAGTTACTAGTGACGTAAAGTAAATCATTAATTTTTTGATAATTATACTTTGTTGGATTCAACCTATAATTTATATATTCGACGTAAACGGGGTCAACATCCTGTAATGATAATTCTAGTGAGTTTTCATAACTGAAATAAGAAACATCATCTTCAACTTTATAACTAAAAAAATGATTTAAAAAAAAGTATTCAGCGGCAACATTTTTTTTTGTTTTACTAGAATCTTTAAGTTCGAAGTTATATTTTAACCCCTTTTGAAGTTGTACTAGTAGAAATTTATTTTCCAAACCCCAAAAAGAAAAACTTATTTTTTTTATCGAATTTAAAACATGTTCTGCTTCATCATACTTTCCAAGTAGAATAGAACTTTCAAAAGTAGTTTTAAAAGCAAGAAAGTTATTTACTTGTTTGTGGTATTTTGTAAATAATAAAATCATCCAATTAATTTCAGTATTAAAAGATTTTATATATGATTTATTTCCTTTACCTAAATCTTGGTTTTTTTTAGCAAATGGATTTTTATAAACTAAAGATAAAAACATTTTAGGTAGTTTTGCAATAATATACCTTTGTTCCTCTAAGGTATATTCAGTTTTTAAATTGTAGAATAATAATCTTTTGTTATAATCTTTTGAATAGAGTAAATTTTTAAATTGTTGGAATTTTGAATTTAAAGACATGCATTTTTCTTGTAATATATAGTTTTTTTTTGATTATCAGCAATAAATAACTAAGAATGAAATTAGTGGTGACAAATAAGTGACAGTTTTACTTGGCAATCTACTATAATCAGTACAAAAAAAAGGAACTACATTGCTGTAATTCCTTTTAGTTTTATTTGGTAAGATACCGAAACAAGTTCAGCATTAGAAATCCTAAAGAATTTCTACAAACAAACCTTCCTCAGTTTTAGAAACTTTGGCAACATCTTTTTTCGTTAAACCTTTAATGGTTTTGTCCCATTTTTTGTTTGATAAGCCAGATTGCGATTTCAATTCGTTTAACTCTATTTTTTCTGCTTTGGTAATAATTGTCAAAACTGCTTTTTCATCCTCATTTAATTCAATAGAAGGCGCTTTTTTTTCTGGTCTCATTTGAGGGAAGAAAAGTACTTCTTGAATGGATTGATTATTCGTTAAAAACATAATTAATCTGTCCATTCCAATTCCCATTCCAGAAGTAGGAGGCATTCCATATTCTAAAGCACGTAAAAAATCTTCATCAATAAATTCGGTAGCTTCATCATCTCCTTTTTTGGCCAATTTTAATTGATGTTCAAAACGCTCACGTTGGTCAATTGGGTCATTTAATTCAGAATACGCGTTTGCAATTTCCTTACCACAAACCATCAACTCAAAACGTTCTGTCAATTCAGGGTTTGTTCTGTGTTCCTTACAAAGTGGACTCATTTCTTTAGGATAATCTGTAATAAACGTTGGCTGAATGTAATTTCCTTCGCACTTTTCTCCGAAAATTTCATCAATCAATTTTCCTTTCCCCATGGTTTCATCCACTTCAATTTTCATCGATTTAGCAGCAGCTCTAATCTCATCTTCAGTTTTATCATAAATATCAAAACCTGTAAACTCTAAAATCGAATCACGCATGGTAATTCTTTTATAAGGCGCTTTAAAGTTTATTTTATGTTCGCCAAAAGTAGCTTCCGAAGTTCCATTTACAGCAATTGCACAATGCTCTAAAAGTTGCTCACAAAAGTCCATCATCCAATTGTAATCTTTGTAAGAAACATAAATTTCCATGGCAGTAAACTCAGGATTGTGAGTTCTGTCCATTCCTTCATTTCTAAAGTTTTTAGAGAATTCATATACACCATCAAAACCACCAACAATCAATCTTTTTAAATACAATTCGTTGGCAATTCTCATATATAAAGGAATATCTAAAGAATTGTGATGCGTTATAAAAGGTCTAGCAGCTGCACCTCCAGGAATTGGCTGTAAAACTGGTGTTTCAACTTCAAAATACCCAGCGTTATTAAAGAAAGAACGCATTGCATTAAACAATTTTGTTCTTTTAATAAACACTTCTTTTACTTTCGGGTTGACCACCAAATCTGCATAACGTTGTCTGTAACGCATTTCTGGATCTGTAAAAGCATCGTATGTTTTACCATCTTTTACTTTAGGAATTGGCAATGGTTTTAAAGATTTAGATAACATTTTAAATTCCTTCACCATCACTGTTTTTTCACCAACTTTGGTTGTAAAAAGTGTACCAGTAACTCCAATAAAATCGCCTAAATCTAGTAGTTTTTTAAAAACATCATTGTACATAGATTTGTCTTCACCTTCGCAAATTTCATCTCTATTAAAATACAATTGAATTCTACCTTTACCATCCTGCAATTGCCCAAAAGAAGCTTTTCCTTGTATGTTAATCACCATAATTCTACCAGCAATTACCACCTGTTTTCCTTCTACATATTCCTCTTTTATTTCCTTAGAATTAGAATCTACTGGAAATAAATCTGCAGGATAAGGATTAATCCCTAAATCTCTTAATTTTGTAAGCTTTTGCCTACGTACAACTTCTTGTTCTGATAATTGCATTTGGTCTTTAAATTTTCTGATTTTATTTAGTCACAAAGATACAATGTAACTATAAATACACAATTGCGAAAATTATAAAAAAAATGATATTTATTTTAGAATTTACAAAAACAACGTATATTTGTATGTTGCTTTTTGTTGAAGCAACAATTAGTTGTGTTGTTTTGGCATTTTTTTAAAAAAATGTCTTGGTTTTGTTAACCAATGGAAAGCTTCCCTTAAATGGGACGCTTTTTTTTGCTCTTAATTTGTACCAAGATTTTTAGAGGAAAATGAAATTATTATCCAAGTTTTTAATAATTTTTTTTTGAAGCTATTTCCAGCTTTCAGCACTCGCTTTTTTGCCAAAAAAGGCAAAAAGAGCTCAAACAGATGCTTCAATCTGGGCTAATCTTGTTTTAAAATGTAGTGATTATTAGAAACTGAAGGCTTTTCTACAACATTTTTTGCTGTTTTTTATAAAAAGAATCTGCTTGTAGTTTCATTAATTCTCTTGCCATTTTTTGCTTGTAATTGTACAAATCATCATCTGCTGTAATATCTTTATACACTTTATTATCGATAGCAATATCTGCTTGCAACATTTGTTCTCTTTGTTGCATTTGTTGCGTTGCCCAAGTTTTTACAGCTGATAATTTTTCCTCTAACTTAAAATCATATTCACCTTTTGGCGCTAACAATTTTGCAATTATTGGCGAAGTTTCAATGGCTAAAAAAAGTAAGAAAATAAAGAATGAAGTGAACCAAGGTAATTTTCCGAGCGCATTTATTCTCGCCATTAATCCATCAAAATTAGCAATGATAGGTTGGGTTTTTGTTTCTGCTAATTTTTGATTTTCTAATAAAGATGCTATTTTAGTTTCTTTCTGATTTATCTTTTCTGAATTTTCTTTTTTCAATTCATTGAAAGCTAAAAGAGAAGCATCGTGTTTGGCTCTTTTTTCTTCGTAAACGGGTCCTTTGCCTAATTTTTTTGTTCCTTTTGTACCTTCAGCTTCAGCAATATAAGTTTCATACAAAGCATTGGTTTCGTTTTCTTTTGCTTTAATTTCAGCTTTTAAAGCATCAATTTCTGAATTTATTTTTGAAATTTCAGGTGTAAATTGTTGTGCAATTTGTGTTTTATTATCTAAAGTCATTTGGTTCTTTTCTGTCAATAAAACTTGATTGATTTCTTTCTGAAACAATTTTAATTCCAAAGGTTTCGAAATTACAATCGCAATAATTAAAGCCAACACAATTCTTGGTAAGGCTTGCAAAAGTTCTTTAAATTTAGAATTCGATTTTTTAATGGTTGACACAATAAATCGATCTAAATTGAAAATTAATAAGCCCCAAATCAAACCAAAGAAAATGGCAGCAAACAAATTATCAAACACAGTAAACAAAGCATAACTACTAGCAATTGTTGCCATAACTGCTGTAAAAAATACAGTAGCTCCAATACCAGCATATTTATTTTGTTCGCCATTCGAACATTCGTTGATTAAGTTTTTATCTACTCCAGAACAAATTAGGAAGAAATTTTTAAGCATGGTTTTCTAATTGAATTATATCCTTACAACGTTATTAAAGTGAATTTGTTACATAAAAAAACCTCGAAATTTCGAGGTTTAATTGTGTGTTTATAAAAGTGAATTTATTTAATGTTTTCAAATACGTTGGAATAAACATTTTGTAAATCGTTATTACTCATTTTTGCTTCTTTAAAATTATCTAAATTTAAAGTCAAGATATTTTTTTCATCTTTTTTTGTGCTTATTTCACAAAGAGGATTATCAAGAATATATTTATAAACATCGTTAATTTTGGATTCTTTTCCGTCAATTTTAAAATTAAATTTGTTCTCTTTAAGTGTTGTAGCCTGAATAATTGTTTTTCTTAATAAAAACTGTTTCTTTTCAAAATCATCTAATTTTGACTCTTTTTCACTTTTAACTAACTCAACACTATTAAATACAAAGTCTTCTTTTTCATTTGCTTTTCTAATAAAACTTAAAGGAAGTTGTTTTTTACTTTTTTCTGTAATATTTTTTGTGTCTATTAATGTTTTTGATATAATATAAACGCTTTTTCCAACAACGCTTACACTCTTTATTTTTTGAGGTTTCATCAACATTAATTCATCAACATGAATTGCTTTTCCATCTAAAAAGTAATTTTTGTTCTTATTTAATTCACTTTTTTTTTGCGAAGTTAAATTGTTAAATAAATCATTAGCATTATTAATCACATAAAGATTGTTCTCAATATTTTCCTTTTTTTCTTTTACTGGTGGAGGTGGAGGAGGAATTGTATAGTCATTTCCAGTTCTTTTTTTCCAAGCTTCATAAGCATTTTTAGCTTTTTCAAGTTCTTCTTTAGTTGCATTAGGAACTGGAGGTGGAGGTGGAATTAATAATTTATCTTCTTCAGTTAAATCTTTTATAAGTTTATAAAATACCTTATTATTTTTCATCAATCTTATATAAGGATCATGAGGAATAATCGGTCTTTTTGCTTTCTTTTTATCTTCTTTCGAAAGATTAAAATACAGAGAACCAAGTTCTGAAAATATTCTTTCTAGAAGATTTTTACGATCTGCATCACTATTTACATAGTGTGGTTTTTTATTTCTTATAGTTTCATAATAACGATTAATTTTTTTGTATTTGTACAATGAATCTTTTTGAATTTTGGATAAATTAAAAAGTTCATCAATTCCTTCAATTTTTTTCGTTTCCTTTATTTTAGAAGTATTATTTTTTGGTGGTGGAGGTGGAGGAATTACCTCTGAAATGTTTTCAACAGTATTCTTCTGTTTTTCAGACATCAAACTATATATAGTTTGCATTTTTTTAACATTCTTTAATTTGTAAATATTATGTTTTTTTCCAGCATTTAAAAGCACTTTATACTCATTCATTTGTTTTTCTGAAACTTTGCTTTTTTCTATAATGGTGTCTTTATTTAGGTAGCTAATTTTTAAATTATTTACATCTTTTAATTTTACTCTAAAATCATTTGGATTTCGATCTTCTAATTGTAAGTCTTTTATTGGAGCATCTAAATATTTTTTAATTTCAATAATCTCTTGCGCTTCAACTCTTTCTGCAAAGAGGAAAATAAATCCTGCTAAAAGTGGAATTACTGCTAGCTTTTTAAGCCAAATTTTTGTTTGTGAACTTTGTGTTGTCATCATTTTTAATCTTTTTTTAGTCAATGAATAATTCAAATTACTGGCCAAGTAATAGTCGTTTTTTCAAGCAGATTTATTCAATAATAAATGCTGATATTGGATAGAGTTTTTATGTTGATTGATGACAGTTTCATCTGCTAAAAATTCATGATTTAACTGAACTGCTTTTTTAAGTAATATAAAAAATGGATTGATCCAGAAAATGGCTTGTAGAAACTCTAAAAGTAAAATATCTAACGTGTGTTTTTGAGTAACGTGTGTCAATTCGTGCGTAAATAATTCTTGCTCAATTTTTTTATTTTCAAAATCATTTTTGTTGATGAAAATGTAGTTCCAAAAAGTGTGAGGTAAAATGTTATCAGCAACTAAAACCAATATTGCTTTTTGATATGTAATTTTTTTGATTCTCGTTATTTTTTGAATAATGTGAAATAAATTTCTTCCAAATCGAACTAATAAAATTGACGAAATAAGACTATAAATACCTATAAATATGTTTTTGTAATCAATAGATTTTTCTACAGTAATTTCAGGTGTTATAGATTCTGTAGCATAAAAACTTGTTGTGTTTTGTACAGTTTCTAAAACAAGAGGAGCAACATCAATATAAATAATATACAAAGGCGCTAAAAAGGAAAATAATACACTTCCTAATAAGTAAAAACGATTAAAAATATGCATTTTTTCTCTTTCTAAAACCAAGTGATAAAATGCCAAAAGCAATGCCAAACAAGTTGCCGATTTTATGAGATATAGAATCATTTTTGTTGATTTTTAATTTGATTATCAATTACTTTTTTTAATTCTTCTAATTCTTGAGTAGATAAATTGGTTTCTTTTGTAAAAAATGATGCAAACTGACT
>Ga0115565_10001539_pt1 | contig 19003 bp, 16 predicted proteins | sample COGITO_mtgs_1105_FD_87199 | JGI IMG/M metagenome (GOLD analysis project Ga0115565, IMG submission 87199) | Pelagic marine microbial communities from North Sea - COGITO_mtgs_110530 | ecosystem: Environmental > Aquatic > Marine > Epipelagic | place: Germany:Helgoland, sampling site Kabeltonne... | reverse complement strand
TGCTCCAGAAAAAGGTCAGTCTTCCTTTAAGCGATTTATCCCGCACATCATAAGAGCCCGTGCGATACATATAACTGCGTTGCTCATTATTTAAATCGTTGTATTCACCTGTAGGATAGTCGCTATATGACCAGTATGCCCATTCTGGTGCTTGCGTGTTTGGTATTTGCAATGCTTCATTTATTAAATCATCTACGGCTGCTTGAGGTGTTGCAGAGAGTGCAATGTTTATTTGAGCGTCTGTGGCTCCCATCGCAGCGCGACGATAAAGATGTTTCGCCTTGCGCACATCCCAAGGATTTGTATCAGAAGGTGCATATGGACTTAGGGAAGCCGTGTTGCAAGAAGTAAGGATTTCCATACCTTTTTTAATTTACTGAATTTGTTTGTAAGGGGTCTTTACACGCTTTCGCGAAAGCGTATAACGACTAAAATAAGCTATATATCAAAGCCTTACCTTTTTATGACACTATATTAACGCAATCGTTTAATCATTCATTATATTGAAGTGTAAATAATCGATAAATGGTTACACCTCCACATCTTAAATACGGCGATAAAGTCGGTTTGGTTGCCACGGCACGTAAAATTTCTGAAAAAGAACTTGATGATGGCCTTGCATTGCTGAAGAGTTGGGGCCTTGTTCCCGTGCTGGGAAAAACTATTGGCCTAGAAGACAATCAGTATGCAGGTACTGATGCTCAACGAGCTCAGGATCTTCAAGAAATGCTTGATAATACGGAGATTAAAGCGATCTGGTGTGCACGTGGCGGCTACGGCACGGTGCGCATTGTAGATCAACTTGATTTTTACAAATTTGTAAAATACCCTAAATGGATCACCGGTTATTCTGATGTGACTGTCCTACATAGTCACTTGCATAAAATAGGCTTTCAGACCATACACGGTACGATGCCAGTTTCGTTAGATGATAATACCGCTTTCGCGAAAACTTCCTTAAAAAAATCTCTTTTCGGCGAAAAACCAAATTTTAGTTACAACACCACAAACTCATTAAATCGTCTGGGCAAAGCCAAAGGTGTTCTTGTAGGCGGAAATCTTTCCATACTCTATAGCCTTTGCGGAAGTAGCAGCAGTATTGACACCACAGATAAAATTTTATTTATAGAAGACCTAGACGAATATCTCTACCACATAGATCGAATGATCTTGAATTTAAAACGCAACGGTATGCTTGATCACTGCTCAGGAATGGTCGTAGGCGGAATGACGAAGATGCACGATAATAAGATTCCTTTTGGGAAAACCGCACAAGAGATTGTACTCGATGCGGTGAAGGAATGTGACTTCCCTGTTGCCTTTGACTTTCCTGCTGGGCACGTAGATGATAATAGGGCGTTGATTTTGGGAGCTGAGGTTGAAATTGAAGTCGGGAATAAAAAATGCAGCATAATGTATTTGTAACATTTTCACAGGTGCGGAATTAATTCCGCACCTGTGAAAATAAATAGGTAACACTTTTGTGATTTGGTTAATTCCGCACCTGTGAAAACAATACAACCAATAAAAAATGACCCCAAAAGAACTAGGCGAATACGGCGAAGAAATGGCAACCCTGCATTTAATAAAGCAGGGGTACAAGATCTTAGAACGCAATTGGTTCTTTGGAAAAATTGAGGTTGACATCATTTGCCAGAAAGAAGAAGGTATTCTAGTGGTGGTAGAGGTAAAGGCGCGTAACTCAGACTTTTTTGGAGACCCGCAGAGTTTTGTGAGTCCTGGGAAACAAAAAACCATCGTTAAGGTCGCTGATGCTTATGTACAAGAAAACGACCTAGATGTTGAGGTGCGCTTTGATATCATAGGTGTTCTCAAAAATTCTAAGGAAGAACGTTTAGAACATTTTGAAGATGCATTTTATTTCTTTTAGAGAATGAGTTATGCTCAAAAAAGTAGCGTTAGCGTATATATCCATTTGAGATAAACTCCTCCAGAAAATCAAGCACGTAATTAAATTGCTCTAACGGTGCGATATGTCCACCATCAAGAATGATATGTTCTTTGTAATACCTAAAATCATTTTCTACTAGCCTTTCTATGATTTTTTTAGACATCGCTGTTGCTGGCCATTGGTCATCATTTTTACCAGATATAACTAAGATGGGTCCGTTAATATTTTCTACCTCAATCTCAGCTTTATGTGCGGCCTCCTTATCTTCTAACATCATACTGTGTGCAGCATACAAGTCTCCTTTAAGCGCTGGACCTATTGTCTTAAGCGGTGCAGGAACATAGGTGACTTCCTCGTTATTATACATCCACGAAGATGTGTTTGCAGACCAAGTCAGGGCTGGAAAACTCACGTTTGATGTAGAAAGTGCAATGACACCCTTAAAATGATCAAATCTGCTTGCGAGATTAAGCACTAATTCTCCTCCTTTTGAACCACCTAGAAGTACGATTTTTGCTTCATCTATCTTTGGGTTTTTGGCAACCTTCATAATCGAATCAGAAATTGCATTTAACGATATTCTATCTAAATATTCTGGTGCATCACCAGAATTAAAATATCCTACGGCTAACACTGCATATCCTTTGTCTAGTAAACTATCTCTTTTAGGTTTTAGGTAATCTCTAGCCCAATCATTACCGCCACCACCACCGCCGAAGGCTACAATTAATGGCTGGTTTTCAGAATCACCTACGTATAATTTAGATGTTATAATTCCGTGTTTTTTTGAAAGTTGAGGCACGTAGGTGAAAATAAATATTCCACCCAATACAAAAAGTCCCAAAAGTATTACTAGAAGCGTTGTGATAATCTTTTTCATAATATGATGATTAGGATAACTGCTTCTTAATAACTTCATATACCTTTAAAATCACAGCCACATTAACGCCTTGTGCAAGAATACTGGCTGGACCAGCTACGATAGCAAAAAGGATAGACATAAGCATTGCTCCTATAACAATTTGCATAACTCCTGCCACTTGCGGAAGCTGACCTAAGCCTTTTAGTTTGTAAAGTGATATGCCAAAGAATATAGCTGCCATTCCCCAAATGATACAGTATACGAATCCGTATGCTTCCTTAGGTAAATAGTTGAAATCTAAATCAATTAGCGCGTAAGCGGCTACAACCGCATTGACTATTATGAAAATTATAGAAATTATTTTTAGAAAGCTGTTTTTAAACAAAGTCCCTATGAGCACAAAAGATCTCATAAATAGCGAAAAAAGAAGGATAGAGATAACTCCAAGAACAACGGTAAACGTCTTTCCAAAATAATAGACTTCATTAATTACATAGTTCCAGTCATCTATAGCTTCAAATACAAAAGCAATCATACTTAATATACCAGCTATCCACCCTATGTGTAGCTGTGTAAATAAGAAAGAAACATCTTTACTCTCGTCTATCTCAATAAGCAGTGCCTCTTTTACCTTGGTTTCAAAAACAGTGTCTTCTTGTAAATCATCCAGGTCCCTATCTAGCGCAGAGAGTATTGTTTTAATGGTATATACACGCGGCATAGTTTCCCCTGCCTCAATACGTTGTATAGTACGTACAGAAATGTTGCACTGTTCTACAAGTTCTTCTTGCGTCAGACCCTTTTGCTGACGCAGTTCTAAAATCTTTTGTCCTAATTGTGGTTGTTTCATCATCATTGTTTTGCCTTATATGATGCGGTAAGCAAGATACAAGAAGTTCTACACAGCAATAGTACATCGACTTTAAGATTTGTTCCCAATTTTAAGCAGTCTTTAACCCGACATTTGCCCGTCAATCTAGTAAAGACAACGTTTAAGAAAGGTTACGCTTCCGCGAAAGCGTAACCAACATTTATAAATGATGCAAAATATTGACTGAGCATCTTCTTTAATAATTTTCAAAATTCAGGAGAAGAAGGAGTGAGGTCTTTAAAATCTATTTTCCATTAGACTTTCAATTTATAAAACCTACTAATTTATATATAAATTAGTAGGTTTTAGTAGTTAGGTAGTACATACTGGCACTTCGACAGGCTTAGTATAAGCTTCAAGGTAATTTAAACAACTTTATTTACTAGCAATTTTATGCTGCAGAACCGTAAACGTACGTGCACTTACCGTATGCGTACCTATCTCAAGTGGTATTGTTTTTTGATCGGGTAGACCAAAGCTACTTTAGCACCCTAAATTAAAAACATCATGAACAAACATTTCAAATTTGCAATTTTTCTTATAGCGTGGTTGGGAACAATTATCACTATTCTAGCACAAGAAAACACTGTTGACTACAATTTTAAAAAAGGCGAGGTGCTAGACATACTTCTACTGACAAACGGCCCTGATGTCGCCACACTTTTTCCAAAATACAGAGAAACAGCTTTTCCTGTAGCATCAAAATTTTCATTTCAACCCATCCCTGGACTTTCCATATCTAAAACTATTCAGGGAGGTGTACAACCCGAAGCAATGATTTTTGGCAAGTGGGATTCTAAAGTAAAACGGGAAGGATTTCTTAAAGCAATTGTGCCTGCCGTACCCAATTTTCACGAGCAGCGCAGAGCGCTTTGGTCATATTTTACACTCACTTATTATGAAATGCTTAAGGATACGAATTTTACGATAGATAGGTCAAAATATAATGTAGTCACGTCATATTGGGGAGAAGGAACTTCGTTTACAAACTATATTAAAGTGTTTAAAAAAGCAATAGCAACAAAAGGAGGTAAAGAAATTATCACATTTACTAATGGTTATTCTCCCGTAGGTTATGTTTACAATCCAGATTACATAACTATCACGCAATGGGAAAGTAAAGCAGCTTTTGATATGTTTTATAAAAAACATCAAGCTATGGAAGAAACGAGTATAACAAACGTGCACCAGTTTGTACTGGATTAAAAAATAAAAGAACTGTCATCCCTAGACACTGACTTTAGTACATTTATACGATGCAAGCACTTTTTGATCAACTTATATATTTTGCGTTTTTTCAGAGCCTATTATTGCTTTGTGTTTTTTTGTTTTCAAAAAATAACCGTAAAAACATAAACCCATTTTTGGGATTTATGGTCGGTGCATTATTGTTAGGATTGAGCGGAAAAGTTCTTAACGTTTCAGAGGTTTTTGGGACTAGCTTTCGATATAATGCGATGTCTGAGTTTGCGGCACTTCTCTTTGGGACGACACTTTATTTATTTACAAAATCTACTGTAGCAAAACGCAGTATAACTAGAAGGGATGTAATGCATTATATCCCATCGATATTTTATTTTGGATTTATTCTCGTCTATTTTGTCATACCATCAGATGCAGTAGGTTCTGCTCGTATGGAACGTGGAGAATTGGTTAAGGTGATTTACGCCTGTCATGCCTTTGGATTAGTAGTAAACATAACATACTGGGCGCTTAGTTTGAGGTTGTTTATACGCTTTCGCGAAAGCTTAAAAAATGAACTTTCATACTCGTTAAAAACAAAGTTTCTATTGAATTTTCACCTAGTTCTTGGGATTGGTTTTCTTATTTGGATGACACTATTTATAATAAGTATCATAGGCTATGACAGCACCGAACGTGATGCACGGCCAATACTATGGCTAGCGATGGCGTTTACCATACTATTTATCGCTTATTATGGATTACTAGCGCCAGATGTTTTTCAAATATCAGTGCTGGAGAAAAACCAAAAATATGCACAGTCTAAATTATCTATAACAGACCTAGACAAACTTAAAAGCCAGCTGGACCAATTAATGCTGGAGAAAAAACCATATCTCAATAATAAACTTTTAAAAGCAGAACTTGCAGAAATGCTAGGGACTAGTAATCCTGAATTAGCCCGTTTGCTTAATGAAAATATCGGGATGAACTTTTTTGAGTACGTTAATTACTACCGAATTAAGGAATTTGTCGCTCTTGCTACAACTCAAAAAGCGCAACAACTCACTTTTTACGGTCTTGCACAAGAAGCGGGTTTCAACTCTAAAACAACCTTTAATAAATCATTTAAAAAACTAATGGGCGTCTCGCCTACAGAATATTTTAATAATCAAAACATTTCAGTATGAAAACATATATCACACTAATAGCCATTTTACTTTTTTCTGCTTTTGCAAAAGCGCAATTACAAACTCCAGACCTGAGCCCTGCTGCCACGGTAAAACAGACCGTTGGCCTTACAGATATCGAAGTGATGTACTCACGACCCTCTGTGAAAGGACGGGTTATTTTTGGAGATGATGGTCTTCTACCTTTTGGAGAATTCTGGCGATTGGGAGCAAATGGAGCGACTACATTCAGTTTTAGTAGCGATATAACTATCGCAGGAAAGGCACTTGAGAAAGGGGATTATACGATGCTTGCAAAACCAGCTGTGTCTACTTGGGAACTTTATGTTTATCCCTATGAAAGTTCAAATTGGAATTCATACGTAGCGCAAACTCCATTACTCATTTTTTCTGCTCCTGTTCAAAAGACAAATGATTTTCAAGAGTCTTTTGAGATCTCAGTTCAGGATATATCTACACAAACTGCGTCTGTTGTCTTTACATGGGAACAGGTAAAGGTTCATGTACCTATCAGTTTTAAAACTACTGAAGTGGTGATGGCAAATATTGCAAAAATGATAGAAGGCCCAAGCTCTAACGACTACTTTCAAGCGGCTCTTTTTATGCACGAAAATAACCAAGACCTACCTAGAGCCCTGGACTACATTCAAAAAGTTACTAAAAATGAGAACGCATTATTTTTTCAGGTGTATAGAGAGGCACTAATTTTAAAAGATCTCAATAAAAATAAAGAAGCCTTGCGAGCTGCTCAGCGATCATTAGCGCTTTCAACGAATGCAAAAAACAATGATTTTGTTAGACTTAATGATCAGCTCATAGCGACTTTGAAATAATCATCAAATACGTCAGTTTTTAGTGATTTGTTTAACTCGCGGTAGTGTCCTAAACGATTATTAAAATGACAGAATACAAGAAAGCGTAAATGCGGTTATAGCAATTTTGCGAAAGCAAAAATTTACAAACTCAAATAATACCCAACATTAACCCAAAATCGATGATCTGCCGTGCTTCTTAAAAAAGAATCAATGCGGTAATCTATACCGACTTCAAGTTTGTGGTCATCATCTATATAATATCCTAGCGCGGGAATGAGGCGTATTTCTACGTCGGTTTCTTGGCCTTGAAAAGAAGTCACGTACTCGTTACCTAGTTTAATATAGATCTCTTTGGGGTCTATAAATTCACCATTAAGGGAGATGTCTGAAGATAAGCGATACCGGAGGCGCACTTCAAGATCTTCGTCTGGTGTAAACGTTTGATCTACACGAAAACGATGGCCTAACCTATACCCATAATACGGTATTGAGAAGGAGTATTGCTGTATCAATCTATGAGCAACTTTATTATTTTCAAAACGAGCGAGATACCCTAACCCCAATTTAGCATCTACCGCAATGGTACGTTCAAAAACGGTGGTGACATCCAGCAGTCCAAAATAAATGTCACGTTCAGAATCACCTCCAAACGCTCCAGCCACTAGCTCATATCGTGGGGCAATTTCAACGTTAACTGCCCATAGCGTTGAAATACTTTTACCAACGTTAAACTCTGGTAAAAAACCAAGTTCATAACCCGCTTGAGCTTGCAATTGCATTGCAGAACACGATAGAATGATAAAAACCAATAACTTTCTCATCCTAAAAACGTAAAATATTATCACTACGAGAAATCACTTTAGCTCGTTCTACAAAGTTGCCATCAGTGTCAAAAAGGAATTCGAAACGTTGCGCTTTCTCTCCAGAATTACGTGATTTTACAACGAGTTCATATAAAGGTTTTAGGACGTTATTAGATGTACGCCAAGCCAAGATTTCTTTTTCAGACTGACGGTATTGCGCTTGTATTTTTTCAACTTTGTAGTAATCAAAAGCTTCTTTTAGGTGTTTCTGAATCTTATCTTTAACATCCTCTGGCATTTCTGAAAAAGTAATAATTACCTCTACGTCTTCCAGAATACCTTGTTCAGAAAATTCGATGCTGTAGCGTTTGCCATCTGCCTTAAATTTTGCCTCAACAGAATTGCCTTCAGCGTTGATTTCCTTTATCCATTTGATACGACTGCCTTTCTGAAAAGCGGCAACAAAATTTTGAGCAGTCTGAGGTGCTGAGATGGCATCGATACGATACTCACGTTCTATTTTTTCTTGCGCTTTTACAAAAGTGGTAGTTAAAACCAATAGCATTACGAATAAAAAGGCTTTCATAAGGTCATTTGTAATAAAGTTAGGGTTATTTACAGAGTTATATGTAACAGAGTTAGGGTTGTTTGGTAAGTCTATCAACATTTAAACGTAGCAGCCCTTATTTTTAGAGATTTATGCATTCGTTGCTTTCGCTGTTGCGTTTGCTGGCATTAGCGGTTTTAATAAGTCTACCACATCATTTACCGTCTTTGCATCATCAGATTTTAGGAGCAAGCGTAATCCTTTTCCGCTTTTCTTTTCTTTAAGTTGAACGCGATAGGCGTTTTTTTGTACAAATTCTAAAACACGCCCAAATGTGGGGCTTTGGTAAAAAGGACTTTGCTGGTCTGCAATAAAGAAACCGGTTAGCTTTCCGTTTTTCATTACCACTTTTTCTAATCCTATTTTAGTGGCCACCCATTTAATGCGAACAGAATCTACTAAATCTTCTGCTTCTTCAGGCAATGGACCAAAGCGGTCAACAAGTTTTGCTTCAAAAACATCAAGCTGTTCTTCGTTCTTTACGTTATTCAGATCTGTGTAAAGATTTAGTCTCTCGGTAATATTGTTTACATAGTCGTCAGGAAAAAGCAGGCTAAAGTCGGTATCTATTACCGTGTCTTTTACATAGTCTTTATCCGCTTTCGCGAAAGCGGGATCATCCTTATACAACTCGGCAAACTCATCTTCCTTAAGTTCTTCTATCGCCTCATTTAAGATTTTCTGGTAGGTGTCAAAACCTATTTCGTTTATAAAACCGCTTTGCTCACCACCTAATAAATCTCCAGCACCGCGTATTTCAAGATCTTTCATAGCAATATTAAAACCACTTCCTAAAACCGAAAACTGCTCTAATGCCTGAATGCGCTTACGCGCATCGTCAGTCATTGCAGAGTATGGCGGTGTAATGAAGTAGCAAAAAGCTTTCTTATTGCTACGACCTACACGACCCCGCATCTGGTGCAGGTCAGAAAGCCCAAAATTATTAGCGTTATTTATAAAAATCGTGTTTGCATTAGGTACATCAAGTCCACTCTCAATAATGGTGGTCGAGACGAGTACGTCAAACTCTCCGTTTATAAAGGATAGCATTTTAGTCTCTAAAGTTTTTCCTTCCATCTGGCCGTGACCTATTCCTACTTTAGCATCTGGAACCAGTCGCTGAATGAGTCCTGCCACTTCTTGAATATTTGCAATACGGTTATGGATAAAAAAAACTTGGCCACCGCGCTGTATTTCATACTGTACAGCATCGCGTATAATTTCTTCTGAAAAGCGCACCACATTACTCTCAATAGGATAACGATTAGGAGGCGCAGTAGTTATAGTACTTAAATCTCGAGCTGCCATGAGCGAGAATTGCAATGTTCTCGGGATAGGCGTTGCGGTGAGGGTAAGCGTATCTACCGTTTCAGAAATCGTTTTTAATTTGTCTTTTACAGCAACTCCAAATTTTTGTTCTTCGTCAATGACTAGTAAACCAAGGTCTTTAAAGATTACATTTTTACTAGTAAGCTGGTGTGTCCCGATTACAATATCTATTGCGCCACTTTCCAAACCTGCGAGTACCTCTCGTTTCTCTTTTGCAGTACGAAAGCGGTTCAGGTAATCTATGGTTACAGGGAAACCCTTGAGACGTTCTTTAAACGTGCGCGAGTGCTGGTAGGCTAAGATTGTCGTGGGTACGAGAATTGCAACTTGCTTCCCGTTATCTACAGCTTTAAAAGCAGCTCTTATAGCAACCTCAGTTTTCCCAAAACCTACATCGCCACATACGAGCCTATCCATAGGACGATCGCTTTCCATATCACGCTTTACATCTTCGGTCGCGCTGCTTTGGTCAGGGGTATCTTCATAAATAAAGCTGGCCTCTAGCTCGTGCTGCATATGCGAGTCAGGGCCAAAAGAATATCCTTTTTGCAGTCTGCGTTTTGCGTATAGTTTTATAAGGTTAAAGGCAATGTGTTTAACACGTGTTTTCGTTTTTGCCTTGAGTTTTTTCCAGGCCTGACTTCCTAGTTTATAGATTTGCGGTGGTTTGCCGTCTTTTCCCGTGAACTTCGATATTTTGTGTAGCGAGTGAATACTCAAATACAAAATATCACGCTCTCCATAAATTAATTTAATGGCCTCTTGTGGTTTGCCTTCTACATCAATCTTTTGCAGTCCTCCAAATTTTCCTATCCCGTGGTCTATGTGTGTGACATAATCGCCCACAGAAAGGTGACTCAGTTCTTTTATAGTTATCGCCTGCTTTTTAGCATATCCATTTTTGAGATTAAACTTATGATAACGCTCAAAGATTTGGTGATCTGTGTATACAGCAATTTTAAGATCGTTGTCTATAAATCCTTGGTATAAAGAAAGCACGACAGTTTCATAATGCTCTACGTGGCCCTCAGCATCGTCAAAAATATCGTGAAAACGCTTTGCGGCCTGCTCACTCACACAAGCGATATAATTTTTATATCCTTTATCTGTGTTGTCATTTAAGTTATCGATAAGCAGGTCAAACTGCTTGTTAAAAGAGGGTTGTGGTTGCTGCGCAAAAGTCACCACTTTATCTGCGGTAGCGCCGTCTATTTCGTTTGTTAGGTCTACCGTGGTAAATGTGTCCAACTGGCTTTTTAAAGCTTCGCCGTGCATAAATAATTCCTCGGGCGAGTTGCGTCTTATTTCGGATTCAAGTTTTGTGAATGCTTCTTCTGCTTTCGCGAAATTTTTATCAGTACGATCTACGAGCAGGGATCTGTTTTTAATAAATACTACAGTTTTAGGAGAGATGTAATCTAAAAAACTCTCACGTATTTCCATAAGCCCCTTATTTTCTAGGTTGGGCATTATGGTGATTTTTTTTATAGCGCCGGTAGAAAGTTGGTCCTCTACATCAAACGTTCGGATACTATCTACCTCATCGCCAAAAAACTCTATGCGATACGGCTCATCATGAGAAAATGAAAATACGTCTACGATCCCACCACGCACCGAAAACTCGCCCGGTTCCGTGACAAAATCTACACGTTTGAATTTGTATTCAAACAGCATTTCATTTACAAAGTCTAGCGATAATTTATCGTTCACTGCAACTTTTAGTGTCTGCCTATCCAGCTCTTTGCGGGTAACAACTTTTTCAAAAAGTGCATCGGGGTAGGTGACTAGAAGCGCAGGTTTCTTACGAGAATTTATTCTATTGAGTACTTCTGCCCTTAATAAGATATTTGCATTATCAGTCTCTTCGATCTGATACGGACGACGGTAACTCCCTGGGTAGAAAAGCACATTTTCTTCCTTACGCAGTTGCTCAAGGTCATTTAAGAAATAAGCAGCTTCCTCCTTATCATTTAAAATGATTAGAAAGGGTGCATCCGCTCTCGCGAAAGCGTTACTAATCACAAACGACAACGCAGAACCTACGAGACCTTTTGCTTGAATGTTAGCAGCATTTCGGCTACGCTCAGTGCCCGTAATGTTTGCTATCTTTTTTGTAGTTCCTTCCGACGCCTGAGCGGAGCCGAAGGCTGAGGGATGGGCAATAGCTTCCCACAGTTTCCCAAGTTCAGGAGACTGTGACAAGTGTTGCGAGAGTTCAGATTTACTCACGTAGTGCTTTTTTTACAAAGATACCGCCTAGGCTTTAATAACAGAACTACTTAAAACTGCCTTTTATGTATTGATCAGGATTAAATAGTGGGACTATGTGATAAGATAAAGTTGATGATAATGTAATAATTAACTTAATTTTATGAAAACAAATAAAGACTAATTAACTAAAGTGATTTTTTGACCTAAAAAATAGTTGTTTTAATGACATTTTATTGAGAATAAATCAAAAAATTAACAATCTCTAAAACCTCCCTTATGAAAAAGTTTTACCTTCTACTTCTCGTACTTTCAATGTCCTTTAATGGTATCTCGCAAGTATCAAAAGCAAACTACACAAAAAAAGATGTAACCAATATTTACAAGGTGATGAGCGATAAATCGCTGTCCTTGCAACAAATCGAAAATTTTGCTGAACGTTATTTTGGTGAGTCTAATGAACCTAAAAGTGAGTACAAACACTACCAGCGATGGTTAATTAAACGAAGACTACACGCTGATGAAAACGGTATGTATATTTTACCTTCTGTAGAGCAGGATAAGTACAGATCATTTGATGAGCAAACACAAAACAAAGCCATTACTGTAGGTTCTTGGACAAATGAAGGTCCTTTTACTTGGAACGCTACGTCGGGATGGAATCCAGGAAACGGTAGATTAACTGGAGCTGCGATTCACCCCTCAAGACCTAACACAATAATCGTAGGTTCACCAGACGGTGGGATTTGGAAAACTACAGATGGTGGTGCTAACTGGCAGCCTAGAACAGATAATAATTCGTCTCGTATGAATATACGTACAGTTTCATCTGCACCATACAGTAGAAACGTATTTTACGCAGGCACAGAGGATGGAATTATTTTAAAAAGTACTAACGCTGGTTCAGATTGGTCACAAATTTCTTCAAGTACTAATGGTCCTACAGGAGAAATTAGAAAAATTCTCGTACATACTACATCATCAAATTATATCATCGTTTGTGCCAGCAATGGTGTATGGAAAACGAGAAATGATGGTAACACTTGGAGACATTCTTTAAACCCTTCTCCAGGTCAAATGGATGATATAGAATACAAACCTGGTACAGTAAATACACTGTACGCTTCTGGCGATAGATTATATAAGTCTACAAATTGGGGAAACGATTGGACTGAAGTAAGCGGAATTCCAACTGGTAGACGCACGCTTATCTCCGTATCTCCAGATAATCCTAATGCACTTTATGTAGTGCAGTCTAAAACAGATTATAGATCTTTTGACAAACTGTACCTATCTACTAATAGTGCAAGTTCTTTTAGCACTAGATACCAGAGAACAAGTAATAACAATAACCTATTTGGTTTTGAGCAGACTGATAATAAAGGTCAGGCGTGGCTCCATATGGGTATGGATGTAAATCCTAATAACTGGAGAGATGTACACGTGGCAGGGTTAGTTACATTTAGATCTACAAATAGAGGAGGAAGTTTTACTCAAACATCTGCCTGGCTTAACCATGATAACCCAATAGGCTACACACACTCAGATATCACAGGATTACAGTTTGTAGGAAGTAATATTTACGTAACATCAGATGGCGGTATTTACAGAAGTACAAATAACGGTAATGATTGGACAGACTTATCTGATGGTCTTTCTATACGTACCGTGTATCGTATGGGAAGCTCGCTTACAGATCCAAACCTATACGTAGGTGGGTGTCAGGACACGGGATCATTTGTACACGATTCGTCAGGATTTAGAGATTGGTTAGGAGCAGACGGTATGGAAGGTGTCATACACCCTACAAATACAAACTGGATTTTCGGAACTTCACAAGAAGGTAAAACATATTGGTCTGGTGATCGCGGTAATGGACAACGCGTAGACCTAGCAAATCTTGATGGACCTTGGATCACACCTTGGGCTATAGGATCAGATACAAATACAAGCTCAGGATTTCCTGTAATGTACGCGGGAACTAATAATGGTATTTATAGATCTACTAATGGTGGCGGTAACTATTCTAAAATTTCTCCAAACAGTGGTTCTACAGCGTTACCAGGACCTACTACAGATCTTACTATAGATCATAATAACCCTAATTACATATATGCGTCTGTAGGAAGTAGCATCTATCACTCTCATAATGGCGGTACAAACTGGTACAAGTATACAGCAGCAGGTATGGGGTCTAAAGGTAATATTACAGACATTCAAGTGCACCCTACGAACTCATCACTCATTTACTTTACCACGCGCAATAACTCAAATAGTGGAGGAAATGTTTTTAGTTATAACGTAGTTACAGGTGCAAAACAAAACCTATCAGGTAACCTTCCTAAATTTGCATTTACATCTTTAGTCATAGATCACGACTCACCATACAGAATATATGCAGCAGGAGTAATAGGCGTTTATGCCACAGACAACAATGGCGGTACTTGGAGAAATATATCGAGTAATATGCCTAAAGTAGAAGTAAGAGAACTTGATTTACAACGTAGTGGCCATGTTTTAAGAGTAGCAACCTACGGAAGAGGTATTTGGGAGTATTCTCGCAAGTCTAATAGAGCTTTAGACGCAGAAGATAAAATTACATTTGACGCTCGCGAGGAGAAAAAAGTAAAAGTATATCCTAACCCAGCATCTAATCAGATTACAGTTAATCTTGATGGCTTAAAGAATGTAAGCTCTGTTATGATTTTAGACACCTCTGGAGTAACACGCTCTCGTTATGATAATATCCCTAGTAGGTCTAAAGGGGTGACGATGAACGTAAGTAGTTTAAAAACAGGAGTATATATTATACATATTATGAATAATACGGGTGTTGTTGAAACCGTAAACTTTATAAAGCGATAATATCACTTTCACACCTATCTAAATCTAAAGCTACTCTTCGGGGTAGCTTTTTTTGTTTGTACTAAGATCTTTTGTGTACAAAAGTTGCGAGATATTTGTTGTGCATACGCTTTCGCGAAAGCGTATGCACATTTGATCTAATGACCTGTAGTACATTTTTACTGTATGTTTACTTCAAAATAAATCGGATAGTGATTCAGTGATTAAGCAATTCATTTACAACGATTTACTTTTAATCCGTCTAAAACGAATCTAGTCCCGCCTAAAAAAAGATCAAATTATTTTTACCCTTTTGTGATTTATTAAAAATTCCTGCGAATAATAGAGTGTAGACCAAAGACAAAAACGCGTTGAGTAAAAAAGAAAAGTTTATTGACATTATTAAAAAGCACAAAGGCATTTTATATAAAGTGATCACGATGTACTGTGCAGATAATGATGATAAAAAGGATCTAGAACAGGAAATTTTAATCCAGATCTGGAAATCGCTAGACTCCTATAACGATACCTACGCAATCACCACGTGGTTGTATAGAATCTCAATGAATGTTGCGATCTCACATTACCGTAAAACGTTTAAGACAAAAGGAAATACAGTACCGCTAGATACTGGGCTACTTGAGTTTACTGCGGCTCCTGAGACTAGTGAGGGGAGTTACGAGCGTGAGAAATTAAAACAATTACTGGCAGGTCTCAACGAGTTTGACAAAGCGCTGATGTTTCTTTATTTAGAAGATAAAGATTATGAAGTCATAGCAGACGTCCTTGGGATTACAAAAACAAACGTAGCGACTAAAATTAGTCGCATTAAAAACCGATGGAAGCAGGAACTTTCATCCTCTAAAAACTAGAAATTATGAATGTAGATGATATTAAGAATATTTGGCAAAAGGATATGAATGCTTTAGAAACGCGAGTGCGTATTAACGAAGATAAAATCAAGCAACTAGAATTTAATAAGGCGCAAAGTAGCTTTGATAAATTTCTCAAAATCTCGCTTGCAGGAAAAAATATGGCGCTGGTTTATGCAGCCGGAGCAGTTGGATTAATGTACCTCGTGAGAGATGCTCCTTTATATATCGCATTACTTGCCATAGCCGCAGGACTTATGGTGTTTTCATACATACAGCATAGTGTTCTTAAAAAGATAGAATATGCCAGCTTGAGCATAGTTGAGTTACAAAAAGCCATCTATACCTTTAGAATGCATACTGCTCGTACTGCCATATATGATATGACTATCGTTACAGTTTGGCTCGTTACTGCCGTACTAGCCTTTATGAAATGGTCTAAGGATATTGATATTTTTAAAGATCCAGCAGGTCTCGGTACCACAGGTTTAGTATTAGCAGCTATAGTCCTTCTTCTCGTAGGTTTTAGTAAGACTATTTATAGAGATTATGATGTAAAACTAAAGGAGAGTGAAGAAAGCCTTCAGAGCATCGTAGACTTTGAGAAAAGCTAAATGAATTCCCGAAGAATCAAATTAAACCAACACTGAGAAGTGTTGGTTTTTTTATGCTTTCGTGAAAGCGTATATCTTATAATTTAATAACAATGGTATGTTCATTATTGATTGAAATCCTATATAAAAACACCGTAAGGCTACTACTAGAAACCCTATAAAATCTCTATGCTATAAAAATGTCTCTGTAATTTGACGTACCAGTTTTGTGCCATCCGGATCAGCCTGTGTTTTTAGCTTGCAAAAATCTTCTGCCCATTGCGATGTGCGTATACGAAGAGGTGGGTTTTCATTTTGGGCAACTTTTAAAATAACTTCTGCTACTTCTAATCCTGTTTGATACACTTGCTTCTCACTTTCTGAAGCTCTTTGCTGGGTTCCAGCCATATATTTTTCAAAAATCGGCAAATATTCACCCGTTGCAAACTGACCATCTACCTGTGTTTTTCCTATTGCCGAGGTCATAAACTCTGTAGCAATTCCGCCCGGTTCAACATTAGATATTTTAATATTAAATGTAGGAGAGACATAAGCAGCTAGTCCTTCTGCAAAACCTTCGACTGCAAATTTCGCAGCACAATAGAGTTCATTAAAAGGTTGACCTACTAAACCACCTACGGACGACAAATTGATTATTCTCCCTGACCTTTGTTTACGCATATATGGTAATACCGCTTGCGTGCAAAAGACGGTTCCTAAATAGTTTACCTCCGTAACCCAACGCACTTCCTCTTCAGTAGCTTGTTCTGTAGTTTTAGCAAAACCTGCTCCTGCATTGTTTATTAATACGTCTATTTTACCATCTTTTTTAACGATGCTATCAAGTGCTGCTTTAATAGTAGCTGTTTTAGTAACGTCTAAGGAAAGGATTTCTATATCTAAGTTTTCTTCTTTAATGCGTTGTTTTAAGGCATCAGCCTTTTTAAGGTTGCGCATTGTAGCGTATACTTTGTAGTTGTTTTTTGCAAATAGGATAGCACTTTCAAATCCTACCCCTGTTGACGTTCCTGTGATTAATACATTCTCTTTCATTTTTCAAAGCTTTATAGAATGAACGTTCATTCCAAATTAATAATATATTTTTTACTCTTTTATAGCGTCCCAAACCAATTGTAGTTGGTTTGAAATAGGTCTTTTCTTTTCTGTTTGATTAAAATACCACCTTAAATAAGATAAAATGGCGCCTCCTATAAACAGTAATAATTCATCTGATGCTATATCTTTTATAATTCTATGCTGTTTGCCAAATAAGATCAAGTCCAAAAAGGGTTTTACTGACGAGTTGCCGTCTTCTTTACTTTTTTCAGTAATAATAGGCGAAGCGTGTAACTGCTCAATTATGCTGTAATAACTAGGGTTTTTAATAAAAAAATCGATCAAATTTGAAAAATAATTTTCAAATTGCGTTTTGACAGGTTGCGTATTATCAAAGGGTATGAATACAGATTTTTCTTTCGCTTTTATATACACATATAACTCATTTATAAGCTCATCTTTATTTTTAAAATAATTGTAAATAGTTCCCATTCCTGTACCTGCTTCTTTTGCAATGGCAGACATTGGGGTATTGTGAACTCCTTTTTGTGTTAGAAGTTCTAAGGCAGATAGTAATATAGATTCTTTTTTATTCACAGTGCAAATGTAAGAAAAATGGAATGAACATTCCAAATTTTATTATAAGTAACTCGTTGTTGCACCAGTCTCTATATTCTGTATTTGTCGAGTTTCTAAATCTAGAATTGGAGGTAAATTTTATGATTCACGGGCTCGTGAGAATTCCAAAGTTGTAAGCATTTTCAGAAGGATTAACAAAGGGGTTTAAATATACTTTGCTTCCTGAATTTCTTGTGACACCTTTTGCCAAGGCATTTGGATTTATGCTTATTGCGGTGCTCATTTTTGGCTCTGCAATAAAAGAAGATTGCGGAGCAGTTTGCACTTAGATGGCACAGGCTATTTTCTTTTTCTTACTTATCAAACATTTAGCACACAACACATTTGCCATAGATGGCAACTCAAAAACTCAAGTAGATGGATTTATAGTTAAAAGATAAAAAAACCTTTATATCTTGATTAACCAAGGGAATAGGATTTGCAATAGCAAAGAGCCTCGCGCAAGAAAATTCAGAGGTAATCATTAATGGTCGCAGTCAAGAGTAAGTAGACGGCGGTTTAATGAAAACGGTGGTATAGTAGTACGCTTTCGCGAAAGCGAAATTTTTTATAGACCAAACCTTAAAAAAGATTTGTCGTTTTAAATACCTGACCAGCTAAACTGATTGATTCAGTTCTTTGTGTAATGTAAAACTAAGTACAGTCCTAATAGCCACAATAATCGCTAGTACAATTACTTTTTCTAATGTAGGTTCTGTGGCGACGGTGAGAATAATATCTGCCGCAACCAGAATCTCGAGACCAAGAAGTATGCTCTTGCCTACCTCATATTTAATGACGTTAAAACGTTCGTTTGCAGTTATTTTCTTGGTTAGAGTACAAAAAAGAGCCCATATTATTCCGAACGTAATAATGATAACTCCTAGTGCTTCAAGTCCTATGACGATATAGGATACATATTCCATAAATTGTTCTTTCATAACCACTAATTTAAAAGTTTCACCGTGAGACTCAATGTACAGTTTTTTATATAGTTCATTTCTAAGCTAAGACTATCTAGCCTAATAGCGGTGTACATCATAATTTTAGACGTTTTGATAATCACACCACCTTAAAAAAATTACAATTTCCATAACAAGCCCTAATTACAGTAAGTCCTACCTTTATAAAAACAATAATAATGGGATTCGAACACTACGATGTATTTGTTATAGGCTCAGGAAGTGCAGGAAGACAAGTGGCAACACGTTGCGCAAAAGAAGGTATGAAAGTCGCCATTG
>Ga0115565_10001532_pt1 | contig 19063 bp, 17 predicted proteins | sample COGITO_mtgs_1105_FD_87199 | JGI IMG/M metagenome (GOLD analysis project Ga0115565, IMG submission 87199) | Pelagic marine microbial communities from North Sea - COGITO_mtgs_110530 | ecosystem: Environmental > Aquatic > Marine > Epipelagic | place: Germany:Helgoland, sampling site Kabeltonne... | reverse complement strand
TAGTTTAATGCTAGCTAGGTTGTCACGGTTTACCTCCGCTATAAACAAGCCACTGTCTTGTTGCTGAAGAGCGGCATTGAATGCGTCAAAATCGCTTTTAACAGAAGATTGAAATGAATAATCCGGATCAATCTGTTTATCTGAAAAAATCTTTATATTGACATCAAATGCTTCTGGTAGATCCAGTAACACAGGGCGTTTGTCTTTTATACCTTCAACAAACAGCTGTGGCATTCCGAATAACAGTGACCCCAAATAATCATCAGTCAGGCGTTCATTTATAAAATGAAAACCCGTGTTTTTAAGTGTTTCTGACGTATCTAACATAGAAAAGTCATCAAGTGCGTCAGTGACGCGCAAAAATACCACTTTTTGCGAAGCATCAACACTGCAGTAGATGGGTTCGGGTGGATAGTTAATTACAAAGTTGTCGGCACTAAACTGCAAGGTTTGACGCTGTTTGTAGTCTTGTAAGTCGAGCAGTCCGGCGCGAGACATAAGTGTCTTAGCTGTCGCGGGATATGACAAAGGAAACATGTTGTCCTGCTGCAGTACAGGCGCATACAAGCGTGCATCAGCCCAGACATGGATCGCGTGGCTAATAACAAAACAGGCCAAAAAGGCACTGGTGGCATACTTACCAATTCTAATTTTCTGAAACTGCTTGATACGCTTGAATATTGCATTAGCAATGACCAATTGAAACATTAACCAAATGATAAAAAGCAGTACCAAATAAAACCATTGTAGCCAGCTAAAAGCACTAATCTGCCCTTGAGCCTCATTCCTTAGAAGCGCCGCAGAACTTAAACTGATATGAAAACCTGTTTTGTTAAATAACAGCGCATCAAATGCCAACAGCGCCAGTGCAGTAGCCGCTATAATCGAACCAATCGCTTTGAGTGCGGTTTGGTTGGTCACTTGATAACACAGCGGTAACAGCAAAACTATAAAACCAAAAAACGTAATAAAGCTTATATGTCCGAACCACGTCAATAGTAAATAAACGGAGCTAAGCCCAGACACAGGTGCCGGCGATGCGATTATATAAATAGACGAAATTATGATTGCCATAATGATATTAGCGAAGGCAAACCAATGCCCCCAGCTAACTTGCTGGTTTATTTGTTTACGTCTTGGGGATTCAGAATAAATCATGGATTAACTAATTACCTTTGGCACTGCGCGTTAAAATATCACAAAATTTGTCGACCATTTGTTGGCGATCTTGCTCGGCGACTTGATTAGCAAAAATATTAGTAATGATATTACCTAACACCATCAGGGAGAAGTCTCTATTGGCGTTATGCTTTTCTAGCGCGATAAGCACATCATGCATTGCGCTTTCAAACACCTCATTTGAATATTTAGATTGTTGTGGCATGCATAAGTCCTGTGATTTTTGTGATGAAAGTGAGTACAATTACTCTTTGGTATAGGTAAAGTATAAGCCTACTGATTTCAATCTCAATCAATTGTTAAGCTAATTCACTGTTTTTGCAAGATAAGGTGCAATTGTTAAGCAATTATACCCATAGGTTATCGTTTTATATGTCGTTAATGGTTCACAATTTTGTGGTTCATCGTTTGTCGTTAGCAGATGATGGAAAATTACATTTCATTCCTCGTGCCAGTTGCTTTGAAATTAATACTCAAATCGAAACACTCTCTCAGCAATTGCACAGTGCATTTAATAGTAAGCCGGGTAAAGGAGTGGGGGGCTTTGATAGCGAGTCTGCGTCTACATTTGCGCCATCGCTAAAACAAGTTGCGGACAACGAACTTACGTTTTTGGACTTTAGCGTCAATAGTGGCAATCTATTGCTCGAGACCCTCGTGAATGATGCGATGGTCGAGTCAGGCTTTCTTATATTTTCGCATTATGAACATTTAGCCACTGAGTATCTTCTTGTCGCTCTTATCGACACCAAACAACATATTGCGGTTAACCAAGATTTGAATTTGGATTATTCTCAGTATCTAGAACTTGCCAAAATGCAGCTTGCATTGCGCATCGATATGACACAATGGAAAATAACACCCGAACAATTTCGTTATATCAGCTTTATTAAAGGTCGCATGGGTCGCAAGGTCTCAGACTTCTTTATGAATTTTATTGGCTGTGAAGAAAAAGTAGACGTTAAGCAGCAAAATAAGCAGTTGATGACCCAAGTTGATGATTATCTAGCTGAGCAAGTGAGCGAACCAAAAGAAAAAGATGACCACCGCGGTTCAGTCGCCAACTATTTTAAGCAACAATTAGCTGAAGACAGCGACGTTTCCATTAAAGAACTAGCCGAAATATTGCCTCGTGACAATGAACACTCATTTGATTTTGAGGCATTTAATGCACAAGCAGAACAACCTCTAGAGCCGAACTTTCAGCCCGACAGAAGTATGTTGAAGTCCTTAGCCAAATTTAGCGGCAGTGGCGGTGGCGTAACTATTAGCTTTGAACGCAAATTATTGGGTGAGCGAGTTAGTTACAATCCACATACCGATACCTTGATGATAAAAGGGATCCCACCGAACTTAAAAGACCAACTGTTACGCGCGACCAAAAGTGAGCAAGACTAAGTATGAAATTATTTGTAAACGATTTAACCGTCATGGATTTTTCTTACTTATGCCCAACGCGTGGCATGGTCGGAGAAAGCTGGATTGTTGATATTGTGCTGAATGGCGGTCTTAATGAAGAAAGCATGGTGCAAGATTTTGGTAAGGTTAAAAAAGACTTAAAACGCGTGATTGATGAGTACGTTGACCATAAACTTGTCGTGCCAGCAGAAAGTGCCTGCACGACTATATTGCATGATCAGTCTCAAGAGCGAGTGCGCGTTGATTTTGATTATGCTGATAGTCAGCGCATTCACCTATATTGTCCACCTGAGGCTTACGCCTTTGTTTATTGTACGCAAATCGATAAAGCCAGTGTAACGGCTTATCTCAAAGAAGTAATAGCAATACAGCTGCCAGAAAATGTGCAGTCTGTCGAAATTCATTTACGCGACGAGGTAATAGATACGCCCTTCTATCACTACACGCATGGCTTAAAAAAGCATGACGGTAACTGTCAACGAATCGCCCATGGCCATCGTTCAAAAGTGTTGATAAGTGAAAACGGTGAGCCAAGCTTATCGTTACAACAGCAATGGGCTGATCGTTGGGCAGACATTTACATTGGTACCCGCGAGGACTTAGTCGATGTTGAGCAATTGACACACGATATACATAGCATGTTGAGTGAAAAGCATTATTTTTTTAAGTATGAGTCTTCCCAAGGGGTATTTGAAATGGCGATACCAAAGCTGGCTTGCGAAATAATTGATACTGATTCCACCGTCGAGTGCCTTGCCCAATATATATATGATCAAATCAAGCTTAATACCTTTAATGCAATCGAGGTTAGGGCGTTTGAAGGCGTTGGAAAAGGAGCCATTGTCGCCGATGATTGATACCTTACGTCCAAAAATAATTATCGCTGCAATAGCAATAATGACCTTTACCCTAACATTTCCTGCGCAGGCTTTTGATAAGGCTGAAATAGCCAACCTAGGTGTTTCTAAGCCAGTTTTACAGGGCAGTTTTGTGCAAGGAGGCATCATTCGCGGGACCACTCATGCTGACATGCTAGTAATGCTTGATGAGCAGACCATTATGGTTAATCAAGCAGGTCAATTTGTATTCGGTTTTGGTAGGGATGCTAAGTTAATACATACCTTGAAATGGAAACTACCCTCAGACAACGCGTTTACGACTGAGAAAATTAAAATTACAGCACGCGAGTATGATATTCAGCGTATTGAGGGCATGGCGCAAAAGTACGTGTCTCCGCCACAAGAAGTACTTTCTAGAATCAAAACTGAGAATCAGCAGATTGCCAAAGCGCGGGCAACTAGATCTGAGTTGACCGGCTTTACCGAAGCGTTTTTGTTACCTGCAAAAGGGCGTATCTCTGGCGTCTACGGCAGCCAACGCGTATTCAATGGCGAACCCCGTCGGCCTCACTATGGTTTAGATATAGCAGGTCCTGTCGGCACCCCTGTAGTGGCGCCAGCGAGTGGGGTGGTTACGCTTGTGCATGATGATATGTATTACTCGGGGGGAACGTTGATTATTGATCATGGACTAGGCTTATCATCTACGTTTATCCATTTAAGTGCACTGCATGTCGTTCTTGGGCAAACTTTACAGCAAGGCGATTTGATTGCTGATATTGGTGCAACAGGCCGAGTCACCGGCCCACATTTAGATTGGCGAATTAATTGGTTTAAAGAACGCTTGGATCCTATGTTGCTAGTTTCTCCTGCTAACTAAACGGATAGTGTCTAGATTAAAAGTAACTTGGGGTAAAATTCCCGTGAGTTAAACGCCAAGCCAGTTTTTGAACATCTGCTTATCCGCTATCTCTATAAAACAAGTATCTAACGCGGCTGTTTTTATTTCAAACTTCAACTTAAGAAGCCGGCCTTGCCTTAAGACATGAAGTGGAACTTGGCTTCCAAGCGATTGACCATTCAGTATTTTAAGGAAGCTGTCGGCATTGACCTGCCAGTTTGATAAAGCAATAATTTTGTCATCGACTTGCAATCCGGACCGCGCTGCGGCACTTTGCGAGCTAACGGCTAATACAACGATGCCTGTTTCCGCCGGCTTAAAAGTGGCACCAAAATCAACGACATGCGAGTATTTACCAACCGTGCCGCCTTTATCCGTATTTGATTCTTTTGCCCGCAGTTTGATAGTCAAACCAATACTGCCCAACAGAATGTTTAGAGGCAAATCCATTACAGTGTGAACCGCTACGTCTAAAAATGCACTGATATTAAGGTCAAATTTACGTTGGCAAAGCGTTTGAATGACATCGTCATCAGTGCCGATTTCATCGCGCCCGTACTCGTCCCATAATGCCTTCATCAAGTGATCCAAGGTTACCTTATTGTCACTTAGCTGCCGTAACGTAATATCAAGGCATAGGCTAATAATAGCGCCTTTGTTGTAATAACTAACAATATGATTGAACGAACCTGCGTCTTGTTTATAAAATTTGGACCAAGCATTAAAACTGGATTCTGCGACAGTTTGAAAGTGTCTACCCGGAGTACGTAATAGACGCGTAATATTTTCTGCTAATATTTGCGCGTACCTTGCATGAGAAATTAAGTCTGCTCGGACTAGGCTCAGATCATCATACAAACTTGTAAACCCTTCATAAATCCAAAGCTGTTCAGTATTGACCTCATGAGAAAGGTCAGGCGCTAACATATTGTCGGGACGCGTTTTTTTGACATGCCATGTATGAAAAAGCTCATGGCTACACAAGCTCAAAAACTGTTGATACTGTTCGCTGCGATTATCAAATTCGTTGGGCAGCGGCAGATGAAAACGAGGAAACAACAACGCAGTTGAAGCCCTGTGTTCCAGTCCACCAAATCCATCGTCACTCAGCAGCGTTATAAACCAATATTCTTTGCAAGGACTATCCCCAAACAATGTTAAGTGATGTTCACATATAGGCACTAAGTCTTCGCATATCTTAGTAATATCAGTGTGTGGTGCGCCTGTTAAAACCATATGAAATAAAACATCACGCACTTGGAAAGCATGCTTAATAAAATTTCCAATCAGAACTGGGTGGTCAATCAGTTCGGCATATGAGGCAACGGCAAAATAAGAAGCCTCAGCGTTTGGTACTGGCGATGATTGTTGAATGGTTGGCATTGAGGTTGCAATTTGACAACTACTCGCAAATTCACCTTTGTTAACGATAAGGTGACACGCGTAATCTTCACACTCTTCTATTTGCAGGAATGCACTCGTGCCATTAAAAAAACCGTATTCATCTGACAAATATGCACTCCTAACAGATAAGTCAAATGCATAAATAGTATAGGTGACACTGCATGATTTACCTTCACTAAGGATGCGCCAAGTTTGTTTGTCGATTTGGTTTATAACAACACGCTTATTGTTCGCATCGTGAGCATTGAGACGGTGCAGGTTTTTTGAAAAGTCTCTGATCATGTAACTACCAGGAATCCATGCCGGTAGCGACAAAGTTAACGCATTGTGTTGATGTTGCGGTATCTTTATGTTGACTTCAAATAGATGCTCATTGATACAAATGGGTGTTATTTGGTACTTGATTGATTGCATAATATTATAATAGTTCACGTTAAAAATGGTATGACGTCAAAGATAACGCCGCGAAAACAACATACGGCTTTAAAAATGAAGAAGCTTTAATAAATAATAACATGAATCTACTTGAGCGGTTTGAATACAAAGCGTAGACTAATTTGTAAACATAAAGTTAACATACGTCGAAGTGATAGGGTGAGTAAACGCCCTCGCAGCGTGTAACACACTAGTAAATATAAAAGAAGAGTATCAAGATGCGTGAAATAGAAAGACTTATGAATCATTATGGTGAGAGCCATCAAGACAAAACCAATGTCATCATTCACGCGGTCGCGGTGCCTAGCATATTTTTTGTAACGATTGGCCTACTGTGGTCAATACCTGTGCCGATGTTTATGGCGAGCATGAAAATTACTTTTGCGCACATATTGGCTATTCCTACCTTATATTATTATTTTAAATTATCTGGCCCGATGGGCGCCGCGATGACCTTGTTGATTTTGACATCGTTTGGCTTGATTAAGTTGCTTGTAATCGCAGGGATATCTGTTTGGCAGTTTTGCCTAGCGCTCTTTGTAGTGATGTGGATACTGCAATTTGTCGGTCACAAGGTGGAAGGAAAAAAACCTTCGTTTTTTGAAGACTTACGTTATTTGTTGATTGGTCCATGTTGGTGGTGGGGACATTGGTTCAAGAAGATGGACATTAGTTATTGAAACGTCGCTTTAACCAATCAAGGTGCTACAAAATATTTCGAGCGATATGCTTGTTACCGCTGCTCATCGCGCTTACTTGCTGTGTGGTAATGCCACAAACAGATATTGCTCAAACACACGAGTGTCGGCTATCTAGCGATAGGAAAATTTTGAAGTTAGTCAATTTAATCGACGGTGATACTAGTTTTTATCGTTGGAATGATGAGGCATTGGCAATTATTACGGTGCCTACCTCGGCCATAATATCTGCTAGTTATGTGCTGGTAAACAACATTTACAATATCGGTGAAAGAACGATTAGGTGTAACTAGGGCGACCGTTAGTTTAATTTAAAGTCAGTTAAGCAAAATAAGGACAAGATCATCCCAGTAAGGTGATTTTGTCCAACATATCCACGGTATAGCTGTTTAACGCTTTCTTTTCTTTCCAAGAAATCTCTAGCGGCAGACTCATTGGTGTCTCACGTTGTTCGGCGACCATCATTCCTCTTTCGTCGTTGATGCAGCATTGCACAGCATAAGTACCAAGTCGAGTAGCTAATAATCTATCTTCTGAAGAAGGGGAGCCTCCGCGCTGAACGTGCCCTAACGTTAGAATACGCACATCAACCCCTGTTTCCGAGGCTAAAGAATCAGCTAATACAGCTAAACCACCTGGCCACAAGTTTTCAGTTACGATGATAATATGGCTGGCATTTTTTTTGTTTGCACGACGGCTGTCTAATTTATCTATTATTTTAACTAATTCTTCACCCGCTGAGGTAAAACGCTCTGGCACCAGTACATGGTCGCAACCTGATGCGATAGCAGAATTGAGCGCAATGAAGCCCGCTTCTCGTCCCATCACTTCAACTAAGAAAATTCGTTCAAAGGCCTCAGCGGTATCTTTAACTTTGTCGATTGATTCAACAGCAGTTTGTATTGCGGTATGATACCCAATCGTAAAGTCGGTTCCCGCGATGTCGTTATCAATGGTGCCAGGTACACCCACGACGGGTTTGTTCCACATGTTTTGCAGTTGCGCAGCACCTTTAAACGAACCGTTGCCGCCAATTACAATGAGTGCATCAATATTGTTTTCATCTAAATGCACAATCGCTTTCGCGATTGACGCAGCCTGCTTGAATTTTTCACAGCGCGCACTGTTGAGTATCGTCCCACCGCGCTGGATAAGGTTGTAAACACGTGCTGGCTCTAAGTCTATAAACTCTTGATTGAGTAAGCCATTAAAGCCATGTTTGTAGCCAACCGTTTTTATATTAGCATGTTTGGCAGCCAGACAAATGGCACGAATACAAGCATTCATGCCGGGTGCATCACCACCAGATGTTAATATTGCGATTTTATTGACTGACATATGAATCCTTTATTGTTTTTATAGTCGTATACTGCAGTAGAATAGCAAAACTTTTGATATGGAAAACAAAAAGTGAAAAAATTATACATCTTAATTGCGATCCTGTTCTTGACGGGATGCTCAGCTAAATTTGCCTATCGAAATATTGACTGGTTAGTATACTGGTATCTCGATGAGTATATAGAACTCACAGATGAACAACAGGATGTTTTTGAGGTTAAATTGAACAAGTGGTTGGATTGGCACAAGCAAAACGAATTACCTAAGTATGTTTCACAACTAGATTTGCTTGCTCAGGATATAATCGACCAGAATATCAGTGCACAGCGCATTGACTATCATAGAGATGAGGCAAGGGCCCACTGGGTCAGACTTCGCGCGTACATCACTCCCGATTTAGTTCAAATGGCGCCTATGTTGTCTCCTGAGCAAATCACGTATCTGTTTGCAGCTTTAGAAAAAGAGAATTTAGAAAGACAAGAAGAGCTAGATGAGAATGCGCAAGACAGTGCAAACGAACGAACTGAAGACCGTTTAAAGAGAACATTAAAAGAAACAAAGAGATGGTTGGGAAAACTGACCACTGAGCAAGAAACGATGATAGAAAACACGCTACCCCAGTTTCATTCAAATGGGACGCTATGGCTAGAGTACAGGCGAGCATATCAAAATCAACTTAGAGCTCTGTTTGCGCAGCCTGACCGTGGTTCTGAATTTGCGCAGTCTCTAAGTGTTTTGCTAACACAGCCAGAGCAATTCAGAAGTCAAGCGTTACAAATTAGGAATGATGAAAACAGCAACGCTTATGTGAATATGCTGTTGACGTTAGCGGTGCTATCAACTGAGAAGCAACGCCAGCATGTAAAGAAAGAAATTAGTGAATTTTCAAAAGATTTGACTGACTTAATGAACTGATTTTTTGCGTATTACACAAAGTGCGGGCAAGGAAAGTGAGATAATGTATCATTTACTGAAGCGCAAAAGATCTTAAATGTGTAAAAATTTTTCAGCATCTTTTTTAATAATTTCAAATTTCTTTTTGTGTGCAGAGCGCAAGGGCATAGCACTTACAAAGCGATAGTTTTCTCTGCATTGTTTAATGTATGATGCTTCAGGTATGGTTGCGTTTTGCATTAATTTAATCAGACATTGCATTAAGTTGAGTGTCACACCTAAGTTTGTGGGGGAGATTAGTTTTCCCTTGTTAAATTCTTCATAAGCTGCGCGAAAGTTGCCCGTTGAATACAGCTCGATGCCCGTTTTGTTGTGTTTTATGTAAGCGGTGTGCTTTTGCTTTGCATTGTTCAACTCGCTTTGCATTAAATATTTGATATTCGAATCGACCTCAACAGCTTGACTATTGAGCAGATTGGCGATTTTGTTTGCCTCCTCATAATCGCCTAAGTCGAACATTGCCTTTAGACTATCGGGCGCAAGTGCCAAGGGATATTCTGTAAAATTCTCTTCAATTTTTATTTGGGCTTCTTCTAGCGACCTTTTTGCGTCTGTCGATTTTCCCTCTAAATGAAAAATTCGCGAATGAATAATAGTTTCAAATATTCCAAAATCAAAGCCATCCTGATGTTTTGTGGCTGTTTCGTCATTTTGTGAGCGTTGAAGGACCAGCATTGCTTCTTGCTTAAGTTTGTTTTTGGACTGCTTACTGTCTGCATTTTCTGCTGCATCTAAGATACTCCGAATATAACTACACATATGGTTTACATTCTTATGCACAGAGCGCTGCGACAGCTCCCATATTGCATGTGTAGATTGCATGGCTAACTCATATTCATTGTTGGCACGCGCGATGTCGCAAACGCGATAATGTCGTTCAATTGATAGTGGGGATAAACTCAATGCTTCTTGAATATAACTTAATGCTTCAGACTTCATATCGTTAAGCAGACATGCATCAGCAATAATATCGTATGCTTCAACATTATTTTTAGAACTATCTATCGCTTGCTTACCCAACTCAATTGCTTTTGAGTAATTGCCTTTAAGCAATTGAGTTTTCGCCATTGAAGAAACGGCCCACTGAATCGGTCGCTCTGCTAGAATTTCATCTAGGATTTTCTCAGCTTTATCATACTCTTCTGTTTTCCAGTACAACTGCACCAAAATTTGTATCAAATGTTTGGTATATTTACTGCCAATATCCAAAAAATGCTTGCAGCTTTCGATTGATAAAACGTATTTTTCATGCTCTATTTGACTGTAGAGTGCATTAAGTGCAATGCGTCTGTTAGTGGCGCGAGCGATTCGCGAGTTTAATTGGGCTTGAGAGAAGGGTTTGATTAAGTAGTCATCTGGTTGCTTTTCTAACGATCCAAGCACCATAGAACGAGCACTATCACCACTGATCATAATAAAGACCGCACTGGGTTTTATTAATTTCAATTTGCGCAACTCTTCCAATAACTCAAAACCGTTTTTGCGGTTAGTGCCCAAATGTAAGTCACTTACAATGATATCAAAAGCCACTGTTTTACAGGCTTTTAACGCGGCATCTGCGGACATCTCCGTGACAATACGTTTTGCACCAAGACCGTTGAGTAAGCCTTTTAACAGCATCAGAAAGGGCCGCCTGTCCTCAATGACTAAGCATCGCTTATCTGAATAATCGAGCTTTTCCATTTTTATGGCTTTCCTCTTAGAAATATTGATTGGTCAGTCAACTGAAATGTTTGTTTCTGCGACCCACTATATTTATCGCTCAACACACATATAACTTGAGACCATCAAAGTATTTTTAAAGCAAAATATTTTATTAACGCCGATTTGTGCCGATATACTTAACATAAATCGAACAACGGTGTAAAGATGCCAAGTATCACACCATTACAGGTAGTAGCACAACAACAAGAGATCAACCAAGCGCTCAGCAATAAGCGTTCGGATGGTTCTTTGTTCAAATTGCTGCTATCGATGGCGCACGCGGAAATGCCGCGAGTTGAACAGCTAGATTTTACAAGCGACGCAAGCGCGCCAGACATGCCAGCCCATCACTACAGACAGCCAAGTTTGGCTCAATCTGATCAAGACTTTACAAAGCAAACGCAGTTGACAAACATTATCGCTAATCACGATTTAGCAAATCTTAAACTTTGGTTATGCATGCATCCACAGCCGTTGTCAGCAAGAAATGACGCTTTGCATATTGAAAAAGATGTCATTGACAATACCTCTTACCAAACTGCTAAGTCGTTTGAATCGCAAGTGCCGCAGAGCATAAAAGAAGACCCCACGATGCTTTATGACGTTTTAGAAGACCTCAAGCAACTTAACTTCTAATTAATTTTGGGCATGGTTTTAACCGATCAAATTGATATGTTTAGTTAGGTAAGCCCATTGATTTAGATAGCCATTACAAATGCGAGGTCTTTTAAAAAAATAGCCGTTTGGCTAAAATTCTGCTATCTTGCGCGCGCAATTTTGCACTGGTTTTACGTTCCAATTAGCAAAAAGAGGTAGGAATGAAAGAATATATTGTCTGCGCAATGTACAAGTTTGTAGCGCTTGAAAATTACCAAGACATGCGGCAAACGTTATTAGATTTTATGCGTACTAATGAACTCAAGGGAACCCTATTATTAGCGGCTGAAGGAATAAACGGCACTGTTTCTGGGCCAAGAGTTGGCATCGATAACTTACTGAGTTATTTAAACGCTGATGCTCGCATTTTCCCCATATCTTACAAAGAGTCATTGCATCAAGAACAGCCGTTTTACCGCACAAAAGTCAAACTCAAAAATGAAATAGTAACCTTGGGTGTTGAGGGAATTGAACCTAGACACTCGGTGGGAACATACGTCAAACCAAAAGATTGGAATGCGTTAATTTCTGATCCCGACGTAACCGTAATAGACACCCGAAACGATTACGAAATTAAGATTGGCACGTTCAAAAATGCAATTAATCCCAATACCGAAACGTTTAGGGAATTTCCAGCTTACGTTGCCAAAAATTTAGATGTAAATAAGCACAAAAAAGTAGCCATGTTTTGCACAGGGGGTATTCGTTGCGAAAAATCTACCGCTTATTTAAAACAACAAGGGTTTGAAGAAGTGTACCATCTAGAGGGCGGTATCTTGCAATATCTAGAGGACGTGCCTAAAGATGAGACCATGTGGGAAGGAGACTGCTTTGTGTTTGATAACAGAGTTGCAGTCAATCACGATCTTGAAAAAAGTCATTATGAGCAATGCTACGGATGTCGGTTACCCATCACAGTAAACGATATGCAGAGCCACGAATTTGAAGCGGGTGTAACGTGTCCAAATTGTTTCGGAAAACATACCAACGAACAAATTGAACGTTTCAGGGAGCGTGAAAAGCAGGTCCGGTTGGCTAAGGCGCGTAATGAAGAGCATGTGGGCAGCGACGCGCAGCAAGTTATAGAGAAAAAACGCCTACGAAAAGCAGGCGAGCAACGTGCACGCAGTTTGTTGAAAAATCAACAAAAGTCTCAGCAATAACCTAGACACTTGCTACCAGAAAAGAGTAAACTTCTAAAAAAGTAAATAGGGTGACATATGAGCCAAGATACACAACTTTCAGATGTTCAGATTGCTGAAATCAGAAGTGACTTCGACTTTTTCGATAGAGATAAAGATGGTCAAATAGACATCCAAGAATTTATTGAATTACTCACTGTATTGTCGCCCAAAACAAAGGCTGGACATGTTCAAGAAGGCTTCTCGTTAATTGACAAAAACCATGACGGTGCCATAGATTTCCCAGAGTTCTTGGACTGGTGGAAAGAGGGATGGTGGGAATACTAAACCTCCTTTTAGACGTTACATTATAAAAGCGCACGCTCGTGCGTTTTTTTATATCTATCATTTTTGTAAAACCATCCGCCCCCAATAAACCCTGCGTTTGCGGAAAATATAGTTATCCATAAGTATTTGAATGTTGCAACACAGAACGATTAGCGTAACAGTAATCAAGTTGAGTGTTAGCTGTCGGTTTGCACAGTAAAAACATGAAAAAAGTTTCAATAAACCTAACTATAAGGATTCTCATATGCTCAAGCTTTACGGTTTTGACGTTAGCAATTATTACAACATGCTTAAACTCGCATTGGCGTTAAAAAAAATCAACTACGAACCGGTGATTACCTACCCTAATCAGTCACCTGAATATCTGGCTGTTTGTCCCACTGGAAAAGTACCTGCATTGCAAACAGAGCAGGGCGTTATAGCGGAAACAAACGTCATCATGGAGTATGTTGATGGTTTGTCGGATGAGTGCGCATTATACCCTTCGGACGCTTTTGAAAAAGCGCGCGTAAAAGAGCTTGTTAAATTGATTGAGTTATATATCGAGTTGCCTGCTAGACGCTGTCACACAGAAGCGTTTTGGGGAGTGCCTGTGCATGAGCAAACTAAGACAGAGGTCAAACGCGCGTTGTTAAATGGTATGCAAGCATTATCCAGAGCCGCATCATTTGCACCTTTCGTTGCCGGAGATAAAATCAGCGCTGCTGACATATTCTTTTTGTATTCACTGGATTTGGCTGTTCCAGTAGCCAAAAAATTATTTGAACTTGATCTGCTAGAGCACGCGCCTGGTGCAAAAGAGTTGATGAAACGTTTAAATGAAATGCCAGAAGTTGTACAGATAAACAAAGATAAAAAAGCGGCAGCGCCGGCATTTAATGAATACCTGGCGAAAGCGTTTAAAAAATAACCATCGACTGTGTCGTTTCAAATAACGTCAACATTTAAATTGTAAGTCAATATATATGACAAGGGTAACTAAATGCAGTTGCCCTTGTTGCCAATTTTTATGGTAGAAATTGCCTTATGACAATGACGAACTCAATGGCTGATGCGTTCGCTAAAACACTAAGCTTTTGATGGATTAATTAAAAACTTCTCACCTGTCTTCTTGGCATTATAGTTAGCGATGTTTTGTGGTTGAATGGCTTCTTTTAGACTAAGTTCTGCACTGAATTCCAAGGCAAATGTCGTATTGATTTCGTCAGCAACACGTTTGTGCATAGCCAAGACCTGTTTGATGTCTAACTTGCCCAAAAAACGCATTAATAGCCATCCACCAATCGACCAAGTCATACCATATGCACGATTGAGCACAGTCGGTGCGAAGTCCAAACCGCCATAAATATAGACTTGTTTGTTGTCTGGTGAGCCATAGGTGTTAAAACCTTGTATATCTTTGCTGCCAACCATTTCCATGGCCGCTAAAATATCACTGACCAAGTTGCCGCCACCAATCGCATCAAATGCTAACGTTGCCCCCGTTTCTTTGATGGCTAGGTACAAATCTTTTTTGAAAGTTTCAGCAGACGAATCACAAACATGTTTTGCACCAATCGCTTTTAGCATGTCGGCTTGCGCTGGTTTACGCACAATGTTTACCAAAGAAATGCCTTCAGCGATACAGATTTTGTTCAACATCAATCCAAGGCTTGAAGCTGCGGCAGTATGAATCAGTGCAGTATGGCCCTCCTGTTTCATTGTTTCGACCATGCTTAGCGCAGTAAGCGGATTAACAAACGATGATGCTGCTTGTCTAGCAGTAGTTCCTTCGTTGTGTAGCATACAAGCTTGAATTGGCACGCAACAGAATTCAGAGTAAGTTGCGCCCGATAATACAGCGACAGTCTTTCCCATCAATGCCTGTGCTTGAGGACTGTCACCAGCCGCTACAACTGTTCCAGCGCCTTCATTGCCAATAGGCAAAACTTGGTCAAGACGAGACTTTACTCGGCTAACCATGCCAGGATACAAATCTGCACTGAGTTTTGTACCATTAGCCTCTAGTTTTACGCTGGATAAATCGGCTGGACCAAACATTGGCCACATATCAGACGGATTGATTGGGGCTGCTTCAATCTTGACGACTACTTCGTGTGGCTTTGGGGTTGGCATCTGCTTTTCTTCAAGCGAAAGTTCTAATTTGCCTGCGGAAGTAATTTGGGTGAAAAGTTGTGTTGAAGTACTCATATTTGTCCTTGGTGGTGATAAACGATATGCGTAAAAAATAACACGCCAAGCGGATTGATACGAGTTATACGGATTGTTAAATGACTATCATCAGAACTAATGAAAAGTCGAAAAAAAAGCACTGATCTTATGAATTTCTAAGTAGTGCGCAAGACTATCGTTTTCGCAGCATTAACTAACTCATAAGGGAATAGCTGCACTGGGGCAGGGCTAATCCTCATCATCATTAATTATTTGTCTGGGCTTGCGTTTCATCGGTGCAAACCCTACGTCAATGTCAGGTCTGTCGTCGGTGTTAACTCGTTTAATTGCTTTTTTGCTGGTTTTTTTGACCTGAGTTTCTTTAACTTTGACTTTTTTCTGAATCGGCAATGGTTTGGCTCTTTGTGCCTGCACGCCTTCAAACTTAGTCGGTATGTCGTCATAGCTAGAAAATGTATAGTCCTGTTCTAACTTGGTTTTGATGGCTAAAAAGCTTGCCCAGTCCTTTTTGCTTACAAATGAAATTGCTTTGCCTTTGTTTCCGGCTCTGCCAGTGCGGCCCGTTCGATGAATATACTCCGGAGCAAACTTAGGCAAGTCGTAGTTTATAACTAGTGAAACGTTTAATAAGTCCAACCCGCGTGCCGTTAGGTCAGTCGTCACCAGCACTGCTTCTTTGCCGCTTGAAAATATATTAATAACACTTGAGCGCTGGCCTTGAGCAAGTTCACCGTTAAGTGCAATAGCGCTAATGTTTTGCTCATTTAGCTGCGCCGCTATTCTAACTGTGTCCTCTCGTGTAGCCGTAAAAACAATCGCTTGCTCACGAGCCTCTAAAGAAATGCTTTTGAGCAATAACTTGTCCTTGTGGCTGACGCCATCAGAAAAGTAGAAGTTTTGTTGTATATCTATATGAGGTTTGCCGGCGTCATCGATAATAATCTTTTCAGGGGCTTTGAGCATCTTTTGCGTCATTTCATGTACGGCGGCGCTATCGATTGTTGCAGAAAACATCATTGTTTGACGCTTACGATGATTGGCAAAACCATTGATTAGGTTAAGTTGATCAGCAAAGCCAAGCTCTAACATTCGGTCGGCTTCATCCAAAATGAGTAGCTCAATGCCATTAAGAAAAAAGCTGCGGCCATTTATATGGTCGGCTATTCTTCCTGCTGTGCCAACAATGATGTCAGGATTCTTGCGCAGCATCTTTACTTGGTCATTGTAGTTTTCTCCTCCTACCACTAGCGTGACGCTAACGGGGAGTTTTTGAGTGAGTTTTTTCGCTTGCATAAACACCTGCTTAGCGAGCTCTCTTGTCGGCGCTAATATAATTGCACGTGGGTCTTGCTTTGTCAGAGGCTTGTTGGTCAATAAACGATTGACCGCAGGCACCAAAAACGCGAGCGTTTTACCAGAACCTGTTTTTGATGACGCTAATATGTCTTTTCCTTGAATACCAGCAGGTATGCTGCGTTGCTGCACCAGGGTAGGTTCAGACAACTGCATAATGGATAGGTTTTGTTTGATTCTATGGTCTATCGGAAGGTCGTCAAATAACAAAATAATAACTCTTTAAATTCTCTGATATTATTATCCCGCAATATGACGTAATAAGAAACACTCAATTGAATAGCCGCGTTATTTAAGTGAGGCTCACGTTATATTGTACGACGCTTGATGAAAGCGCTGTCGTTTTGAAATGACAGCGCTTAGCCTGCTTTGTCAACTTATTTTATTTGGGTTTTATGCGAACTGCATCTCTGGCACATCACCTTCGACAACCAGTTTACCGGCTGTTTTTTGTCGAATTTCATCGATACTGACACCAGGTGCGCGCTCTCTTAGGTAAAAAGCGTGGTTCTTGACTTCAAGTACGGCCAAGTCGGTAATGATACTTGTAATACAATTAACCCCAGTAAGCGGCAGTGTGCACGCTTGCAACAGTTTTGAGTTGCCGTGTTTATCTGCATGCGTCATCGTAACAATAATATTCTTCGCACCGGCCACTAAATCCATTGCGCCGCCCATGCCTTTAACCAGCTTTCGAGGTATCATCCATGAGGCGATACTGCCGTTGACGTCGACTTCAAATGCGCCTAGTACGGTAAAGTCAACATGCCCGCCTCTGATCATCGCAAAACTCTCAGCCGAGTTAAATATAGAAGACCCGACACCCGCGGTGACCGTTTCTTTTCCCGCGTTAATCATATCTGCATCGACTTGGTCTTCGGTGGGGTAAGGACCCATGCCCAATAGTCCGTTTTCTGACTGCAACATGACTGAAATGTCACTCGGTACATAGTTTGCCGCAAGCGTAGGAATACCAATGCCTAAGTTAACATAATCACCGTCTTTAAACTCTTTAGCCACTCTCATGGCAATTTGTTCTCTGGTTAGGGCCATTATTTTTTTGCTCCTTTTGACGTCACCAAACGCTCTATGCGCTTTTCAAAGCTGCCTTTAATAACGCGGTCTACATAGATGCCAGGAGTATGTATTTGACTCGGTTCTAACTCTCCTGGTTCGACTATTTCCTCCACTTCTAACACGGTTATTTTGCCTGCGGTTGCGGCCATCGGATTAAAGTTCATGGCAGTATGTCGATAAATGCAGTTTCCATAACGATCGGCCTTATAAGCCTTTACAATGGCAAAATCACCTTGTATTGATTCCTCTAAAATATAATCTCGGCCGTAAAATTGTCTAGACTCTTTGCCTTCGCCAACCGGAGTACCAAAGCCAGTGGCCGTATAAAACGCAGGGATTCCTGCGCCACCCGCGCGCATTTTTTCGGCTAGCGTGCCTTGTGGTGTCAATTCAACTTCTAATTCACCGTTTAGAAGTTGCTTTTCGAACAAAGCATTTTCGCCCACATACGAAGACACCATTTTTTTTATTTGACGGTCCTCCAACAAAATTCCAAGACCAAATCCATCGACACCACAATTGTTTGAAACCACCGTCAAGCCTTTTACGCCCATGGTTTTAATTTGCGCAATTAAGCCTTCTGGGATCCCGCATAAGCCGAAGCCACCTGCAATTACGGTCATATTATCGCTTAATCCAGCCATTGCTTCAGCATAACTAGACACAACTTTGTCAAAACCAGCCATTTGCTACTCCGTTTTTTGTCCGACTAACTCATTAGTTAATCAGTATTTACCAAGGTTAATGTTTTGTAAAATTAAATTTATGTGTATATTAATAAAAATAATTTATCAATAAATCTATAATCCTTCGTATGAATATCACTTACAAGAATCTACTCGCGTTCGTAACATTAGCAGATGCCTATACCTTCGCAGAAGCATCTGAGCGCTTATTTGTATCTCAGCCAGCGCTATCAACTGCAATTAAAAATATGGAATTAGCGTTAGGAGGACAGTTATTCATTCGTTCAACTCGCAGAGTGTCATTGACCCCTGAGGGGCTAAGTTTTTTACCGACTGCACGACGACTGTTAAACGATTGGGATAGTGCTTTTTTAGATTTGTCTAATTTATTTAAGTTACAGCAAGGAATTTTAAATATCTCCGCTATGCCTTCATATGCTGAAGGTGAATTAGCACAACACTTGGTTAGATTTCATCAGCATCATCCAAACTTAAAAATACGCCTGTTGGATGAAGTGATGGAGAGGGTGATTGAGCATGTACTTGATGGAAGAGCAGAGCTAGGGTTAATATTTGAACCTGAGGACTTAAGAGGGTTGCTTTTTAAACCACTTTTTATTGATGAATTTATGTTGGTGGTAGGCCCACAGCATGCGTTGGCCAATAATACGTCAATAGAACTTGCTAGGCTTGATGGGTCTGTAATGGTTGCTATGAATAAAGAGTCTAGCGTTCGTAAGTGGGTCGATGGTGTGTTTTTCAAAAACGGGGTATTACC
>Ga0115565_10001528_pt1 | contig 19070 bp, 7 predicted proteins | sample COGITO_mtgs_1105_FD_87199 | JGI IMG/M metagenome (GOLD analysis project Ga0115565, IMG submission 87199) | Pelagic marine microbial communities from North Sea - COGITO_mtgs_110530 | ecosystem: Environmental > Aquatic > Marine > Epipelagic | place: Germany:Helgoland, sampling site Kabeltonne... | reverse complement strand
AAGCTTCCTCTTAAGTTCCCCCACAACATCATTCCATAATCAGCCAATTCTGATTCTTCTGGATTTTCTGAAAAATGTACCAAGATTACATAGGCCTCTGGATCCGCTTCCCAGATCACATCGGCAATGCGCTTTAAGATCGCAACGCGGCTCGCGTCATATTTCCCCCATTCAGATACATTTCCCAACGTATTTTTTTGTGTGAGCCCTTTGGATAAATCCAATCTGTAACCATCAATATTAAATTCATCAATCCAATACGTTACCACACGGTCTACATAAGACTGAGTCAATGCACTTTCATGATTGAAGTCATAGCCTACATTATAATCATGTTTAGCTGTAGGATTGAGCCAGGGATTATCAGCCGTTGGCGATCCATAATCTCCTGTATTGTACAATCTCACCAATGAGTTTCTACCGAAATGGTGATTTAACACAATATCAAATATGACGGCTATCCCTCTTTGGTGACATGCATCTATTAATTTTTTTAATTGTTGCTCAGTCCCATAATATTTATCTACTGCCATCATAAAAGCAGGATTATAGCCCCAACTTAAATTACCCTCAAACTCCATAATCGGCATCAGTTCCAAAGCATTAATTCCCAAAGAATCTAGATAATCTAATTTATCAAGGACCGCTTGAAAAGTTCGCTGATCAGTAAAATCTCTTACCAAAAGCTCATAAATAACCAGATCTTCTTTTTTGGGCTTTTGAAAATCCGTGACCATCCAATCGTAAGGTACCTGGTCTGTTTGCAATACAGATACCTCAAATTTGGTTTCGTTTGCAGGATAAGGTTCAAGGTCGGAATATCTATTTTCATTGATGATTTGACTATCATCATATTGGGAAATTATTTTTTCGGAATAGGGATCAGCGATCAATAGTACTCCGTCTATCAGATATTGAAAACGATACTCCCGGCCCGGTTCTAAATCGTTAAGGGTTATCCAAAAATAATCATCGCCTTGATACATCTGATAATCCTTATTCAAGGACCAATCATTAAAGTCTCCCAAGACAAAAGCATTTCCTTTATCTGGTGCACTGAGCACCAAAGAAACACGAGTAGGATCTGCGGAATAATTAATCCCTGATTTTAACCCTTCAGGTACACTTAAACTTTCTGATAAGGGATCTACAATATAACTATGATTAAATATCACAGAATCATTGATCGTCGTGGCTAAAAGGGATAACTCATGTACTGACTGATCGGCAATGACTGTATGTTGAATTGTATAGGCATTGGTATCCATTTCAAATTGCAGGGCGCCATCAACATAATATGAAATATGGGCCCTTTCAGAAGTAATGAATTCAAGATCAATGCTGTCATTTTCCTGATATAATTTATATCTCGAGGAAACATTAACGATCCTCAACACAAATCCATTATTAAGCTCTATGAATAGATCCTCTCCTCCATCATCTTTACCCTCCAACGAAGCATCAGCACTTCTAAAAACAAGGGCTATCTTAAGTATTTCTTCATCAGCGGGAACCCCATAATAGGCTCTAATCGAAGGGCCAATTTCCAGTTCATATTTATTCTCATCAACCTTATTTAGCTGCGTCTCTGTAGTATTCTCTCCCCAGTTGGTCTTTACATATTTCCAATCCGTTGAGGAAGCGCTTTGATTCGTAATTACACCTGTATGTGCATATATTTCGCCTGAAAATCCTGCAAGCCCTCCGGTCCCTTTAGTAGCATCAAAAGTGATCGTCACTGATGATAAATCGCTTGGGAATAGCGGAACTGATGTGACCACTTGGCCCCAAACAAAATTGACAAGAAAGCCAATTATTACTGATAAAGATAATCGTATGATGTGACCTTGCATAAGATTAATTCTTATAACTTATTCGAGTTGTATTGTGGCTTATCGGACGTGCTTAACACACATCGAGCTCCTCTCTTCTTAACTAAATTCTGAATAAACCTCACTTAATTTAAACCAAAAAACCACCAAAAAGCTTTTTTATGTTGAATTAATAGTGACAAAAACAAAGGCTTAAAGTAGCTTTTTTAAAGATACTAGGATAAAATAAAGGCCTCCAATTACTTGGAAGCCTTATTATAAAAAGAAGAAGAATTTATTCTATAGTTCCTGTCAAAGTCTTAAAGTCAAGGGAAACCTTCTGACCTGCTGTCACAACTGTTCTAGCCTGATCTCCGCCCGTGCCTCGGAATTCAATCGCTCCACTCTCAACGATAACAAATTCTGCTTGCCACCAATCAACCGCATCCGTAGTTTCCGATTTTGTCAAAGTAGAGGACGTGAAATGTATTCTTAGATCACCATCAGCGACTAATTCAGGAAAGAAAATAACGGAATCCGTTTTGGTGAATTTTTGTGCCTCCACCGCCGCATCCCATGATCCAAACGCATCTCCAATACCATAGATTCCAATGTCTTCAGTTACTTGAATGGTTTCTGTCTCCAAGTTTACCGTAATTGCATAATAACCAGGACCTCCAGGGATTGCTAGATTATCCCCACCTTTGGCAAATACACCTTCAACTGCATCTCCAGTTTTACCAAAATCACCATTCCATTCCATAACTGGAGAAAATTTGAATTCTGCCCCTCCTGCGGTATCAAGATATACCACTTTCCAAAACAAATGCTTGTTGTCATAAACAGGGATCAATGGCTGACCATTGTCCACCCAATCCCAACCGCCAATTGCACTACCTATCATGTACAAGGTTTCAGGATATTCGGCAAGCACCTCTGCATCACCTGTTTTTTCAACGGCCACAGACAAACTAAGACCTGGGCCATTTGAGTATGTGATCGTTACTTTATAAACACCATCGTTCCCCGTTGCAAATTCCATATTTGCTCCTCCTGCTACCACGTCATCCAATGTGCCTCCTATATTGGTAAAATATTTCAAACAAGTAGTGGCAGCCGCATCACATTCACCCTCTTCAAGATTAATATCCCAGTTGCTATTAAACCTAAATTTGTAAGGACCTTCTCTCATAGTTATACCTTCACCTACAAATACAACTTCCTCGGAGGACTTAGATATTTCATTAATTTGCTGGCCCACAGACCATCCTCCATCCGTAGCACTTCCTATAACCTCCCAGTATTCAATTGCTGTTAAGGCATATTGACTTGTTGAAGCATCGTACATGACATGGGCCAATTTACCTGTCTCAAACGGAGATGCTCCCTCACTATCCGCCTCTAAAGCTCCACTGAAAGACTCAATAGAGTCTCCAACAAAAACTTTGGTCCAAGCCCCCCCAAGAGCAGTGGTGGTCTCACCTTCTACCTTGACAAAACTATAACTTCCTGCGCCCATGTAAATGTAAGCCTCATAAAACCCATCCCGACTTTGAGTTGTAAATTCTGGTGCTTCTACCAAACCTGCTTGTAATAAATTAGCCGCTGTTGTATCACCTGAAACCGCTGACCCTACCATATAAATACCATCTGCAAGCACTGGTCCCGAATCCACAATATCATCTACAATATCATCGATCTGATCATCACTTAAGTCTACCGCTGGCGTGGTATCATCATCATCACTACATCCTACAAAAAATGCTAGGATTGCAATGGACATCATTATTGCTAAACTTTTTAAATTCATTTTCATTCCATTGTTTATTTTATTAAAATTTTATTTCGGTTTTTTTTACTGATTTTTTTTACTGATTTTTTTTACTGATTTTTTTTGACGTTAAATAAAATGTATCAAAACAAAGAAATTTTATCGTTAGAAATTTATCAAATACGGAAAAAAACAATGTTTCATAACATCCATGTTACAAATGATGTTGTTTTTGAATTATAAAAAAAATAATCTCAAAGTAAATGTTAATGTGGAAGTTTCGAAATCGGTTGCATTTGGAAAATAAATTATGATTCCTGTTTTTATTGCCTTCTCCTCTCCAAATTCAACGGAACTTATTCTTTTAAGCATTCGTGAAATCTCATTGTATTATTCAATATTTTTTTTGGGGAAATATTGATTGCCGTAAATACTTAAAACATCATCGTTTCTAACCACTATAAAAGCCCTCTTTTCAGCAATCATGATGGGTTCCATTTGAATTATTTGTCCTTCTAAATAAAGACCCATCACTGTCGAAGAGGCTACTTCCCAACCTTCACTGGTATTTAGCAATACCGTACCATAATCTTCACTATAACGCCCCTCAGCGATTGAGGATCCAAAAAAATTACCTGCCGCAAATACATCTATCCTCCCATCATCATTGATATCTACCAACAGCATATCTCTTATCATACTCACTTGAGCCTTCAAATCAAATGCCTTGAATGTAAATTGACCTTCATTATTCTCAAAAATTCCTGATCTCAACTCATTGGCCACTAAAACTTCCCCTCCATTCAATAGATCTTCACTGAACAGTTGCCTCAAAGGGGCTTCTGCGTACGTCTTATAATCCAAGAATTTCTTTTTTATCCCCGGAAGTTGTTTAGTTAAATCTTTTTTAGATACAAAAATGGATTCAACACCCTTTTTGTCGTAAGTTAAAATAGGGTCTTGCTGTCCGTTATCATCAAAATCGTTTAGATACATCCTCAAAGGTGCCTCATGCGTAGCTTGCAACTTGGAATTTAGTCCCAAATTCCCCACCAATAAATCTAAGTCTCCATCTTGATCATAATCCAGTGCTTTGACTGTTTGCCACCATCCTTGATCCTCAGATATACTCACCGGTGAAGCCAGCAACCCCTCATTTGCAAAACAAACTTTTATGGGCTGCCACATGGCAGCAAGGATCAAATCTTTTTCTCCATTGTTATCAATATCGGCCCAAAGAGCATCTTTAATCATGCCCCCATCTAAAAAATTAGCATCTCCTATTTTAGCGACCTCAAACTTTTGGCCTGCCCTATTTAATAGCAAATGACTTTTAGGACTCCTTCCATAATGCCATGGAACCGCTACTCTACCTATAAAAATATCTAAAAATCCATCATTATTTACATCATGAACGGCCACAACAGAGCCCGTCTCATACAAATTTGGCAACATATCATTCGCCTTCTCAAAAGAACCTTTGCCATCATTTAAATAAATTCTTGACAATTCATTGGGAGAGTTTTTATCAAACTCATTTCCCCCAGTAACCACCAAAAGATCGAGGTCACCATCATTTTCTACATCAAAAAAGGCAGCATCTACATCCTCCAATATTTTGTCCTCCTCAAATGTTCTTACCAATTTAAATCCCGATGCTAGCTGCAGATACAAATGGGCAGACTGACCTCTTGCCCCACCCATAAAGAAGTCGTCTTGTCCATCTCCATTGACATCTCCAACACAAATCGCAGGGCCTTCTTGACTGTTCATATGTGGAATTAATGGCTCTCTGTTGAATTCAACAAATCTGTTTTCGTGATGTTTATAATCTATCCCCAATGAGGCAGTCACATTTTGAAATATCGTTTCCTTTAAATGAGGCTTTGACTGTTTTTTTGTAGGTTGTTGTTGTACCGGCATCCATAACTTCAAAAATTGATTTGCTTGGATGACCCCTTGTCGCTCCACAGACCCATTGGGCCATTCAATCAGTAAAGAATCGATCTGATTGGAAGCTCCTAAACCCATGATGATTTCGTTGGTTGTGCTTGACTGAAACCCCCGAACAGAAAACAATTCATACATTTGGATCTGCTCACCCACAAAGGCAGTCACCCGCGTACCCAACACAGGGGCTCCCTCTGCACCAAAAAATCGAAGCTTGAGGAAATTTGAGCCCTCATGATCCACGCCTTCACGAAGGGTTAGATTTTCTAATATATCAGCTTCCTCATTCAAATTATTCAATACCAAATCAAGATCTCCATCATTATCTAAATCCGCATAAGCAGCTCCATTGGTGATTTGAGCGTCCCCATTTGACCAACTTTCTGTTACATTTTCGAAGGTTAAATCTTGATTATTTGAAAAAAAATAATTTTTTACCTTTCCAAGCGGCATTTCTGAAACGAAAGCAGCATCAGATAAATTTGGATTATTTCGCACCTTATCACCTGAAATAAAATCAATATAATCTAAGTCATTGGGCCTTCTGGCGATTCCGTTTGATATGAAAATATCTTTCCATCCGTCATTATTGAAATCTGCAAATAATGGACCCCAACTCCAATCAGTTGCGTGAATGCCTGCAAGCATGGCTACATCAGAAAATTTTCCCCCTCTATTGAGCATCAACGTATTTCGACTGTATTGATTCATATAACCAAATTGTAATTTCATACGAAATATCTCGTAGGGATCTTCCCCGACAGAACGTTTCCGAACCACCTCATCTTCTGGAAGCATGTCCAATGTAATGATATCTACTAAACCATCATTGTTATAATCGGCAATGTCATTACCCATAGAAAAGCGACTGCTATGATGTGCCATATCAGTAAGCCGCTCCGTAAACGTTTTATCTCCGTTATTTATATAGAGGTAATCATTTTCGCTAAAATCATTTGAAATATAAAGATCTGTAAATCCATCTTCATTAAAATCTGAAAGTCCAATACCCAATCCATAACCTATTTGTGAAGAATAAATACCGGTGGTACTTGTGATGTCTTCAAAATAACCTCCGATGTTTTCAAATATTCGATCTCCAGACAGCTGATCAACATCAAGCCTCAGGTCTGCACGTCCATGACTCTTTTGTGTATGGACCGCATGATTCAATAAATAAAGATCTAAATCTCCATCTTTATCCATATCAAAAAAAGAAGATTGGGTAGAAAACCCACTAAAATCTAATCCATACTTCACCGAACTTTCGGTAAAAGTCAAATCTCCGTTATTTAGGTACAACTCATTATGCCCCTCGAGTCCCTTATATCCACTGACTCGGCATACATAAAGGTCGAGGAGGTTGTCCCCATTAACATCGACCATGTTGATTCCAGTCTTCCATTTACCCAGACTAGCGACGCCCGCACTTTCAGTGATGTCTTCAAATGAAAAAGACCCTTTATTCAGGTATAACTTATTAGACCCCTCATTTGAGCTGAAATAAATATCAAATAAGCCATCATTGTTGATGTCTCCGATGGAGACCCCACCCCCATTATAATAGTAGAGATAATCAATGATGTTAAAGTCTTCTTGATGCTCAAGTTTATTGACAAACAAAATATGGGACTGTGCCGAGGGCACTTCTAAAAACTTATAATCCCCCTCTTTTTTCTTCATGCATGAAGCAAGAAGTACAAGTATTGAACATCCTATAGATGCGATCTGTTTCAATCCTTTTTGATTTGAATTTGGGGTTGGTAGGCCTGTATTTGAGCATTGTTATTCGCTACCAATAGTATTTTCCCCTTCTGAGTGTCAATAAAAGATAAGTTTCTAACGCTTCCGTCCAGTATGATTCCAGATGCCGCTTGTCCTTTAATCACAAATTGTCCCGCACCGTCTCCAATCAACAACGTCCCATAGCTTGCGTCATACTGACCCATTTCTGGTTTAACGTCGTACAAATTCCCACCAAATAAAATATCTGAATAACCATCAAAATTAAAATCAGCCACCTCGACTGTATAGACACATGAATATTGTACTTCATCAGGTAGATCCATTTTTTCAAATTCCATCAACCCTTTATTCAGGAATATGGTGGAAGCCAGATGGCTCGTAGTCAAATCCAACGCTCCATTTAATCCTTTAGGACCGAATATGTCTGTGATTTCCTGATCTTTATAACTATCGTATTTTAAGTATTTCTTCTTAATACTGGGGATTTGCATGGATAAGTCGTGTCGAAGAGACAATGGAAATAATTTATCTCCCTCATATTGACATATAATTTGTTCAATGGTACCATTGCGATCAAAGTCTTTTACCAGCATGTGCAGGGGTTTTTCTTCTGTGGCTTTGAAGCGTGAATTCAATCCATGATTTCCCAATATTAAATCTAACCTTCCATCTCCATTGAGATCTTCTATCTCCAAGACATTCCACCATCCATTGGATTGGGGCATCAAATCTATCCTGTTGTATCTACCTTGGTCGTTGATAAAAAAAGCAATGGGCATCCATTCTCCGACCACAATCAAATCAAGATCTTTATCATTGTCAATATCTGCCCATTTGGCATCTGTGATCATTCCTATTTCTTTCAAGTCAGGTGCTATGTCATTGGATACATTGGTATAATTCCCTTTACCATCATTATTCAAAATATACCCATTGCGCGGAAAACCGTAGGCCTCAGGTTGCAAACGACCTCCAACAAACAAATCTATATCTCCATCCTCATCATAATCAGCTGGAATCACTACAGAGGTACTTTCGAACTTATTTACAGGTAATATTTGCTTTGCTTTAGTAAAATTAAAATCATGATCTGAAAAATACAGTCGATCTCCTAACTGTGGTGCCCCCAACTGAAAGTCACTACCTCCACTGACTACGTAAAGATCCATAGAACCATCTCCATTGGCATCGAAAAAGGCACAATCAACATCTTCTGAACCCTTATCCTTAGCAAAAGTATCCAGAGCAATACGATCAAATGTTCCTGAAATATTTTGTAGGGCTAAATATCCTATTTGATCTTTCGCTCCCCCAATATATACATCATCCAGCCCATCATTGTTAATATCTGCAGTACACAAACAAGGACCTTGAGTAGAAATCATTTGAAACGTTAACCGATCACGATCAAAATCTACAAAAGTGTTTTCAATATGCTTATAGTCAGCTAATATTTTAGGATTTTGTACAAAATCAGGCATTGATTTTGTGGTTTTTTCTAGCTTGGATACTGCCGTAGATGCTGATATCCAAAGGTCTTGATCTACCTCAGTACTTCCCAGTAGGGTGGTCTTGCCCAAAGGCCAATTAATCCTAATAGAATCTACTTGGGTCACATTGCCTAAACCAATTAAAGGTCGGTGGTCAACCGTAGACTCAAAACCACGTGTAGGAAGATGCTCCAAATAATATTTATTTTTTCCCTCATAAACTGTAATATTAGTCCCCAAAGCTTGGGTATTTTTTCCTTCCCCTTGTAAGTTAAACCGCAAGTAATGGTGGTCAGGATACATCAGATTTGATTGATTTTCGTACAAAAAGAAAGGCATATTGGTATTGTTGACCACTAGGTCTAAATCTCCATCATTGTCTAAATCTCCATAAGCTGAGCCACTTGAAAAACTGGGGGTTGCCAAACCGAGTTGAGAAGCATGATTTTCAAAAGTTAGATTCTTGTTATTGAGATAGGCATGATTGGAAATCGGTACGCTTGGAATATAATCAATAAGCATTTTATAGTCCACTTTGCCACTCGAGGTTATTTTCTTTGAAACTTCGTCTTCAGTAATGTACCTCAAAAAATCTTGATTGGTCAAATCTTGATAAATCCCATTGGCAATAAAAATATCTTTGAATCCATCATTTTGAAAATCAAAAATAAGTGCGCCCCAACTCCAATCTGAAGCTTCCACCCCTGCGTATCTTCCAATTTCACTGAAAGATCCATCTCCTTTATTTAATTGCAATGTATTCCTGGTAAACTGATGGCCGTAACCATTTTGTAATGAATATTGAAATCGATCCCAACTGTCGAAAGTAGTTACTGTTTTGATACGTTCGTTGTTGTCTGGAAGCATATCCGTCACAAATACTTCCGGATAACCATCGTTGTTTAAGTCTGCTAAATCTGCTCCCATTGATGCCGCACTCGTACTCTTAATCCTATCCTCAAGTACTTCTTTGAATGTTCCGTTTCGATTATTGATATAAAGGTAATCTCGCTCAAAAAAATCATTGGAAACATAAATATCTAACCAGCCATCTCGATCCACGTCACCTACAGTAACTCCTAATCCAAAGCCGATAAGACTCCCATAGATATTGGCCTCTTCGCTGACATCCGTGAAATGATTCCCCTCATTTCTATATAATTTATCTCCACCCACCTGATCTCGATTTGGTCGTTCATTGCGCATCAGATTAAAACTCCCGATCGCCTGATAAGAATTATTAAGTAAGTACATGTCAACATCCCCGTCTTGATCATAATCAAAAAAAGCTGCATGCGTCGAAAACCCTTTATCATCTAATCCAAAGCCTGCTGCATTTTCGGAAAAGGTTCCGTCTCTGTTATTAATGAATAGTTCGTTTTGCTTGTTGTCCCCTTTAATATCACCGGAATTGCATACATAGATATCAAGCCATCCATCCCCATCAATGTCTACGACACATACCCCTGTACTCCAAGCTCGTGTGCCGGCGACTCCAGCAGTTTTGGTAATGTCTGTGAAAATTAAATTTCCATTGTTTTGATAGAGTCGATTGCTCGACATATTTGATATTAAATAAATATCACTCAAGCTGTCGTTATTGAAATCAGCAATGGCTACACCTCCTCCGTTGTAGAAATTACGGTATCTAAAAATATTAAATTCCTGATCAAAGATTAAGTCATTAGAAAAGTCTATTCCGGAAACATTTGCTGGGACTATCTTAAAAACATGGTTCTTTTTATCCGTTGAACATCCAAAAATGAGAACCATCAGGGCAAAAATAAAAAGTTGATTTAGCCTCATCAAATATCAAAATTTAAAGGATACTTTGTCAAGTCAGTGAAATATGCCACTATTAACCTATCATCTTTGATATGTAGATCTATTTGACGATTGCCATCAATTTTATAGTAATGTATTCCTTTTGACCCTTTTACTTTTATAAATGAATTTCCACCATACCATCTTTCAAGAATGGTCGGTAATACTTTAATAAGATCATCCGACTGCAAATCTTTATTCCAAGGTGCCCAAGCATAATAACCAAATGAACATTTATATTTGTTGGTCTTATTATTTTGAAATTCTGGATAAAAATTAAATGCAATTTTTTTATTCGATCCGTCCTCAAACACATACATTACAGACATATTTTCCGTACCATGGGTGACAATTCCTTGCCGATTAATCTTCCAACAATGATCAAAAAATTCTTTTCGCTCCATACCAAATCTCAGACCGAGAAACAACGAATCATTGATGACTCCACTCTTCAATTCACGTTGTGCTAGAGCTACTAAATCAGTATCTGACTTGCATCCTAAAAGGGCAATCAATATGGTTAATACAATACAATTAATTAACTTCATTTTTTACAAAAATTTTATTACTCCCATTATTAATTCCAAAAACGAGGGCTTGTTTATCTTTAATATATAAACTTTCAATACTGCGCACCTCTTCCGAAATACTTATTCCAGTTTTACTATTCATCACAAATTTAAATGAGTCTGATCCATTCCCCATACCCAAAGCCGTATGTCCCCCCATATTACTACCAATTTCTGGCTTGGCACGTAAAAAATTACCTGCTGCGAGTAAATCTATATACCCATCTGTATTAAAATCTTCTAAAAGGAAATCATAAATTGGAAATAATTGGAACTGATAAGGTAACTCAGCGATGTGATAATCAGCTTTTGGATGGTTCATCCACATGAAAGATCTTAATTCATTTACCTTGAGATGATAACCCCCTTTATCAAGTTTTTCTCCAAAAATGTCTTTTAAGGTAGCTGTTTTAAAATCTGAAAACTTTAGGTAGTCTTTCTTGATGTAAGGCAATTGCATACTTAGCTCTTTTAACTGTACCAACGGATATTCAATTTTATCATCAAACATGGAAACAATCAAATCAATAGACCCATTTTGATCAAAATCATTTACTAATAGACCTAAAGGATAATCTGTAGAGGCGTGATATCGCGAATTGGTACCTTGGTTCCCAAAAATCAAATCAACATAGCCATCTTCATTAAAATCCCCTTTGGCAATTGTATTGTATAAGCCTGCATATCCTCCAAGCTCAAATTGATCAGTAGCATCAATCAATTGATTTTGATGGGATTTGAAAACCTTGGGTGCCATCCAATGTCCCACCACAATTAATTCTTCTACCCCATCTTGATCAAGATCTGTAGTAAGCGCATCGGTGACCATTCCCAATTTCAGAAAAAGAGGGGCCCTATTCTGGGTCATATTGGTAAACTTACCTGAACCATCATTCTCTAAAAGGTGTGAGTTCGTAGGTACTCCATAGTAGCCTGCTCTTTGACGTCCCCCCACAAATAAATCCATATCTCCATCTTGATCGAAATCATAAGGAACAACAACGCTGCTAGATTCAAAGCCTTTATTTGGTAATTTTTGATGGCTATCTTTAAAAGCTCCGTGACCATCTCCAAAGAACAAATGATCCAATAAACCCAGTGCATACACATCAAACTCACTACTCCCTGAAGCGACGTATAGATCCAAATGACCATCTCCATTGGCATCAAAAAAAGCACAAGAGAGGTCCTCTGAAGATATCGCTTGATCAAAAGGTTTATTTATTTTTTGAAAACCCGCTTCATCTTGAATAAATAAGGCACCTGATTGACCTGAAGCCCCTCCTACATAGAGGTCAGCCCTACCGTCATGATTGACATCTGCTTTACATTGGCACGGTCCCTCACTTGAATTCATTTGAAATAACAAACGATCTTTGTCAAAATCAACATAAGGCTGTTCTTTGTGCGTAAAACTCAATAGGTCTGTCTGCTCTTTGAAAATTGTACTTTTTGTATCGTTGCGCTCAGCCATCTTTTGTTCTTCTTTTTGATCGAAGGATAGCCTTTCGTTGACGGGAACATCATAAAGAAGGGTTGAATACCCATCTGGCCAAATTATTTCGAGGGAATCTGGCTTGTCGGTCCCTAATCCAAATAAAATTTTGGTATCCACCGTAGATTCAAAACCTCGAAAGGGATTTAATTCCTGGTAAAAAATCTGTCCGCCCGCATATACTTTGATTTTTGAACCTATCGCTTGTGAATTTTGGCCCACTCCCTTGAGTTGAATCGTGAGATGGTTTTGGAGATTGTCCAGCTCTTGAGTGTTGTTTTGATAAATCCAGGAAGGCATGTTTACATTGTTGACTACCAAATCTAAATCGCCATCATTATCTAAGTCACCATAAGCTGCACCACTTGAAAAAGTGAGATCGGTAAGTCCCCACGCTCCTGCCTTATTTTCAAAAGTATTTTCTCCCCTATTATGAAATGCATAATTGGCCAAAGGCTCAGAGGGCATTAAATCAATCATGCTCTTGATGGCATCTTTTTTATTTTTAATGATGTTTTTTATTTGACCGGGTTGAGACATGAAATTGACGTAATCTAGATCCAAAAGGTCCTTGTAAATACCATTGGCGACAAAAATGTCTTTATATCCATCATTGTCCATATCAAAAATCAGCGCGCCCCAACTCCAATCAGTTGCTTCTACTCCTGCATATCTACCGATTTCAGAAAAAGTATTATTGCCATTGTTTAGTTGGAGAACATTTCTTCCAAATTGGTTGGCATATCCATTTTCCACCATAAGCTGATGCTTATCCCAACTTTGAAAAATCGCTTTTGAAACTAATCTTTCATGCTGTTCGGGCAGCATCTCAGTAACAAAAATTTCACTTAAGCCATCGTTATTTATATCAGCAAAATCTGCTCCCATAGAACCCAAGGACATTTCTTGAATATATTGCTCTATTGATTCAGTGAACCCTCCTTTTTGATCATTGATGTATAAGTAATCTCTTTCAAAAAAGTCATTAGACACATAAATGTCTGGCCAATGGTCTCTATTAATGTCCCCGATAGTCACTCCGAGACCGAATCCTATATCACTGGCATATATACCCGCTTCAGTCGTAACATCAGAGAAGTAACCTGAATCATTCCGTAACAACTTATTTCCTCCCAAGGAATCCGGTAGATTCCGCTGATCTTTAATCATATCATATCCTCCGACAGATTTAATTGAATTGTTCAATAAATAACAATCCAAATCTCCATCCTTGTCAAAATCGAAAAATGCAGCGTGACTGGAAAGTCCCTCATTATCTAATCCATATTGAACAGATTGCTCTTTAAAGGTCATATCTCCGTTATTGATGAACAGCTCATTATGCCGCTTATCCCCTCCTGGGGGGCCTGATTTACAAACATAAATATCTAGAAGTCCATCTCCGTTGATGTCTACCATGCTGACCCCTGCACTCCAAACATTTTGACTCATAAGGCCCGCCTGTTCGGTAATGTCTTCAAACTTCATCCCTCCTTTGTTGAGATACAATTTGTTTGAAACCTGATTACCACAAAAGAAGATATCTGGGCGTCCATCGTTATTGATGTCACCTATACCTACTCCCCCACCATTGTAGAAGTTCTTGTAAGTATAAGGATTGAGCTGCTCAGTATAAGACAATTTATTGTTAAAATCAATGCCCGATTGATTCTCCGTCAATCGCGTAAAACGCAGTTCTTGGGTTTGGGTACATGCCAATGTCAAAGACAATAATATGACAGTAAAGGACCTCATTTTTTTAAACAAAAATACCTAAAAAATAAAAAAGCAAGTGGAAACCCACTTGCTTTTTGTATAAAATTTACGTCAACTATCAGTAACCCGGATTCTGAACCAAAGTAGAATTAACATCTAGTTGTGGTTGTGGAATTGGGAACACATTGTAGGTTGAAGTAGATACTTCTTTCTCCCACCATGCATCATTAAACTTACCAAAGCGAATCAAATCTTGTCTTCTGCTCAATTCTGCAAACATTTCACGCCCTCGCTCTGCCAATAAATTATCAAGAGTAAGTGCAGCAAACGGTGTAACTTCAGCGCGCACTCTAATCTCATTTACCTCAGCTAGTGCCAGTGCATCATTTCCCAACCTGAGATTGGCCTCTGCTCTGATCAGCTTCATATCCCCCCAACGGTATATGACAAAATCATTGGACATACTGTTAGTTCCACCTGACTCGTAAGCGTATTTACCAATTCTGGCTCCACCTTGTCTCCATCCATTCGGATAGATTGTGTTGTGTTGAGGAGTAAAATTAAGCCCAGCACCATCAGGATCATCCTCATCAGCTGCTGGATCCTCAGCTTGGGTGTTGTCTGGTAGGAGCTGAGGACCTACCAAGAAATTACTTAATCTTGAATCAAGGGTTCCTCGACCATTAGGTTTTGTCAGATCCGACGGATCGGGGGTAGCAAGACCACTCCAAACGGCACCTGTGGTTCCTGGATTATTTACCGTATCTATGTAAGAATTATAAAATTCCTCTACAGTAGCATACCCATTCCAAGGCTGTTCAGTAAATTCAAAAACACTTTGACTTGCATAATGTAACGTCATCATCGGCCAGTTAAACCCCTGAGCAAATACCTTATCATAAGGTACTACGAATATGTTCTCAGTTGAACCACTATTCTCTTGTTTAAAGTTGCTCGAATAAAGACCCTCTAATGAATATCCAAAAGTCTCAACCTGATCCACTGCGTTAATTGCTTTGGCCCATTCCGTGGTTGCTCCTCCTGAATAAACCTCCGCATTTATATACAACTTAGCTAGCGCTGCCCACGCTGTTGCTTGATTTACTCGAGCATAAGCATTACCACCAACGCTAGCATCTAAATCAGCAATAACAGCGACTAATTCAGTTTCCACAAAAGTATACACTTTTGTACGTCCTGTTTGAAAATCTGAGTCGTTTTTAGGTACGTCATCCGAAAATCCCGTCACCAAAGGAACATTTCCAAAAGCATCCATCGCCCACATATACCATATGGCTCTTACTGCCCTTAATTCATTGATATAGGCTGTTGAGTTGTCTGATTCGATATTTTCAAACTGTGCAATCAGTCGGTTTGCAGTATTGATACCCGAATAAAGGAATCCCCAAGTATTATTGAAAAAACTATTATCTGGTGTCCAATTATGCTGATGTAACTGGAGCAAAATTCCTCCATCATACCAATCTCCTCCTTTTGTGGCAATTACCATTTCATCAGATGCAATTTCATTTGATGACCACAAATTTGAGTGGTTCCCTATGCCATAAAATGAGGAATAGGCACCTCCTAATGCTGAAATAAATTCATCATCCGATTGGAAGAAATTTTCATCCGTAACATCGCTAAATAATTCTTCATCTAAATCTGTACATGCTGGGGCGAAGAAAAGCAACCCTAAGAGCATTACGTAAAACTTTTTGTCTAATATATTTTTCATGTTTCTTTTCATGTTTCAATTAAAAACCAATATTGATCCCTGCCGAAACAGTTCTTGTTGTGAAATAGGTATTTCTTCTTTCAATACCTGGAGCCAAAGCATTGTCCCCTTCAATATCTATATATCTTACCTCAGGATCAATTCCTGTGTAACCCGTCAGCACAAATGCATTTTGAACAGCCACGAAGATTCTCAAACTTCTAAACCCTGCATTGTTACTGCCAACCGGCATGGTATAACCCAAGGTTGCATTATCCAATTTTAAGAAATCTGCAGACTCAACATGTGTATCATTAACTGCAGCATCTGTTAAATTGGGATCTAAATCAGTACCTTTTACTACATTCCAGTTACTGATTACAGTAGGACTATAATTCTCATAGAACCCTCTGAATGAATTAAGCACATCATGTCCGAAAGCTCCCCGAAAGAATACATTTAAATCAAAATTACCAAAGGTTAGGCTGTTGTTCCACCCTATAGTAAAATCAGGTAATCCATTTCCTGCTACCTGCTTGTCATCATTACAATCACAAAAGGTGCCATCCCCGTCTAAATCTTTCATCGTAGGTGCACCAGTAGTCGCATCAGGTCCATCATAAACAGGCAACCAAAGCTGACCTAACTCTTCACCAACAGCTACACGAGCCAAATTTACAGCACTTTGCCCTGGAGACCCCATAGCACCCTGATACAATGGAGAAACTTCTAGCTTATCTATAATGGTTTTAAAGGTTGCAAAGTTTATACCTGTGTTGTAAGAAAAAGAGCCATTATCAACTACTTGGTAATTCAAGGTAATTTCTATTCCTGAATTGGTCATCTCACCTACGTTTTTCCAAGTTTGGTTATATAAATTTGGAGGAACAGGTACGTCAATCAAGAAAAGTAAATCTGAGGTCGTCCGCTGATACCAGTCAAAGCTACCAGAGAGCTTCCCGTTCATCACAGAGAAATCAAGACCCACATCAACTTCTGCTTTTTCTTCCCATTTCAAATCAGGATTAGGATTACTTTGTGGTCCGTAACTTGGTACAAAAGAACCTCCATAAAAGAAGCTACCACTAGGTCCATATCGTCTTTTAGATAGATAACTTTCCCCTGGCTGCGCACCTGTGATTCCAAAACTGGCTCTCAACTTTAATTGGTCTACACCACTCAAACTAAGAATATTATTCAAGTTGGCTCCTGCACTGACCGCTGGGAAGAGTCCCCATTTATTTTCTTCTCCAAATCTTGTCGAACCTTCTTGTCGAACACTAGCAGATACAAAATAGTTGTCTGAAATATTTAAGTTCACTCGACCAAAAAATGCAATCAACTTATTGGAATTAGCATAACTATTAGCATTGCCAAGACCGTTTGGAAAATCAAGAGATGCACCCATATTGTTGTATGTAAAAGCATCTGTAAGAAAGTTAGACCCTCCCATTCCAAAACCTTCATTGAAAAATTCTTGGTATGAATATCCTGCTAAAACAGTCAAATCAGTTCCACCAAAAGTTTTGTTATAGTTGAAAGTAGATTCAAACAGTTTATTTTCTGTACCTGCCCAATTACGACTGGCAACTCCATTCCGCCCATTTACAAAATAAGCTGATTTCTTGAAATATTGTGCTCGCTCATCAGTAGTTCGCTGTTCAGAATAAAAAACAGCAGCACTTAGACCATCTACCAAATCACTAAAATCATAGTCAACTTTTGCACTTCCCAATAGCCTCAAATCTGTACCCTGATTGATGTTTTGATCAGAAATAGAAACTGGATTGTAAAAATCAAAAATATCTCGTTCAGCATATCCACCTGTCGCCGCACCACCAGTGATTCCTCCACCAGAGGCATCAGCGTATACTGGCATAGTTGGATTGGCTGCGATAGCGTATCGGAACGATTCCGTAAATCCATATTCAGAGTCTTTAGATGTAGCAGAAATGTTCACATTAATTTTCATACGGTCATTTAACGCCTTTTGAGATAAATTTAATCTAGCATTAAGCTGACTAAAACCAGAGTTCATTCCAACACCGGTCACATCTCTTACATTAATGGAAGCCCTGTAGGTTGTACTTTTAGCTCCTCCTGACATAGATATATTGTGAATTTGAGAAACACCAGTTTCTGTAACTTCATCCAACCAATCGGTACTTCCACCCAAGTCCACAGCTCCAGGAAGGGCTTTATACTCAGCTGCATCCATGAATTCAATGCTGTTAGCAACACTCTCGAATGCAACAGATCCATTGTAATTGATAGCCGTTTTTCCGGATTCTCCCGTTTTGGTAGTAATGATGATTACCCCAGCAGATCCTCTCGATCCATAAATCGCGGCAGCAGAACCATCTTTCAAAACATCCATAGAAGCTATATCATTGGGATCTACTGTATTCAAAGATCCACCGATCACTCCGTCAATTACAATAAGTGGGGAAGCATTGGCACCAAAAGTAGAAACTCCTCTTAATCTTAAGGTGTAGTTCCCATTGGGATCACCCCCTGGTCTTGCCACCGTCAATCCGCCTACTTTACCCTGAATAAGCTGAACGGGATCGTTCACCATACCTTTGTTAAAGTCTTTGGCCTTAACACTGGTCACGGCGCTAGTCACTTCTTTCTTTTCTTGGGTTCCATAACCCGTCACGACAATCTCGTCTAGTTCTGCCAAATCAGATTCCATACTGGCGTCTATTATTGACCGAGAACCGATAACCGCTTCTTGAGAAAGTAGACCAATAAAAGTGAAAACTAACGTTCCACCTGCTTCAGGTACCTCTAATCGATAGTTACCGTCAAAATCAGTGATGGTTCCGGAACTCGTTCCTTTGAGGACCACATTGACCCCTGGAATTGCCGAACCGTCATCACTCGAAGTCACTTGACCTGTCACTGACCTTTGAGCCCATGCGGACAGCATTAGGAACAGCAAGGAAGTGCTTAAAAGCAAAATTTTCTTCTTCATGTTT
>Ga0115565_10001521_pt1 | contig 19119 bp, 19 predicted proteins | sample COGITO_mtgs_1105_FD_87199 | JGI IMG/M metagenome (GOLD analysis project Ga0115565, IMG submission 87199) | Pelagic marine microbial communities from North Sea - COGITO_mtgs_110530 | ecosystem: Environmental > Aquatic > Marine > Epipelagic | place: Germany:Helgoland, sampling site Kabeltonne... | reverse complement strand
AAGAATCAAACTCTTCTGAATTTAAAAAAGGGGACATGGTTTTAGCATCACCTAATAAATCAGGTAAAGGTATTGCTAATCAAGTTTCATGTGATGCTAAATATGTTTTTAAAGCTCCTATAAATTTAGACTTTGCTGAATCAGCAAGTATTGGATTAATTTTTGGTACTAGTTACATTTGTTTGGTAGAAAGAGCTAGAATACAAAAAGGTACTACTGTTTTATTACATTCGGCTTTAGGAGGTATTGGTCAAGCTAGTATTGAAATTTGTAAAATGATGGGTGCTACAATTATTGCTTCTGCTGGTACTGATGAAAAGAGAAGAGAGTTAAAAGAAAATTATGGAATTAAATATATTACTAATTCTAGAGATCCTGAAGAATTTAAAAGAGATGTTATGAAATTTACTGAAGGTAAAGGTGTTGATGTAATTCTTAATTCATTAGCAGGAAAATCTTTGTTAGCTAACTTTGAAATTGTTGCTAAAAATGGTATTATAGTTGAAATTGGTAAAAGAGATATTTTGAATAATTTTGAATTACCGTTAGGTAGATTTATTGATAGTATTACTTATTCAGGTGTACATTTTGATGAGCTTTTAGAAACTCATAATAGTTATATTAAAGAGGTAATGCAAAAAGTTACAAATCTATTTGAGGAACAGAAATTAAAACCAACTGAAATTACTACTTATCCTTTATCAGAAGCTGAAAGTACATTAAAACTAATGAGTAAAGGTATTCATACTGGAAAATTAATTTTAGAAGTTGATGACAAATGGAAGCCAGAAGAATTTAAAAAACCAGATCAATTATTTAAATCTGATAAATATTATTTGATTACTGGAGGTCTAGGTGGTTTAGGTATTGAATTAACTCAATGGATGTTTGAAAAAGGAGCAACTAAATTTATTTTAATGAGTAGATCTGGTAGAACTAATAATAAATCTAAAAGAATCATCAATAAATTAGAAGGATTAGGTGTAGAAATTATAATAGCTAAAGTTGATATATCTGATCAAAATGATTTATTAAATTATTTTATAACTAATTTATATCCTCTTGATGGTATTTTCCACTTGGCTGGAGTAATTAAAGATAATTTTATTAAAAATATGTCAGAATCTGATATTAACCAAGTTTTAGAACCTAAAGTTACTGGTACTCAAAACTTACATATTTTAAGTTTGAATTATGATTTGACACACTTTGTAATGTATTCTTCTATTTCAGCTTTAATTGGTAACCCAGGACAAGCTAATTATTCAGCAGCTAACAACTTTATGGATAAATTAGCAATTGAAAGAAGAAAACTAGGATTAGCCGCTTTGACTGTTAATGTAGGTGCTATTGGGGGTACTGGAATGATTACTAATGATATTTATAAAGTTATGAATGCAAATGGTCTAGATTTAATACATTATCATTTATTCTTTGAAAATATGGGAAGAATGTTATATGATAATGAAGTATCTAATGTATGTATAACTAATCAGAATTGGTCTAGATTAAAAAAGAATTATCCTAAAATTAAAATGTTAGATAATTTTAAAACTGCTTCTAAAAAAGTAGTAACTAACAGTGTAAATTATCAAGAAAAATTATCTAATCATGTTAAAGAAGTTTTAGAAATTGATCAAATTGATCCTAATAAAAATTTAAATGATTATGGTGTAGATTCTATTATAGCTATGGAACTTTCTAATTGGTGTAAAGATGAACTAGATATTGATATTCAACAAATTGATATTATTCAGGGTATTAGTGTAAATGCTATTGTCAAAGATTTAGGATCATCCGATAATCAAAATGTAAATTCTGATCTAGAATCATCAGATAGAGGAGTAGAAAATAATAATAACAAAAATAAACTTTTATCTCATATTAAAGAAATTTTAGAATTAGAAGAAAATTTAGATCCTGCTAAAAATTTAATTGATTATGGTGTTGACTCTATATTAGCAATGGAAATATCTAATTTTGTTACACAAGAATTAGGAATGAATTTGAATCAATTAGATATTATGCAAGGAATCTCAGTAAATCAGATATTTAATTCAGAAGGTTCTGATAATAATACTAAACAGAAAGAATTAAGTCATGATAATAAACAAATTATAACAAGAAGTTTAAAAAAGAATAAATCTAAAGAAATTAAAGAAATTAAAGAAATTAAAGAAATTAAAGAAATTAAAGAAATTAAAGAAATTAAAGAAATTAAAGAAATTAAAGAAGAAGTAAACTTTCAAGATTCACAAAATAATAGTATTATTTATTATTTACTAACTTTATTTGCATTACTTATTTATTATTTTTATAAATAAATGACTAAAGTTTTTATAAATAAATGACTAAAGTTTTTATAAATAAATGACTAAAGTTTTTATAAATAAATGACTAAAGTTTTTATAAATAAATCACTCACAGTTTAAAAAATATTAATTTTAATATATAATGTTATTAAAATTAATTGAAATTTTATTTTATAATTTACTATTTAAATTTTATATTTTAAGTGAATCCAGTTACAATGATAAAATTATTAAAACAATTCAGGATAATGGTATTGTTTTTATAAAATTTGCTCAAATTGTTAGTTCAAGGAATGATATGAAAAAAAAAATGTCATCAGATTTACTAAAAAAATTAAGTAAGTTACAAGATAAATGTTTTGATTATCATAATTGGACTTATTTAAAAAATATAGAATATTTAAAAAAGGAACCGATTGCAGCTGGGTCTATTGCAACTGTGTTTTTAATTAATTATGATAATACTAAATGTATAATTAAACAGATAAATTATGATATTAAAAATAAACTAAGATTAAGTATTTTAAATCTAAAGAGTCTACTAAAATACATATCTTATATATCTGAAGATAATTATAGAAATATGTTAGATTATAATGAATATTATAATTTTTTATTAATTCAAACTAAATTCGACGAAGAAGCAATGAAACAAAAGACTTTTTATAAAATATTTAAAGATTATCCGAATATTATAATTCCGAAAGTGAAAGGTTATAACCAGGATAATATAATTATGGAATATGTTGAAGGATACAAATATAGTGAATTTATTAGTATTTATCCTGAGTATGAACCTGAATGTTTGACATTAATATTAGCATCTATGCTTATTATGGTAAAAAATAAAATATTACATGGTGATTTACATGAAGGCAATTTTTTATTTAAAATAAATAACAATAGAGAAATAACAATAATTATTCTAGACTTTGGTATTACATGTGATTTATCAGATTTACAAAGCAAACATTTATTTAATATTTTAAATCCCAAAACAAAAGATATAACTGATGATTTTAAAATTTTTATTCAAACATTTAATAAACATTTAATTGTAAAAAAAGATACACCTATCCGGTTTAAACAATTATTTCAAATATTAGAAGACAATAATATATATTTACCTGCGAACTTTTTATCATTTTTTACAACTTTACAAACATTGAAATTAAATACAGATGAACTTAAAAAAAAACACTCAAATTTGAATGAATTTATGATAGGTTATTTACTAGAAAATGATTATTTATAAAATTTTTTTATAAGATTATAATAAATGATTATAGAATTAATTATTATACTTGTACTTTTTTTAATTTTAAAATGGATCTACTTTAATAATTTATTGGTTTTTTTAGATTTAATAGCTAGTGTTTCTAATTTATTAAATTATTATTTTGTTAAATATAGATACCAAGTCACTGAATATAATTTAAACAGGGTTTTTCCTAATATTTCTAAAAATAAATTTAATGAAATTTATTATTATTCGACTAAATTATTCATTTTAAATTCATTAATTGCTATACATCAAAGATTTATTATAGACACTAATTATTTAACAAAATATTATAATAAAGTAGATATACCTGATGAATTAAAAGAAGATATTAAAAATAATAAAGTAATTTTTGCTATGGCACATTATGGGATCTATTATGATTTTTCTACATTTGTAAATTTATATAAATTTAGATTAGCATGTGCTTATAAAATGAAAAATAATATTATTGAAAAATTAATTTATAAATCGGATTTATATAAAAATAGAGTTTTACCACTTAGACATAATATATTAGGAAGCTTAATTGATAATAATTATGATATTATTACAATACCAACTGATCAAAAAGCTAATTCAAAAAAAGACAAAATAAAGTTTTTAAATCAAGAAACAAATTTTCATTATTCAGTCGCAGATATTCATAAAGCTACTAAACGATCTATTTGGTATTTTTCTTCTTATTATGACTTTACGAATCAAAAAATGAATATAGAATTAATACCAATAAAAAATTTACATAAGAAAAAAGAAATAACACAACAAATTGCTGATTTAATTACTGAAAGAGTTTTAAAAAATCCTGAACAATACTTTTGGCATCACGATCGATTTAATTCTGGTCTAAAATAGTAATTAATTTTTCTTGTATATTTTTTTGTTTATTGAAAACTAGTTGATAGTTTTCTTTACCCTGTTGATTAAAAGAATTATAATCTTTTAATTTAAACATTAATTCTTCTATTTTTTTAACATAGATAATATTTAATTCAGCTGCTAAATCTCGACAAGTATGATAATTAGGACCTAAAATAATTGTATTTTCATGAATAGCTGGTTCAACTAAATTATGGCCACCAACTAAATTAAATGTGTCTCCCATTAAACACATGTGTGTTTTTGCATATAATTTATTTAGTAAGCCAAATGACCAAATTATTACTAAATGATTATTTTCGATTTCACTTATTTGATTTTCATGAGTTAACCATAAATATTTAAAATCTTGTAATTTATCTTTTAACTGATTTTCCCAATTTAAATGTCTAGGTACATAAATAAAATTGATATTCGGGAAAGATTTAATTAATTTCAAATGAATATCTATTTCATCTTTACCGGCAGATGAGATAATAAGACTAGTTTTTTTAAATTTTGTATCAATTATTTTATTTGTTGATAACCATTTAAGATTTCCTAAAAAATGATATTTCTTTTTTTTATTTTTAACATTTATTTTTAAAAATATTCGATCTGCCAATACATAATGGTAAAAATTTCTTAAATACCCTTTTAAGGTATAATTAATATAGTAAATTTTTGTGCCAAATAGTTTTGCAAATAATATCATAAAAGGCCAACTATCGCTCTCGGCAATAAATAAAATTTTAGGTTGTGTTTTAAGTAATAAATAAAACATTGTAGGTATTAAATCAAATGGTTTCAAAATGGAATATTTAACCTTTTTTCTAATAAGATTAAATCCAGTTGGCGTATGAACTGTTAATAAATATTTCTTATTAGATTTTTCTATTATATCTATTAAAGGTTGACAAGACATTGCTTCTCCACATGAAACCGCGTGGATTAAATAATCAACTTTAGAATAATTATTGTTAAAACCAAAACGTTGAAAATAATTATAAGTACTAATTTTATATTTTTTAAAATCGTTCCATGTTCCTAATAAAGAGATTAATAATTGATAAAGTATTAATAAAAAAATTAATATATAATACATAATTATAATATGAACATATTTTTTTTAATTATTTATTATATTAAATGTGGTATAAATATATTATTAGCAAAAATTTTTAATTTATTTAGAAAAATAAAAGAAGATAAAAAAATAACTAAATTTACCAGAAAAAAACTATCAGATTACTTATATTTAGTTAAATTAGAAGGGACTTATTTAGAGATGGGATCTCAATATGGAGAATTAATGAAAGATATTTTAGATTCTGATACTAAAAAGGCTATTAATTTTTTAAATGAAAATAAATCTATTTTTTTTAAACATATGAATCCAAGGATCAGAAAAAAAATTAATAATGATACAACTGTAATGGATGCATGTTATTTAATGTATCTCGAACATTTATATTTTGTACCTCAATTTTATTTAGATTTCCTAAAAGGAGTTTCTGATAGTTCTGAAATAGATTACAAAATTATTGTTTCATTAAATTTTTTTACAGAATTAGCTGAAAATCATTGTATTCTCTATTCTGATTTTTCAAATAATAAGACATTATCAATAAGAACCTTAGATTTTTTTAGTCCTTTATTTACACAATCACTTATAATATTTAAGCCTATAAATGAGTATTCCTATCTAAATTTAAATTTATCATTTTTAGCATCTGGAATTACTATGATCTCAGAAAACAAATTAATATTAGGTGAATCATTTTGTGATAATTATTTAGGTAAAAATGATCATATAGGAATACCCTTTTCTATTTTATTTCATAAGGTGATGAAAGAATCGAAAACGTATCAAGATGCAGAAGATATAATAATTAATGCTAAACGAATGGGGAATTTAAATATATCATTGGTTGATGCTAAAAATAATTTTGGTAAATTATATCAATATTGTACAAAATCTTTTAAATCTGATCAATCTGGTGATAATAATATAATTTATAATGTGACTATAAATGAACGAAAAAAATTTGAGCAATATAAATATAATTTTAAAACGGCAGAAGAAGCAATACATAATATGTTACCTATGGTTAAAAGTGGAGAGTTACATATTATGATATATGATGATAATTATTTATATGTATCCGTTACTACAGAATTTGTACAATCATATAATAATGATTTTATTAAAATAAAATTTGATGATCTATTTTCAGATTAATTCATAAATTTTTTTATTATCCTGAATAAATTTATGAATGCCTTCATTCAGTTTTTCGGTAGCCATTATATCTCCGGACATTTCTAAATAAAATTGAGATTGAGATATTGGTTCATGTCTCTCATATATTGATTTTTTAATATTGATTTTTGATTGAATTGGTTCAGATGATTCTGTTAGTTTTTCAATTAAATTCGGACTAATAGTTAATCTATCACAGCCAGCTAAAGATGTTATTTGATCTATGTTCCTAAAACTAGCACCCATAATAATAGTAGGATAATCATATTTTTTTAGATATTCATAAATTTCCACAACTTTATTAACACCAGGATCTTGTGAAAATTCAATTTCATTTTCTTTATACCAATCAGTTATTCTACCAACAAAAGGTGATATTAGAGTAACACCAGCTTCAGCACATGCTCTAGCTTGTACCAAAGAAAAAATGAGAGTCATATTACATTTAATCCCTTGTTTTTCTAATATTTCAGCTGCTTTTATTCCTTGCCAAGTAGATGCTATTTTTATTAATACCCTATTAGTGTCTACATTATTATCTCGGTACATTTGAATAATTCTATGTGCTTCATTTATGGTTGCTAAAGTATCAAAACTTTTTAATGGGTCTACTTCAGTTGAAATATAACCTGAAATTATTTTTGAAATTTCTGTTCCAATAGAAACAGATACCTCTAATGGATTCTTTGATTTTAAATTACTATCTTTTATAGTTTTTAGAATCAAACTAGGATTAGTTGTAGCATCTTGGGGTTTAATTTTTTTTATTAAGTCTAAATCTCCGGTATCTGCAACTACAATAGTTCCAAATGATTCTAATTGATGTAATTGGTTCATTATAATTTTAGACTATATATTATTTATAAATTTAAGTTTTACCAAACATTGGTAAAATCAAACATAAATTTTATATAAAAATAAATTGCGAAAATAAATTGTACAAATGGATAAACAACCGCTTTCCATATATTTTTTTCAGAATCATATGTATAATAAATATAACCTTCTGTAAATAGAATTAAGATCTGATTTATCATTATATTTTGTAGAAATAGACCACTTATTATAGAAAATAAAGTGTAAAGAGGAAAAATATAATAAATATTTACGATAACTTCAAATAAATCTACAGGCATTTTACTAGTTCTATTTACAACATCTCCTTTAATCCATCTATATTTTTGTTTAAACAAAGAAAATATAGTTTTAGGTACATCGTCATAAACACATAGTTTAGATTGATAAATATGATTATTACTCTTTTTAATTCTTAAAGCTAAATCTAAATCTTCTGTAATCTCAGTTTCGGACCAACCATTTAAACTAGATAATAGGTCTTTACTAATAAAATAACCATTATTTAAACAAGCATCTACATTATAAAATAAACTATTTTGAAATGATTTTTCTAAAGAAGCTATTCTTTGCCAGATATTAATTTGTTCCTTAGGTAGATTTGACAAGTTTATAATATTAAGATCATGATCTTCAATATAATCTGATATATCATCAATTAAATTACTAGGTAAATTACAATCTGAATTTATAACTCCAATAAAATTAGAATTATCTTTTAAGGTTTCTTGAAATCCATCATTTAATACTCCAGCTACAAACCCTCTCTTAGTATCTCTATTAAGAATCTTATAATTATATTTATTTTGATATTCTTCTAAGATTTTAAGACTAGAATCTGTACTAATATCATTTATAAATATTACTTGATAATTATTTTTATGATTATTATGAATTTGTTGAATAAATTTGTCTAAATTTTCATCTTCATTGTAAACAGGTACTAGAATTGATATTTTTATATTTCTTTTATTTTCTAGCTTCTTAGGCAAAACAGGTTTTGACATGATAGTTTTTAACAAGAACATAAGAATTAAACATGATAAAATTATTGTAGGTATTTGTAGATTGATTAAATATATAATCATTAAGTAAAAAATTAATTTCATTTATAATCTAAAATATCAATAATTTTTTCATCTGGGTGATTAATTAAAATATTTTCTAAAACTTGATTAGTTTCAAAAATAGGTTTGATTTGAGATTCATATTGCATTACTAAATTATTTTTATTAGTTATATTAACAGTATTAATTATCTTGTATTCTATTTTATAATTATTTTTAACAAAAATATAATTACAAATATATGTATAAATATAAATCAACATCTTAATACTTCTTATAATTGGATGATTACATCTATTTATTGGATTTATATAATAATTATATAGATCTATTAATTGGATTCTCTCTTGAAAATTACCAAAATCTGATAATCTAACTTTGGTATAAAAATTCATAGTAGCATATGGATAATCCAAGTAATATTCAACTGGTATATTATTTTTTAAAAATATTTTATAAGTATTAAAAGTTAGGATATGATCTAAATGATGACCTACACATAAAGGTAAGTAAACTTTTTCTATTTCTCCTTCAAAATCTTCTAATAAATTAATAAAAGAATGATTAATCTCCTCTTGTATAAAATCATTATTATCTCTAAAAATTTCATCTTCTAAATCCAAATATTTAACACTTATATTTGGATTTTTTGATTTAAGAATATCCATTGCTAATCCATCTTCTTTTATTCTTTGGTCATAATTAGCATAAGCATAATAATCACCAGTAAATTTTTTTAATTTTTGATTATCCTTTTTAGTAAAGACTGTAACAATTATGATTTCTTGATCTAATTTAGATATATAATCTCCTAAAGAAAATATAATATCATCTAAATGAGGTGATACAAATAGTAATTTATTCATATATTATTATAATTAAATATAAAAATATTGAAAAATATTCATTATTTTAGTTTATCCTTATAATTTTTAAACTAAAAAAAATGAGTACACCTACTAAACATTGTCTCTTCTTAATTGGTTGTTGGATTTTAGTATTATGCTTTTTATAAATTATCTTGACAAAACTCTCTTAACTTTAAAAGTTTAGTTATAAACTGATCGAGTTCATTCAAAGGAAATTGTGTAGGTGCATCACATAATGATTCATCTGGTCTATCATGAATTTCCATGAAGATTCCATTTACTCCAAATAATACAGCTAATTTACCCATTTCAGGAATTAATTCTCTTAAACCTCCAGCTTTTACTGTACCATCAGCTTGAATTTGAGCAGGTTGCTGTAAGCAATGAGTAATATCCATAGATACTAAATTTGTATCTGATCTTAGCCAAACTAAACTTCTAGGATCTACTACTAAATCTTGGAACCCGTACATGCTTCCTCTTTCACATAATATTACTTTATCATTACCAAAAGCAATTAATTTTTCTTTACATTTATGCATTACTGATGGAGGTGCAAATTGAGCTTTTTTAACATGAATAATTTTACCAGTTTCAGCTGCTGCTTTTAACAAATCAGTTTGTCTACATAAAAAAGCAGGTATTTGTATAACATCAGCTACTTCAGCTACGACAGGTGCTTGCCATGATTCATGAATATCAGTTACAATTGGTACTCCCACCTCTTCTTTTACTCTCTTTAGAATCCTTAATCCTTCTTCAATACCTACACCTCTATATGAGCTAGCTGAAGATCTATTAGCCTTATCAAAAGAAGATTTAAAAATAAAAGTGACATCATGTTTATCCATGATAGCTTTAATTTGATGAGCCATTTGAAGAACATGCTCTTCGGATTCAATAACATTTGGTCCAGCCATTATAAAGAAATTGTTTTTTAATTTATCAAAATTTAACATATATATATAATAAAGTAAAATTTTTTTAAATAGATTTAATTACGTAGAATTTTCAGATTTATCAAATAGTGGTTTATAATTATTAATTACATTTTCAAGAATTTCTTTAATTACGATAATATTCTCATCAGAGCATTCATATTCTTTCATTGCATTATTAATTTCTAAATAATTATCAATAAACCATTGATAATTATCTATAAAATCTTTATATTCCGGAACTAAATCACTATTACCATTATATTTATCTAGAAAAGTTTGATAATTCCCTTTAATATTTTCAACTCTGCTTTTAAGTTCTTTATTTATTTGATGAGCTTTTAAAACAACTATAGTATTTCCTAATTTATTATTCATCTTATTCATGGTGTCATTAAGTGCTTGCATATCTTGATTAATTTCATTGTAAAAATTAATAATACTAGTACACAAAATTTTAAATTTATTTTGATTACCTTGTAAATAATCATAAATTATTTGATTCTCAGAATTATTAATAAAATCATCATCTGGGAATTGTTCAATTAGTAAATTACTATCAGTAATAATTTTTTTTACTTTTTCCATTTTTTCTTTTGACTCTTCAGATTCTTTTTCATCAGATTCTTCAAACTCTTTAATACCTAATTCCCAAAATTTTGTATTAATTTTAAATAATTTTTTTGCATCTTGGCAAAATAATTTTATATTATTAAGAAGATTTTCCTCAGAATATACTTCAACGAAATTTGTAAATATTTTATGAAGAATTGTAATTTCATCATCTCCAAATACTTTTTCAAAATTTTCATTCAAAATAGCATTTTCAATATTATTATAATTTTCAAATATAGATGTCATCTTTAGTTTATTTTAGTTTATTTTTATTATTTTTATGGATTTAAAAATTTCAATTTTTATTTAATCCAAAATAAAATTCTAGAAGCAAACTTATCTAGACATAAAAAGTATTACCAAAACTTATCTAATTGTTGAGATATTCTATTTAGTCTGAAAATATCAAAAAAACTGAATTGTTCAATATAACCTACAGCTAAAGAATAATTGCCTTCTTTATTTTCATTAAATACTTTAATGTAATACTCTCCTTTTGGATATATACCTATAGGTTTATTCAAATCTGTACCTACTTCTGGACCAACCCAATAATCTTTTTTTCCAAATGATTCGAACCATTCATACCATTTGTGATCTTTAACTATACCTGTTGGATAATTATCAAATGTAATTTCATTAAAATCTTGATCATAAAATTTAAAATAAACTTTATTCTTTGGTTCTGTTTCACCATCTAATTTAGGTGTTAATATACCCATATATAAATTAAAATCTTTATCTGATTCTATTTTATAATAATGATCATCTCCTTTTAAAGAACCATACAAAGCTAAAGAAACTTCAGGTTCATTAATAACATATGGGTTTTCTTTAGTTAAATTTTTTTCTTCAGAAATAACAGGTTTATGTCTAGATTGTCTTGTTAAAGTTCTGCTTAAAAATGCAGCTCCTAATATATATTGTAGTTTCATCTAAACATAAAAATATAATATCTTTTTTTAGTAAGATAATTTATCTTCCTTGATATTTATTTACTAAATAATTATAATCTTCCGGAGTATCTAAACCTATTTCATGATTATTTGCTAAAACAGAATTGATTCTAAATCCATCTTCTAATATTTTCATCCATTCAATATCTTCAGTTAATTGATAAGGTGTATTAGAATCTAAGTATTGATTCATCAAATAATCTTTGTCATAAACAAAAACTCCTATATGACCGTAATAAGTTGTTTTTTCATCGTATTCTGTTTTTTTTAAGCCAGGAATAATATTTCTGGAACAATACATAATATTACTTTTTTGATCTAATATTAATTTTCCATTAGATCTTTTCTTAATTTCTTCAAAATCATGATGAATAAAATGTAAAGTTGAACATCTCATATCTGGAATCTCAAATCTTTTATCAATATAATTTTGAATACATCTATCTACATTATCAGGATTAATATAAGGTTCGTCACCTTGTACATTAATTACTAAATCACAACAATCGAAATTCTTTCTAATATATTTAACAATTCTTTCAGTTCCATTTAAACATTCTTCAGTAACCATACCAACGTTACCTCCAAATGATTGCACTTCTTCTTTAATTCTTTCATCATCAGTTAAAACAATTATTTTATCTACAAGTTTACATTTTTCTACTTGTTGATAAACCCTTTTTATCACTGTTTTACCATTAATTTCTAACAAGGGTTTACCAGGTAGTCTAGAAGATTGATATCTAGATGGAATAAAGCATACTCTTTTTTGAAAAGTCTCTAAAAGATTATAAATTTCCGATAGACAACCATTTCCTCCATTAGAATTTAATACTTTAATTTCGGGTATCAATCTTAATTGTTTATTACCATCTTTTGGAGTAAACCTGTATTTAGCTTTTTCTAGGACTGATTGATCATTTAAATCATCTCCTATATATAAAACCTGATCCCAAGATATTTTATCAACTTCCATAAATGATTTTAAAAAATTTAATTTATTATGACATCCAGTAATAACATGATTAAATTTGAGTCGTTCGCCAATAACATTAGTAACATTTGAATCATCACCTGATAAGATCATTGTTATTACACCTTTGTCTCTAAAATTTTTTATGGCTAAACCATCTTTAATGTTATAAGATTTTAAATGTTTTCCTTCTTCATCAAAAGTTCTTTTTCCATCCGTCATAACTCCATCAAAATCTGTAACTAATAATTTTATTTGATTCATATATATTAATCAAATAAAATATTAAATTATTTTAATCTTCCATTTTAACAATTCCAATAATCTTTTTTTCTTCTAGAATAGGAATAAATTTTAACTTTTTATTCAACTCTGATATTAATTTATTCTGATTAGTTTCATAACAAAAATTTTTATTAATATCATCAATAGATATAGTATTTAAATTACTATTTTTTAAAAGTAATCTTCTAATATCACCATCTAAAAATATTCCTATTAAATTATTTTCTGAATCTACAAATGCACAAAAACCCATTTTATATTTAGTCATTTGTAACATGATTTCTTTTAAACAATAACTATTTTCTGATTGAATTTTTACTTTTGGATATTCTTTAATCATTACATCTTTAATAAACTTTAAATTTTTGCCAATATTACCTGCAGGATGATTTAATTTATAATTTTCCAATTGGATATTAAATTTTTGAATTAGAAACATAGTTAAAATATTTGCAAAAGTAAGATGTGCGAAACAACTATTAGTTGGGATAGATTTGATATCATTTATTGATAATTCTTCTTCAAAAGGTAATACAATAGTTTTATAACATAATTGATGAAATTTACTAGAAGGGTTGCAACAAATACCAATGGTTAAAGCTTTTCTTTGATTTATATTTTCAATTAAAGGTAAAAGCTCAGCTGTATTTCCAGAATTACTATAGAGGAAAACAATATCTTTATCTTTTACAGTTCCTATATCTCCATGTAAAGCTTTAGTTGGATCTAAACAAAAGGTTTTTAAACCTATTGATTTGATTAAATCTGCTGAATGAAAAGCCATATTATAGGATTTTCCTACTCCTGTAAAATAAATCATAGAATCATTATTTATTATATCAACTAATTCTTGAATTTCTAGTAGAGGGAAATTGTCTAATTGATAATTTAATTGTTGTTTTAGTTGTGAGATTATCTCCATTAATAAATTAAAACAATTTTAAAGAAAAAAGGGAGGCAAAATTTACATAATATTACATAAAAAACATTCGTCTGGACATTCTTCATATGAATTTTCGTTTACACTGTCTTTATTCTTCTTACAAACTTCGCATTTATTGATTAATTCTTGTTGACAGCAACAATAATTATAATCTAAGAAATGTCTAGCAAAAATTGGGTTATATGGGGTAAAACTAGGTTGTAAAAAAATATAAGATTTCTTAATATTTGTACAATTTTTACAAGTCATTTTTTAAATTAATTTACATAATAATATTTGTTTAAAACTTAAATTCATCATTTTTTTATAAAAAAATTGAATTAAAATTTAGATGTAATTGCTTTTTATTTTAGATTTTTTATACAATTAAATGGCAGATTATATGATAAACCCGTTTAATATGTTCCGTAACCTTTTGATAGGTATAGCGGAACAGAAAATCCAGAAGATGAAGAATCAAATGATTCCTCATTTTTTGGTACTCGTCTCAGCATCAGTTATAATGATTTTAACATCAGTATACTGTACTGGGATTTGGCAATTTGTTCAAATTATGGTTCAACAGTTGATATCCTTTTTATTGGCACTTGTCATATCTCTTTTGTTTGTTTACAATAAGGAATTTTGGAATTACATCGTAACTTATGTATACAATCTTTTAGAAGATGATTATGTTTTAGTCAATCATGATGATATTGTTTTAGTTGATCCTATTGTAAATAATGTAGATAATCAAATGGATTTTGAGATAGTTGTTCATGATGTAGATGATTATGATGATTATGTTTTAGTTGATCCTATTGTAAATAATGTAGATAATCAAATGGATTTTGAGATAGTTGTTCATGATGTAGATGATGATGATGATATTGTTTTAGTTGATCCTATTGTAAATAATGAAATGGATTTTGAGATAGTTGTTCATGATGTAGATGATGATGATGATGATGATATTGTTTTAGTTGATCATATTGTAAATAATGTAGATAATCAAGTGGTTGTTCATGATGAAGATTATTTATTGATATAATAAATTTTGTAAATAGCTTAAAAGTATCTGTATATATTTTCTTATATGTCTGAATTATCCCCTGAGATAATTATCAATGATTTTGAAAAATTAAAAAAGATATTTAATAAACAAGAGGAGATGTTTATTTGGGACATATTTTCAAATTCAGAATTTAATTTTAATAAAACTCTTGAAGTTTTATTAAATGAGAGTGAAAATAATGAAATAAAAAAAGAAAAATGTAGGCCTATGGATTCATTAGCCAAAATTTTTAAAAATAAAAATGATAATGATAATTCATATGATTATCAACAATTAGATTAAAGCATAAGTCAAATAGAAAAATTTTTTAAAAATGACAGGTGTATTATAAATTGAATTATAATTGTTATTATGTTTTAATTTATTTTCTAATAATAATTTTTTACAATCTTCTAAATCGTTAGACTTTATTTTCAATAAATTACCCAAAGTTATGGATTTTCCATAATTTTTTACTTTACTAACTTGTTTTCTTTCGAAGATATTTTCTACAATTTCTTTCATTATATCAAATTTAAACTTATTTATAATCTTATAATCGTTTTGATCTTCAGCACCAATCTTGTTAGCAATTATTTCTCCGATATGAAAAAAAATTGTTTTCTTTTGTATTGAATTATATTTTTTATTGACTATAGACAAACTTATTTTATCATTTAGATTTAAAAATTTATTTAAATCGTATTTTATTATGTCATAATAAAGATCATTCATTGTTTTTTTATTTTATTATTTGAATATGTGTTTTTTATTTATTTTTTCAATTTTTAAAGTTCTCTATAGTCTTGTTTTAAAGCTCTATAATATAGAAATACTACTAATAACATTAATAATATTGAAAATATTGTAAAGAAAAATCTTAAAAGGAAATATAAAAAGAATACCATTTTTTTATAATTTACTTGCTTTATTTTTAAGTGTTATTAGTAGTATTTCTATATTATAGAGCTTTAAAACAAGACTATAGAGAACTTTAAAAATTGAAAAAAAAAATAAATAAAAAACTCATATTCAAATAATTAATTATAAATAATGTCAAGTCTACCATCAGAAATTATTAGAATAATTAAAAATTATTATTTAGATACTATTTATTTTAAAATGCATAAATCAAAAATAATTAACTTACATAATCAATTAACAAAATCAGAACCAACACTAAATATTACAGAAGACTTATTTGATTGGTTTTTAGATTTTGAATATGCAATTAGATTACCAAAACTGGTTGATTAATATAACATTTCTTGAAATTGATTCCAACTATCATATTCAAAATTATTACTTGCAAAATCAGTTGAATTATAAATTTGTTTTATCTTATTTATAATACTATAATTTAAATTAATTAAAGTACCAGGTAGAAAATCATATTTAGAATCAAATGTTTTACTATCTCTAACTGTATCTTCTAATTCAGAATAAAGATACCACCAATTTGGACTAGTATTGTAAAGATAAGTATCAAATTTATATTTCCCATTAAATATTTGGGCAACTATATTATTATGATTATCATGATCTTCATTTCTGTATACAGTTTGAGTAAAACCAATAAATGTTGAAGGATAGTTTTTTCTTTTATAATCCATAATACAACTATCAGGATGATGACCTGCTACAATTAAGGTATCCCATTCTTTAATAACATCTTTTACTTTATCAATTTTATCAGGTAAATAAGTATTAAAATAATATTTAATTCTTTGGTCAGTTTTAAAATTGATGAATTCAATAAATTCTTTTTTATAACTTACGCTATTTATTTCAAATTCAAACATAAAAAATTTATTGATAAATTCATTAATGAAATAAGGTCTAGAAAACTCCTTTACATACTTTGGACCAAATTCATTATTCGGTTGTGAATCTATGTAGATCCATTCTTTAATATTTGGATAACATAGAAGAGGTAAAATATCTGTTCCTGCTCCCACATAAATTGCTTTTTGCATGGTTAAATTTTAGATTATTTAATTAATTAAAACTATCTAATATTTAATCAATTTTTCTTTTATCTTTTGACAATCCAAAATAATCCATAACTAAATTTCCATTTGCAATACCTTGACCTAATGGTCCGGTGGTAACTTCTACCCCTGGTGTGACTCCTTTTTTCTCTGCTTATGCAGGTCCAGGTGTTATCGAATCTAATTGTCTAAATTTTTTAAGATCATCTAAATCAATATGGAACCCAACTAAATGTAAAATACTATAGAGTAAAGCACATCCATGACCATTAGATAAAATAAATCTATCTCTATTCAACCAATTAGGATTTTGGGGATTGTAATTCATTATTTTTAACCATAAGACGTACATCATTGGAGCACATCCTAAAGGCATACCTGGATGTCCAGAATTAGCCGTTTGAACCATTTCAGCAGAAAGTACTCTTAAGGTATTAATTACTTTATTATGCATTGATTAATACTAAATAAAGTAAACTTTTAAGATGTTTAACATAATTTATTTATTCCAAAACTTGGGCTATTTGTTGCAAAATAAATACACATAGTTACAATAGATATAAAAATTATGATACCAATAAAAAATATTAAATAGGATTGTTTTTGTAGTTTTTCCATAACTTTTTTATTTAATTTAATACCTATATAAGATCCTATTGCACCTGCTATTGATACAGCTATAAACCAATCCCATAAAATTCTATTAGCAATAATATAATTTAATAAAGATATTAAAGAAGAAAAAGATTATTATTGTAAAAAAAGTTTATTAATAAAATATTTTCTGTATAATAATATTCTTTATTAGGTAATTTATTCTCAAAATCATGACCATAAGACGTATAATATCTTTTGTAAAATTCTTTATTTTTTTCGAATAATTTATGTTTATCCTCTTGTTTTTTTATATTCATTACATCTCCATTTCTTAAATAATAAATATAATCAATCAAATCATTTTTATTTTCTTTATGATATTTTATTAATTTTTGTTTTTCTTCAATTGTTTTTGGATCAGAATCATAATATTTATTAAATATTAAATTAAAATTTCCATCATCTGCACATAATTTTCTTTCAACATAATTTTTAATATCTTTAAAAACATAATGAGCAATAAAAATAGGTGCTTTATTATATGAAAAATTTTTGAAAAATCCACATTTATTTTCTAAACTTGGTATTATTTGATTCCATATATTTTTAATTACTGAATTTTTTTTTTTGAAAAATCCACATTTATTTTCTAAACTTGGTATTATTTGATTCCATATATTTTTAATTACTGAATTTTTTTTTATTAAACAATTATGAGCATTCCTTCCTGTTATAATAGAACTTACTTTCGTTATAGATTTTGTATATCTATTAAGATATTTTCCGGATAAATTTGAAGATTTAATTAAACTATTTGTTTTATTTTCTTTTAAACAATTATCATAAAATATTAACCAATTAATATTTAATTCATCAAATGGCTGATAATGATTTAACATTTCCTGTATATTTTTAAAATAATTTAAATATAGAAATTCATCACTATCAAATTGTAATAAATAATCAATATTATGTTTTTTACATAGTGGTATTATATGATCATCAAATATTTTTGTTCTAGCATATGATTTTACAGAACTTCTTAAAGTTATAGAATTCCAATAAGGTTCACATCCTTCAATAATTTCATAATTAGTGATATTTAATTCTTCGAAATATACTTTTGGTGATATTTCTGAAAAATCATCTTTAATAATAAATAGATCTATTTCTAAATTTTTATAATATATTATCCATTCTTTTAATCTTTTTTCATTTTTTACTGGTGAATATAAAGCTAATTTAAATTTTATATCTTCTTTTTTTTTTTTGGAATTTTTTT
>Ga0115565_10001512_pt1 | contig 19189 bp, 16 predicted proteins | sample COGITO_mtgs_1105_FD_87199 | JGI IMG/M metagenome (GOLD analysis project Ga0115565, IMG submission 87199) | Pelagic marine microbial communities from North Sea - COGITO_mtgs_110530 | ecosystem: Environmental > Aquatic > Marine > Epipelagic | place: Germany:Helgoland, sampling site Kabeltonne... | reverse complement strand
CTCGAGCAAACCCAACGTAGCGACCAACAAAAAAACGCCGACGTTGACCAGAATCAGGCGCACCACCATGCCTCCTGTTTCCCAACGCGCTCGGATATCCTGACTGATGCTGCTCATGTTCTACCTACACAACGCCACTGCGGTCAATAAAATACGTCGCGTTCCCGCTGCCACTTTTTAAGGAGGACATAACCAAAGAGCATGCCCCCCAAGTGGGCAAAGTGGGCTACGTTGTCTCCTGGGCTGTTTTGCAAAGCGAACATCAATTCAATCGCACCGTAGCCCAGCACGAAGTATCGGGCCTTGATGGGAATGGGCGGAAAAAGCAGCTGAAGCCTCGTGTTGGGAAACAGCATGCCAAAACCAAGGAGCAACCCAAAGACTGCACCTGAGGCGCCAACTACAGGCACAAACATCCTGTATGCCTGCCTCTGGGCAGCGCTGTAATCCAAATTCGGAAACAGGTCTTCTACCATGGGAAACCACGTCCCGTATTCAGAATAGAACCCAAAGCCGACCACCAACTCGTGCAGGGCAAAAGCCCCGAGACCACAGATCAGATAGTAGTTCAAAAATCGCTTGGGACCCCACACCCTTTCTAATTGAGAACCAAACATGAAGAGGGCAAACATGTTGAAGAAAATGTGACCCAAACTGGCATGCATGAACATGTGGGTGACCACTTGCCAAGGCTGGAATTGTGGTGCGGCAGGATAATATCCTGAGAACACCGACATCAAATCAGGCGAAATGAAATGCGTCACCACGTAAAATATCACGTTGATGATCATCAGGTTGCGGACAACAGGCGTGGCTTGATTGAACATTCAGGGCAAATCAACTGAACCGTGCTGCCACGGCATCTCGGTCAAAGGTAGCAAGGGTGGCCCGCCCCCAAGGGTCTCGGTCTGGTTCTTGACAGGCAAACAACCCATCGACCACATCCAACATTTCTGCACGCGTCAAAGTCCTCCCCGCGGGAATGGCTGCACCTCGCGCCACACCTGCCATGGCGCGGCTCGCGCGCAATTCAGCATCCACTTCGCCGGCCTCCCGAAGCTCTTCGAGCACAGCATCCACAAGGGACGCAGGATCGCCTTCGGCAGCATCAGAGGGCAAACCCAACACTTGAATGCAACCAGACTCATCCATGAGCTCAATGTTGAATCCAAGTCCCGCCAAAACAGGAAGCGCCGATTCTAGCAAAGCACAATCGGCCTGCCCTACCTCGAGCACAGAGGGAAAGAGCAACTGCTGGGAATGTCCTGTCAAGGCCTGCTGAGCCATGCTGGCGAAACGCTCGTACAAAATCCGGGTATGTGCGCGGTGCTGGTCCACCATCACCAACCCACTGCGGGTGGCGGTTACAATCCAGCCTCCGAAGAGTTGAAACAGCGGCCTCTGGTCGTCAAATCCTCCACCCATCGTGGGCAAAGGTTCCACATCGTGTGCGTTGACCTCGGAGAACACCAAACGCTCCGCATGTGGTTCCTCTGCCTCCGCTGGCATGCCCTCAGCAGGGTCAGCCGCATGCTCAAAAAACCGCCGCGTCGCTTCGATGCGGTCGCTGTTGCGGTCTTGAAGGAAGGCAGACTGACGGGCCGGGTTCAATGCGCCGCCTCCAGAAGCCGCAGAAACGCCTCCTGAGCCTCGATCCATCCCGCGTGTTTCATCGGATTGGAAAGGGTTGTAGTTGGGGTCGAGTTGGATCTGGGGCTCCCCAACAGTCTGCCCCGGCTTGGGCGGGGCTATATCAAAGGCGGTCTCTGTATCAAAATCCAAGCTAGGTGCCACATGAAAGCGGCCCAAAGCCCTTTTAACAGCCGCCTTGAGAATGGCCACAATGACCCTGTCCTCTTGAAATTTGGCTTCCACCTTGGTGGGGTGAATATTGACGTCAACCCGAGACGGGTCCACATCCAAAAACAGCACATACAAAGGAAACTGTCCCGGGGTCAATAGCCCTTCCATGGACCTCATCACCGCACCGTGAAAGGCTCCATGGCGGATGAACCTTCCGTTGACAAACAAAAACTGCTCGCCTCGGGTCCTGCGCGCAAATTCTGGTTTGCCTACAAATCCCGTGAGGCCTACCACATCTGTTCGCTCCTCTACAGGAACCAAACGCTCATCGTACTTGCCACCAAAAATGCGGACAATCCGTTGCCGCAGACTCCCCGCTGGGAGGTCAAACAACTCTGATCCATTGTGGCGAAGGACAAACGACATGTCGGCATGGGCCAAGGCCACACGCTGAAATTCGTCGATGCAATGGCGCAATTCTACCTGGTCGCTCTTGAGGAAGTTTCTGCGCGCCGGAACATTGTAGAACAACCGCTTCACGGTCATTCGGGTACCCAAATCGCACACAACAGGCTCTTTGGATTGACATTCTCCACCCTCCATCACCACTTCAACACCTTCAGCGTCATCGGCCCTTCGCGTGCGCAATTCGACCCGAGCTATGGAGGCAATGCTCGCCAGCGCCTCACCGCGGAACCCCATGGTGGCCAATGACAACAGGTCGTCGGTCCCCCTTAATTTGGACGTGGCATGGCGGCCAAAGCACGCCTCGGCATCGGCAGGGCCCATCCCCTTCCCGTCGTCTGCAACGACAATGCGGTTGCGGCCTGCGTCTTTGAGGTCGACCACGATCCTGCCCGCACCAGCGTCCAAGGCATTTTCCATCAACTCCTTGACCACCGAGCCTGGACGCTGCACCACTTCGCCCGCAGCGATTTGGTTCGCCACGTGCTCCGGCAACCGTTGAATTGAAGTCTCAGTAGCCGTATTCATGGTCCTGGGGGAAGCAAATATTCTCGCGCAAAATCTGTGGTTTCAACCCACAGCAATCCGCGCCAAGCGGCGTACAAAAGAACCAACAGAATGGCAAAGCTCCTCAACATGGCCCTGCGTCTGGCCGAACGGGTGGCTTGAACGCGCGTCTCCCTGTCCAATCCAGGGCCAGCAAATTGGCGAAACCGAAGCTTGCGGGGCGCATCATCTTCAGCACCTTGAACCTCTGACTCCAGAGCTTCTTTCCGCTGTTTCCAACGCATAGCGCGCCCATCCACATGGGACGAGCGGAAGGTGAAGTTCCGAGGTGCATGGCGCACATTTCGGAAAGGGCTGGGCAGGCGCGGCGCTTTCATTCAGGCATTCAAAGTTGCCTGCTCTTGGGCAAAAAGCCGCAAGACTTCATCCACAGCCCGTCCACCGCCACAACGTTGAACGATGTGTTGAAGCACACGATCTACCGCGCTGTCCGGGCAAGACGCACCAGAAGTGAGCAGCACCGTCGGGACTTTTGAGCCCAAGTGATCGGGCCACCAATGGTCTGACAAGCAGCGCTTTCCTTGCTCCAAACTGAAGTGTGCCAGACGCCCATCCTCTTGGAATTCGTCGGCACCGCTGATGAACCAAGTGGGAAGGACTTCTTCACAGAGTTCGACCAAATGCGAGGTGTTGCTGGAGTTATAGCCCCCCACCACTACCGCCAAATCTGCCGATTCACGGGCCAAATCCAAGGCAGACGCCGTGGCCGTTTGGTTGTCCAAAGTGGCATAGCACAGCGTATCGCGCGTGTTGGCAAAGCGTTCATCCGAACCTCCATCCCTGACCACTACAGCGGCTTTGAGGTGGTCCGCAATGGCTTGTGTGTCGCTGGCGAGCATCGTGGTCTGATTGACCACTCCAAAGCCCTCCAAATCCTGAGGAACCTGGAAGCCTGGCGACATTCTGTTTTCAAAGTCTCGGGCAAACCCTGACCAATCTCGTTCACCGCGGATGTAAGCTGCCAACACCTCTGCCTCTGCCATGTCCTTGATGACCAAGGACTTTGCCCCCGCACTGCTGTGACTGAAAGTGGCACGGGTTTCCTCGTGCTTGGGCTTGCCGTGAATGACGACCGAATATTCCTTCTTGCCCAACTGACTCGCGCGCTTCCATACTTTCTCGACAAAGGGGCAGGTGGTGTTGTAACGCTGTATGTCCACCCCCATTTCTTCCAACTCCGCTTCAATCTCAAGTGTGGTACCGAAAGCCGGCACGATCACCACGTCCTCAGGAGAAAGGGCACCGATGGGGTTGAGGATATGGCCCTCTGTGTCCATCAAAAAACCAATGCCCTGAGACTCCAAGTCAGCATTGACTTCGGGGTTATGGATCATTTGGCTCAGCAACCACAGCTTTTTGCCTGGGTTCTCACTGACTGCACGGTAGGCGATCTCTATGGCATTCTCCACGCCGAAGCAAAATCCGAAATGCCGGGGAAGAATGAACCGCACCACACCAAAGTCCAACACGCTGGGCTTTAGATTCTGCTTGCGTGGGTCTCCCGTCTTGCGAAGGGCCTTCACCTTGCCAATCACAGGGGACCGGTAAAATTCAGGTATGTCAAACGTGCGCATTCCACGAAAGTACAGGGCAACGGGCCGCCTTGTTCTTCTCTTCTGTAAAACCATTCCACTGCAACCCCGGTATGCCAATCTCCGTAGTGGGAGCAATCATGAAATTGAGGCACCTCATTTACGGCTCGATTTTGGCTGCTTTCGCAGTGGCTGGAACCTCGAATGCCAAAGCACAAGGTGTTTTCTCTGTCCCGGGCAGTCCCGGGTGGACCCAACAGCTGATTCGGGAATCCAATGAAGGTCCGCAGCTGGAACTCATTGTTCGGCCGCTCATCGAAGGCGCCGTTGTTCGGAAAGGCTTCAGCATTCGCGTTCATCAAGACAACACCTTGTGGACCTCGCTCCAGCGCAACGGCAGAAAACCCTACACCTTCAAATTGCCCCCTGGTCACCTCTATACCTTGGAGGTATCCCATGACGCGGCGTACAAAAAGGTGATTCAAATCGATACCAAAACACTGAACAGGCCCCTGCAACTCGATTGCGACATCGACTTGATGCTCCGTCCAAACATGGATCCGCTCTCCTTTGAAGACAAACTCCTTCTGGACATGCCCCTTTCCATCGTTTGGTTTGATTCAAAACGTAACCTCTTCAGACACGACGCGTATCTACACACCGACGGCATCAATCAGTTGCGCAGCCACCTCTCTCTGCGTGATCCGTCAACGCAGCCTGCTCCCTAAAGCAGTGCTGCTTAAAGCCACCTGATAAGGGTACTGACCGACAGTACTGATGAGGTAGATGTGGTGAGAAGGGGCTGCTGGAGGGCAGCCCCTTCAATTTTTCAAGACTTTTTGAAATTCGCCAAAGTGCGATGGACCATGCGCTCACGGCGGTCTGCAGCCCTGTGGTGACATGGTGATTTGCCCCACCGCCTCGGCAACACCTGACGGCGGCCCTTTACCGCAGCCCAGGCCTCGGCCTTGACGTGGTCCATGAACTCCGCAGGGTTTTGCAACCACGCTTCGGCTTCTCGGCCTTCAAAAGCAATGACGATGTCGGGGTGTGCCTGAAGCCATCGGACCAGCAAAACATCAACGGCTTCTTGGACTTCTGGACACGTGTTGCCCTTGACGTCACGGCGCAGCGCTTTTCGCGCCCAAGCGTCCATCTCCAATGCGGCTTCCGCCGAAGCGACCGGCTGCAATGGATCGAATGGAGGCACATCGCATGGTCCACTTGCCCGCACAAAGCCCATGGAAATCAAAGCCACAGTGAGCACCACACCCGCATACCTGGCCAACATCACAATGCGCTGTCGTTTTCAGTAAATGCGATGCCCTCGGCAGCCAATCCACGCAGCAAAGGCGTGTACAAAGACGGAGAAGTAGGCAAGGTCACGCCGGTGCCTTTCCATTCCCCGCGCATCCACATCCGTGCGGCGAGCGCCAAAGGCAAGCCCACGGTCAGTGACATGGCTGTATGGGTGTCGTTCTCTCCGATGTGGACCAAATGCGAGGTGCGCACGCGCTGCTCACCATCGGCCGTTGTGTAACCGAACCGGTGCCACATCACAATCATATCGAGGTCCTCTGGCGCCAAGGCCCATTTGGACTCCAACCGTTGCTGTAAAATGTCACAAGGAGAACCTTGGGCCGGTGCAACCGCATCATCCTCAAAAAGACCGAGCCAATCCAGCAGGTCCAGTGCGGCGCGGTCTGCCCCTGTCGTCTTGGCCACGGCATCGCGCACTTGGGCACGATCCGCATCCTTTCCAACACCTCCGGCAAAACCAGCAGTATACGTGCGCCAAGAGGTTCCCTCGGGCAAGGAAAGCTGGGCGTCGTCTCGGTTCATGCCCAATTGAAACAAGGCATCCCAACCGCCGCAAAAACCGTCGCCCCTCAATGTTCCCCGCACCAAGGTCTCAATCCCCTGTAATCCATAAATCTGCTCGTAGGCCAAAGAATCCCGGTTCGCATAACCTTCGAAACGCCCCGCACCCGGGACGTCGATCGGCGTCACCTCTTGAAACAGGCGGTGGGGTGGCAAAACACGGTTCAATCCGCCCATGCGAAAGGTGGCTGACCCACCTTGGCCCGCCAACACTACGTTTCGGGGGTTCCAAGTGAATTTGTAATGCCAGGGGTTGTTGTCGCTCTCAGGAGCCACAAGGCCACCTGTGTAGCTTTCAAAACCAGTCAATTTCGACCCCTCGCTCCGCAGTTCGTCAATCACCTGCATGGCGCTGAGGTGGTCGATGCCCGGGTCGAGGCCCAGCTCATTCAAAATGGGGATGCCCGCGTCCTTGGCTGCCTGGTCCATCGCCGCAATCTCTGGAGAGAGGTAGCTCGGGGTGATCAAGGGAGTCCGTGTGGCAATGGCATCTGCCGCCACCTCTGGATGCAAAAATGCTGGCAACATGCTGATGACCAAATCGGCCTCGTCAATTTCATTTCGACGTGCTTCGGGGTTGCCTGCATCCAATGCAAACGTGCTGGCAGCGGAGTGTCCCTGTGCTTTCCGGTCTGCCAATGCCAGGTCCAAATCTCCGATGCGAACCACAAAACCCTCATCAGATGCATGCTGCAACATGTGACGGATCAGAGACGAGCTGGAGCGGCCTGCTCCAAGAATGAGAACGCGTTTTGGCATGCCTCAAATTTCGCCGTCGAACAGGAAGTCGCACACCCCTTCGCAAAGACTGGCACGGGACTTGTCCACAACACTGAGGAAGCAGGACTATTTTCGGCACCTGCACAGCCCCCGTTTTAAAACAGAAGCCCATGCGCCACCTCCTCCTTATCCTCAGTTGCATCGCCCTTCTTGCCGCTGGATGTTCTGGTCCGAAGGCACTCACCAAAAGGGGAGCCGAAATGCAAGATGCGGGCATGGTGCGTCAAGCGGCCGAGCTGTATTACCAAGCATTGCGCAAAAAACCCAGCTACATCGAAGCAATGGTGGGTTTGCGCTCTGCTGGTCAAGGAGTCGTTGATACCTGGGTCGGTGAATTCCAGCAAGCTTCTATGGATGGAAGGCGAAAGGACGCCCTGGGTTTGTACGACAACATGACGGCCTATACCCAGCGCATGTCCAAGGTCGACGTGGACCTCATCATTCCGACCACCATCGTTTCAGACTACGAGGACCACTTGGACGAACACCTCATCGAATTGGACGATTTGGGACACCAGCAATTGGATGCCGAGGATTTCGCTGGTGCCGCCGATACCTTCAAAGAGATCATACACTTGGACGCGGAATACGGCGATGCCAAAGCCTTGCTTGTCGTCGCGCAGGCCGAGCCTGAATACCGCAACGGCAAAGCCATGTTGACCGAAATGCGTTATCGGGCTGCACATGGCGCCTTTTCGAGGGCACTGGCCTTTGACAAGGCCTATAAAGACGCCGAAGCCTTGCGCCAAACGGCCCTCGAGGATGGCCGTTTCAACCTGGCTGTGCTCAAATTTGACAGCAGGAACAGGGACAAGGACATTGCCCTAGAACTCAGAAGCAACATTCAAAACGGACTCATTCAATCCTCGGACCCCTTTCTGGGCATCGTAGACCGCACACAACGGGACGAGATCATCGCTGAGCAAGAACTGTCGATTTCTGGCCTCTCTGACGAGCAAGTCGAAGTGGGTTCTCTAGCTGGGGCGCGGGCCATGCTCACTGGGGCGATTTTGATGTACACCATGGAATCGGGCGAGCCCGTCCGCAGCCCCAGACAAGGCTATCGCAAATACATGCGCGAGGTGCGCGATGATGAAGGGAAAATCAAAAAAGTCGCGGCATTCGCTCCGGCCCAATACACCGTGCACACCCAAAGACGGAACGTGATCATCAAGTATGAACTCAAACTGGTGAGCACAGAAACGAGCGAGGTGCTGTTCTCTAAAGTCGAAGAAGTCACCACGAGCGACAACATCGAATTTGCCTCCAGTCCAGTTCAAGCCGGCATGCTCTATCCTGCGCGCTCAAACGGTGAAGTCAACCGGAGTGGGAAATCTCAAATGGAGCGCTTGCTCAATGCCCGACGGGAATTGATGCCTGAATCCAGAATGCGCAACCAAGCAGTACAAGAAGCCGCTTCACGCGGTATCCGTAAAGTCGAAAACTTCCTGTCCAGCCACATCGAATGACCCGCATTCTATCGAACATATCGGTCATCGCATTGGCACTGACATTTGGCCTTCTTTTAGGCGGTTGTGCCGGAAAAAAAGGGACAGAACAACTGCCCCCACCAGAGTGGATTGGCCAGCGCCCGCTCTCCTCGAGCCATTACATCGGCATTGGCAGCGCGACACAATCCCCTGTTGCCGGCGATGCTTTGGCCAACGCCAAAAAAAGGGCCGCCGCGGACCTGGCAAGCGAAATCGCCGTGAAGGTGCAGAGCTCGTCCTTGCTGGAAAGTGCAGAGAACAATGGCACCGTTTCGCAACGCTTCAGCAGTTCAATTTCCAGTCATGCCGAAGAGCGCATCGCAGGCTTCGAGGTGGTGGACATTTGGGAAGGCGAAAACCAGGTCCACGTGTTCTATCGGCTCAACAAAGCCCGACATGCCCAAGCACGGGAGGCGCGCCGCAATGCCGCCATGGAATCTGCCGTGGCCGAACATGAAATGGGACGAGAAGCCCGAACCCAAGGACAGGTTCAACAGGCGCTGAATCACTTCGGTTCCGGCGTCATGGCTTTGGAAGAGTTCTGGAATGAGGTCAACCGCATGGAACTGGACGGGCAAATGGTCACACTAGAGCCCCACCTCCTTCGCACCATGCGGAACATGGTCTTGGGCGTGCAGCTCGAAGGAACCGTCAGCACCCTTGATTTGAGCGCTAGCAACAACTTCAGGTTTCCTCTGGGTTTGAACGCCACCATAGACGGCACGCCTGCCACCGGCGTCCCCCTCAAATACCAATACCACAACGGCACCTACACCAAGCGCGCTACAGAGTTCACCGACGAACAGGGTGATGTGGTGGCCCTGATTTCGGGCGTAAGTCCCGAGCGACCCAACAACACTTTCTCAGCAGACTTGGATGCCGACCGCTTGTGGAAAGCGTCAAATCTGGATGAGGTGGTGGTTGACCTCATCGGTGCCGTCACCACCAGCACCTTGCGGATCCCCATCAATGTCATCATGCCCGCCGTGCACATTGCCATATCGAGCCAAAGCACCGTACCTGCGTCAGAACAAGACGGTGTGCTGACTGCACTCCGAAACGCCATGCGAACCGAGGGGTTCAATGTTTTGGGTCCCAACGAAGCTGCGGATTTCGACATTGAAATCGATCTGCGACAAGACCACCGAACGTCTTCGGAGGCGTACAATCAATTTCACACCGTCTACATGAACGGCACTGTGCGCACCCGCAATGCCGCCGGGGTGGTCACCGAAGAAATTGTGCTTGACCGCACCAAAGGCGTTCAACTCAATCCCGAATCGGCCATGCGTTTGGCCCTTTCTAAAACCGCAGAAACCATCGAGAAAACAGTGGGTAAAAAAATAGCGGCTGCGCTGCAGTGATGCCTTTGGCACGATATTCGCTTTATTCTACTCGTAATCTCAATACTATTGATCATGACACGCACAACCACACTCACCTTGGCAGGCCTCTTGATTGGCTTGGCCGCTGTTACCACAGGTTGCAAAAAGAACAAGGAAGTCGCCAAGCCTACGGGCGAAGTCGAAATCGTGGAATACTGCACAGGTGGTGAATACGAGAGCGACAACAAGCATTTCCGTTCCAGTGCGACTGGCGAAAGCCAAGACCGCGAAATCGCGAAGAAAAAAGCGCGTTCCAACGCAGAAACCCGTTTGGCCAAGACCGTCAGTGCTACAGTGAAAGCCGTGACCGACAACTACGTCTCCAGCACGGAGTTCAACAACCGCGAGGAAGCCACAGAAACGTTCAATGAACTCGCCCGCACTGTGGTCGATCAAGAACTGCGCGGCGCCATCGCCATTTGCGAAAAGCTGACCCAGCGCGAAAACGGAGTCTACGTGTCCTACGTTGCCTTGGAACTGAGTGGCGAAAAAGTCGCTTCGAAATACAACGAGAAGATCTCAGAAGACGAGCGCATCATGGCCGAGTACAACTATGAGAAGTTCAAGGAAACCTTCAAGGAAGAGATGAACAACTTGCGCAACTGAAGCGCTGACAACAGCATCAGAAAAAGGCACCTCCGGGTGCCTTTTTTTATGGAGTCAATGTGCCCAACCACCCCGATAGAACCTCCCTTCCACTGGGCGTCAAAACGCTTTCAGGATGAAACTGCACCGCATGAAGGGGCAGGAAGTCATGGGCAAGGGACAGCACCAATTCAGGGTCGTCCTCGGCCACAGAAGTCACACTCCAGCAAGAAGGCAAGGCTGACCGGTCTGCGCACCAACTGTGGTAATGCCCCACATCAAAGCGGTCTGGCAATGCAGCCAACACTGGAGAGCTTGTCGTCTGTACAGCTGTGGCTTGCATGCCATGCCGGACTTGATCCATTCGGCGCAATGCCCCGCCACTCCAGTCAACCAAAGCTTGAAGGCCGAGACAGACTCCCAATATGGAACGGTTCGGTGCCCAAGCTTCAACCAGGTCCATCAAGCCCTGGGACTCGTTGGGCAAACCCGGTCCTGGTGAAAGCACCACCCCATCAAACCGATCTGCATCGGCCACCTCCCAGTCCACAGCCTGACGCACCTCTACTTCAGCACCACAGCGACCGAGGTCATGGACCAGATTCCAGGTAAAAGAATCACGGTTATCCACCATCAAGATCCGCAGAGACGTCATGCTGCAAAGGTTCGTCGATGAGACCGATACTTGCACCATGTCTAAACCCATTGCGAGCTACAGTCCGTTCAGACGTGCCGGAAGTACCGTCTACTGCAGCGGCCAAATCCCTTTGATTCCAGAAACTGGAGAATTGCTGCAAAGCACGATTGACGCGGAAGTACACCGTGCCATTGACAACCTCGCAGCGGTCCTGCTCTCTGCAGATTCAGACCTTCAAAAGGTCATCAAAACCACCGTTTTCCTCATTGACCCTCGGGATTATGCCGCAATGGACAAAGCCTATCGCTCGCGATTTTCCGACCCCTTGCCTGCACGCGAAGCCGTATTCGTTGCAGGACTGCCCAAGCAAGCCCGCGTTGAAATCAGCGCCATCGCTTGCGATTGAACCCCTGCCCTTTGCAACTGTTCCCACTGTAACTATCATGGAAATTCTGCGCAAACTCCTGCATTATGCCAATCCGTTCAACCTCTTTCGCAAGAGTGAAGGAGAAGGCGTCAACCTCCGCGTGATGCATGGCATCAATAAGGTCTCGATGACCCTGTTTATGTTGTGTTTGATCTACATGCTCATTCGGACACTGAGCCGATAGCACCCTCCTGGACATTGCTGGAGATCAGCGTATCAGGCCGCTTCCTTGGAAGCGTTTCTCTACCTTGACATCTCGCAACATCGAAGCCTTGACAGCGAGCCTCAGCTGCAGGCTTTGCTGGAATCCAAAAGGCACCCAACGCGCCGAAAACTCCCAACAGTGAAGGTCCCACATCAAATGGACTTGGGTATTGGTGAATTCTCCTGCCTTGAAGTCATAGCCTGACCCAACGGTGATCCGCCAGTCCTCAAACAAGGTCACGTTGCCATTGAACGTCAGGTTCTGGGTCAAAATGGTGGTGTCCGCTTGCAGGTCGGTCCTCCAGTTGCGCTGCAGCCGCATGGTGTATCCCGTCCGAATACTCCAAGGGGTGTCGCCCTGACCTGTCCAGCTCGCATTGACCGAAGCATTGGCACGCTTGAGCCTCAAAGGAGACCCCCCATCCTCAAACAAGAACCGCTCAATCCTAGCCCCTGTGCTGTCGCGGGCATAGATGCTGTGGGCAAAGCCTATGTTGACGGGGAATTTTCCCGCCAGCGTGGTGAAACCAGACCCGGTAATGTCACTCCATCGCAACGAATCGGCCTGCAGGTTGTGGCTCGCCCGCAACGAGAGGTTGTCAATGAGGCGAACCTTGCGCATCTCCCCATCCTTGTCGCGCACTTTGGCCTCGAGGTTGTTGTTCAAGGTGAAATTCAATGCGCCCTGCGCATTGAGCTCTGCAGGCGTATAAAGTCCCGGTGCCAGCGGGTCGTAGACTTCAAGTACCGCACCGTCAATCCCAACCAAGGTGTCCCTGCGGTCAAAAGCGGGGTTGTAACTGAAACCCACCTGCGGGGTGATCACATGGCGAATGGCACGCAAACGGCCATCTCCACGGTTCTGGAAAGTGCCATAAAACTTGGTATTTGCACTGACGCCCATCCGCCAGTCACCGTCCATGTAGAAACCTGGAATGGTGTCCGTGATGATGCTATCGGGGACATCGGGACTGACGGCCTTGTCCAAGGCCGCAAAGTTCCAGTAGCCATTGTAGGAGATGTTGGGCGTGAAACTCACAAAGCCCGCCTTGATTTGGGTCGAGGCCGAGGCGGTGTGCTTGATTCCAGACTGGGCACGTTCAATCAGCCCCGCCAATCCCTCTTGGAACAGGGTCGAATCCGTTCCACTTACACGTTGCTCAGACTTGAGCGCATAGGTCATGCCAATGCGGTCATACCAACCCTTGGTGACCGCGTTTGGCCGGATAAGCCGCGATATGGGCAGTTCGAACCGGCTCACATTGATGCCCACAGAAGGCACCACCAGGTCCACCCGGCCGGTGCTGCTGTTTTGGTTGTGCCGAGCAGTTGCTGTTACGCTGACGGGCTTTCCGGGCAATGAAGCGTTGTAATTGATGCTCGAGGAGAAGGTGTTGGACAAAAAGTCCTCCTGGGATGAATTCAACTGCGACCGGAAATTGCCGCTGGAACCAAAGTTGACATTGGCGTTGAACCTTCCATTGGGTCGGGCTTTGGGATCCTGGCTGTGACTCCAGCGCACAAAGAATTCAGTCCGTCGGCTCGCATCGGGATCGCCCGCCGTTCCTCCAGAAACAATGCTCGATCGGGAAAGCTGAAGGTTGCCATTGAAGCGGTAGCGGTACCTGTACTGCGCTGTGCCTGCCACGCGCCACGTTCCTCTGCTGTACAAGTCGCCTTGAACACGCGCATCCCAATGGTCGCCCAAAGGCTCGTACCAACCGAGGTCCTTGATGAAATACCCCAACTCGCGGCCATTGCCGAAACTCGGAAAAATCAAACCGCGGCTGCGCTCTTGCTTTTGCGGAAACCAAAAGAAAGGCAATCCAATGGGCAACGGGATCTTCCGCACCTTGACAAACATCGGGCCACTGACCACCTTCTTGTCGGGCACCAGCAGCCCGCGGGTCAGGTGAAAATGAAAGTGCGGACGTTCGGCATCACAGGTGGTGAATTTGCCACCGCGCAGGAAGATGCGACCGTCCGGAAAGCGCTTGGCCCGATCGGCATGAAAGGTCAATTCTCCTTCGGTGGTGATGGCTTTGCGGCTTATTCCTTTGCGCGAGTCGAGGTCATACCGCAAAGCGTCCTGAACAAACGACTTCCCTTCCTGGGTAAACGACGGACGGCCCACCAATGCCCCGGTGCTGTCGGGAACGCCCTCGGCTTCGATCTCGCGTTCTGCCGCCAAATAGTCCACACGGGCCGCTTCCAATACAATTCCTGCTGTCTCCACTTTGGCACTGCCCCACAATGCCACCCGTTCCTTCCTGACCTCAAACACAATGCTGTCGGCCGCCTGGTATGCAATGGGGTCCGCTCCTTGCGGCTTGAGAGAGTCGACGGGAGGAGTCCATAAAACGACATCCATCGCCGGTGCCGGATCGACCGCACCTGAACGGCTCATCCAAAGTGTTTGAGCCGAGTCGGGTCGGGTTCGCAAAGCGAGTCCCGGGAGGCTCGCGGCGTCCTGCGCTCCGTCAATAGGGTCTGCCCCCAGCGCCGCCAAATCGGCAAAGTCCCCGGAAGGCGCCTGGAGCAGCGTGATGGTCGAGAGGCCCGATGAATCAAGCCGCATCAGGATTTCCGAGCATGCAGCCCTGTTGGCTTGGGGCAGTGGCGCAGGAAGGCTGTCCGCAAGTGCACTGGACAGTGCAGCGCTGTCTGGGTCTGCGAAATACAACGTGCGTCCATTGCCAATGACCGTCACAGTCTCAAGACCTGATGCGCTGAATGCTCCTTCCAAATCCCTGCCCGCGATTTGATGGTAAAAACCGCCAAAAGCTGGACTGGCCACAAAAGCGTGACCCCTCACCTCCAAACGATCAGCCTCACCATCTCGCAAAAACAACCTGATGGAATCTCCCGTCAATTGGTCCGCACCACTCCACAGCACAGGCTCACCCTCTAAATCAACTTGCCCAGCCTTTTCAGACCATTCCAACCGCTGGGCAGCCCCTGTAACTTCATCCGAATGCAAGACCGCGCCGTCATCCGCGAACAGCATCCGCTGCTGAACGGAATCGGTGGCAATGGTGATCGAAGGGCCCTGAACAAGCAACGGTGCACCGCCTTCATTGAGCCATGCAAAGGCATTCCCCTTCAAGGAAACCTGGCCTGATCCGCCGCCTGATTCCCGCTCAAAATCCACCGCGTCACCTCCCAAACGATAGGTTCCCGCGCTGTCTGTTAGGAGCACCCGCCCGCGTGCCACGCCCCGTGCATCGGAGAGCGCCAAACTGTCACCGGTCACTTCCAAGTCTCCGTCGACGAAGCGCGCCACAGCGCTTGAATCTCCTGCAAACCATCCACCCCCTGCTTCCAAATCCCATTTGCCACGCACACAGTCCACCCCTCCAGAGGGGTAACGAATCTCAGCGGGGTCCGTCAAAAGAAGCTTTCTGGCCTGGGGCAGATAGCCCACGCGCTCGGCATTGACATCGAGGGTGTCAACCACCATGTGCACTCGCCCCAAAAAGTCCATGCGTCCAGAATCACGGTGGTAGCTGCCCCGGTCACTTGTGATGTATTCTCCCTCCGTCGTCACTTCTCCTCCGCCTGCATAGCGGGCCACACCTTCCCTGAAATCATAAGTGGTTCTCCGGGTCACCAATGTCCTGGCTTCTCCAGGTTCGGAACGGTCCACCAGGCGCACTTGCGCCCCCGTCATCGTGGCAAAACCGCTGTCGGGGTGCAGGTTCAACTGGTCTCCATACAGCGACATTAGACCGTCCTCCATGCGCACATCTCCCATCATCTGGAAGCGTCCATCCGTGTAGCGCCAAGCACTGTCGCAATACACCACCGCACCGTCGACAGCCAGTTTGACATCGCCAATCAGGCGCTGTCCATCTACCACTGCTGGGTTCCGGGCGATTTCATCCGCTTGCTCGATCCGAACTTCTACCTTTTGAGCCGCCGCACAAAAAGGCAGCACTGCGCACACAATGCACCACAAATACCGCACAAGAAAACGGGACACTGCCGCGTTGTTCACGTGGAAAACAACGTAAAAATCAGGGGTTCGGTATTCGTTCTCGATTGCCAACAACGCGCGGCGCAAATTCGCCCGGGTTGGCCGTGCAAATGCTGACCAAAACTAAATAGTTTTCACCCTGTAGATGAGCACCACGTCCACATACCGCAAAGGACCCGATAAACTGGGGTTACATCGCCCCCATCAGGGGAGCTGGTTGAAACCATCTCGGCACATCAGTGTGCTGGCTGCATGCGGGGTTTTGGTCTTGGCTGCAAGCGCCTTTAGGCCGCCCGTAGAGCCCGCTATGACCGTGGTCATCGATGCTGGGCACGGCGGAAAAGACCCTGGAAATCTGGGCACAGGACGCTACAAAACCGCCGAAAAGGACATTACCCTGGCCGTAGCGCACAAGACAGCAGCCTACATTGAAGAACGGGTTCCCGGTGTGCGCATCGTGATGACCCGTTCGGGCGACACCTACCCCACCCTGCCCGACAGGGTTCGAATGGCCAACGAAGCCGAAGCTGACCTCCTCCTTTCCATCCACTGCGACAGTTTCGAAAAATCATCCGCCATCGGCAGCTCCACTTTTGTGATGGGCCTGGGCAAAAGCGAGGCGAGTTTGAGGGTAGCCTCCAAGGAAAACGCCGCCATTTTTCAAGAAAACAGCAGCGAGGCCAAAGGCTTTGACCCCAATGATCCGGACACCTTCATCGCCTTGGCGCTCAAGCAAGAGATTTACCTCGAACGCAGCTTGCAACTGGCCGATTTGATCCAAACCCAATTTAGAGAGCGGGTCGGCCGCAAAGACCGAGGTGTGAGACAAGCAGGGTACTACGTCACAGCCTACGCCAACATGCCCAGTGTATTGGTTGAACTGGGATTCCTGACCAACCCCAAAGAGGAAGATTTTTTGCGCTCAGAAAAAGGCCAGGACTATATGGCCAGCGCCCTCTTCCGGGCTTTTCGGAGTTACGCGGAGACTTGGTTCAGCCTAGAGTCCGCCGTAGAGCCCCAGGCCAATGTGCCTTCCGAAGCCGCTGAGCCCAAGGAAACCACCCCTGCAGATCAACCTGAAGCAGAGAACACCACTCCCCAGAGTCCCGCTTGGTTTGGCAGCCTGTCCAACACCTGTAGCGAAAACGTGTGCTTTACTGTGCAAGCGACCAGCTCTCGGAAAGGTGGTCCATTGTTGGACGGTCAAGGCAACGCCATCCCATTCACACAATCCACCCTGTCCGGCGGCGTGCATAAATACCGCGTCGGCTCATCCCCCTCATACGCGGCCGCTTGCCAGATGCGCGATACCTTGCGGTTGAAAGGTTTTCCCGATGCTTTTGTCGTGGCTTTTGAGGAAGGATCTCGGATCCCCTTGGAACAGGCCATCAAAAAGCAGCGGAACTGAGCACAGACACGGAACATGCAAAAAGGCAGGGAAATCAAAATCGGCGTGCTCGTCCTCATTGGGGGGGCGTTGCTGGTTCTGGGTGTCAACTACCTCAAAGGGTTCAATCCTTGGGGAGGAGGCAATGCCTTTCATGCCATCTATGAAAACATTGATGGGCTGGCGGTATCCAACCCCGTTGTGGTCAATGGTTTTCAAGTTGGACAGGTCTCTTCCATCAACTTTTCTGCAGAAGGCAGCGGGGATCTGCACGTGGTCTTCTTGATCGAAAAAGAAGGATTGCGCATTGCCAAAGACACCAAAGCGCGCATCGTTTCGAACGACCTTTTTGGGACCAAGGCCATCGAACTGGTTGCCGGTCGAAGTGCAACACTGGCAGGTCCCGGCGACACCCTGCCATCTGAAATTGAAATGGGGATTACCGAGGCCGTCAAGCAAGAATTGCTTCCTCTTCGCCAGAAAACAGACCAGCTGATTGCCGGTGTAGACGACATCCTGAGTAACCTGCAATCCGTGTTTCAAGACAGTGCCACACAAGGACTCCCCAAGGCCTTTGAGAGCATTCAGCGCACCATGGAAAACCTGGAAAGCACTTCCCGAACCTTGGACCTCACCGTCGATGAAAACCGCGCTGCACTAAAAGGGATCATCGACAACATGGAGAGCCTTACGGGGTTTGTGAATTCCCAACAGGGTGCCCTCTCCAACGCGCTCGGCAACTTCAGCCAAATCAGCGACTCACTGGCTGAATTGCAATTGGCCACCACCCTGAAGAAGGCCGATGCTTCAGTGACGGAGCTCAACCGGTTGCTCGAGGGGCTCAACAACGGGGAAGGCACCATCGGTGCTCTGCTCCAGGACGACACCTTGCACCGGGGGCTTCTGGCCACCAACAAGGAGGTTCAAAACCTGATCAACGACCTCTATCTGAATCCCCAGCGGTATGTCAGGGTGTCTGTCTTTGGTCGGAAAGAAAACCGCCGAATGAGCGAAAAAGAACTGGAACGGTTGCAGCGCTTGATTCAAAGTGAGCTCGACAACCGATCAGAAGACATTGAGTAACCCCCGCCAAAGACCCTGCACACCATGGCCCATTTGATCGGACAACTGACCTTCCTTGTGCTGCTCAGCACCGCGGGCATTTTGTTTGCCCGCCGCATTGGTCAAATCCGCAAGAACATCAACCTGGGCAGAGATGTAGACCGCTCAGACCGGCCCAAGGAACGGTGGGCACTGATGGCCAGGGTGGCCATGGGCCAATCCAAAATGGTCGTTCGGCCCGTGGCCGGCATCATGCACATCGTGATCTATGCCGGGTTCATTCTCATCAACATCGAAGTCCTCGAGATTCTTGTAGACGGCCTGTTTGGCACCCACAGGGTGTTTGCGCCCTTTCTCGGTGGCCTTTACGATGTGATGATCGCCACCTTTGAGTGGCTCGCCTTGGGTGTTCTGGTGGCTTGTGTGGTCTTCCTGGTGCGGCGAAACGTGCTTCCGATTGCGCGTTTCCGAAGTCCGGAAATGAAAGGATGGCCGAAGAACGACGCCAACATCATCTTGGTTGTAGAGGTGCTGTTGATGTTTGCCTTTCTCACCATGAATGCCGCCGATACCCTGGCACAGGCCCGTGGTCTCGATCACTACATCGCAGCGGGCTCCTTCCCTGTCAGCCAGTGGCTGCACCCGCTTTACGCTGGCCTAACCGATGCCGGCATTGTCGCTTTGGAGCGCGGTGCCTGGTGGTTTCACATCGTTGGGATTTTGGCCTTTCTGGTATACGTCCCCTACAGCAAGCATTTCCACATTTTTCTGGCCTTCCCCAACACCTGGTACAGCGACCTGACTCCGGCAGGGAACATGGACAACATGGCTGCTGTCAAAAAAGAGGTGGACTTAATGATGTCAGGCGATCCCTTTGCCACACCTGCAGCATCGGCCGAAGAGCCGCCTGCAGAGCCCGCGCCTTTTGGAGCGAAAGACGTCAAAGACTTGACCTGGAAGCAGCTCATGGAGGCGTACAGCTGCACGGAATGCGGACGCTGCACCTCT
>Ga0115565_10001503_pt1 | contig 19232 bp, 11 predicted proteins | sample COGITO_mtgs_1105_FD_87199 | JGI IMG/M metagenome (GOLD analysis project Ga0115565, IMG submission 87199) | Pelagic marine microbial communities from North Sea - COGITO_mtgs_110530 | ecosystem: Environmental > Aquatic > Marine > Epipelagic | place: Germany:Helgoland, sampling site Kabeltonne... | reverse complement strand
ATTACCAATATCCAGATGGAGATAGAGTTACCATTTATGTAAATGATATTCCAGTGATATACAACCTTACTTTACAACAAAATTATCAAAAATTTAATATTCCTTTAGAAATTGGTCTTAATAAAATTGTTATTGAAGCCTTAAACCAAGGCACTTCTGGACCAAACACTGCAGCTTTTAAAGTTTTTAATGATGCTGGCATGTTAATTTCATCTAACGAATGGAATTTAGCAACAGGTGCAAAAGCAACATTAATTATTGCAAAAGACAAATAATAAAAAATCAACGCAATCGTTTTCGCTAAATTCGTAAAACCGTGTTTTTTTATTCTACTTAAAACAGTTATTTTTGTAGTATTGTTAAATTAGAAACTGTTTAAACCATTAAACAAATCAATACATTATTTAAATGAAAGAAATCACCAAACAAACCTATTTAGATTGGTACAAAGACATGCTTTTTTGGCGTAAGTTCGAAGATAAATTAGCATCTGTTTACATTCAGCAAAAAGTAAGAGGTTTCTTACACTTGTATAATGGACAAGAAGCTATTTTAGCAGGCGCTTTACATGCAATGGATTTATCGAAAGATAAAATGATTACTGCCTACAGAAACCATGTACAACCAATTGGTATGGGAGAAGATCCTAAAAAAGTAATGGCAGAATTATATGGTAAAGCTACAGGTACCTCCAAAGGTATGGGTGGTTCTATGCACATATTTTCTAAAGAATTTCGTTTTTATGGAGGACATGGAATTGTTGGTGGTCAAATTCCTTTAGGTGCTGGTTTAGCTTTTGCTGATAAGTACAAAGGAAATGATGCTGTAACTTTATGTTGTTTTGGTGATGGAGCTGCAAGACAAGGTTCACTTCACGAAGCTTTCAATATGGCAATGTTATGGAAATTACCTGTAATTTTTATTGTTGAAAACAATGGGTATGCAATGGGTACTTCTGTTGCTAGAACTGCAAATCATACAGATATTTGGAAACTGGGTTTAGGTTATGAAATGCCATGTGGACCTGTAGATGCAATGAACCCAATTAAAGTTGCAGAAGCTGTAGATGAAGCTATTGAAAGAGCAAGACGTGGTGATGGCCCAACTTTTTTAGAAATGAAAACATACAGATATAGAGGTCACTCAATGTCTGATGCACAACATTATAGAACGAAAGACGAAGTTGAAGAATACAAGAAAATAGACCCAATTACTCAAATAAAAGAAGTTATTTTAGAAAAAGGGTATGCTACTGAAGAAGAAATCGCTTCTATGGATAAAGAAGTGAAGGCAAAAGTAAAAGAATGCGAAAAGTTCGCAGAAGATTCTCCATATCCTGAAACTCAGCAGATGTATGATATGGTTTATGAACAAGAAGATTATCCTTTTATAAAATAAAATATGGCTACAGTTGTAAATATGCCGCGTTTAAGTGATACCATGGAAGAAGGTGTTGTGGCAAAATGGTTAAAAAGTGTTGGAGATAAAATTGAAGAAGGCGATATTTTAGCAGAAATTGAAACAGATAAAGCAACCATGGAATTCGAATCTTTTCATGAAGGTGTTTTGTTACATATTGGCATTCAAGAAGGTGAAACCTCTCCTGTTGATAAATTATTAGCAATTATTGGTGAAGAAGGTGAAGATATTTCTGCACTTTTAAAAGGTGATGCTGATTCTAAAGAAGATAAAGAATCTGATAAAAGTTCTGATAAAAAAGAAAGTTCTGAAGATACTTCTAAAGACAAAAAAAAAGAAGATTCTTCTTCTGGAGAAGTTGAAATTCCAAAAGGAGTTACTGTTATTTCTATGCCACGTTTAAGTGATACCATGACTGATGGTACAGTTGCTACTTGGTTAAAGAAAGTTGGTGATAAAGTTGAAGAAGGAGATATTTTAGCAGAAATTGAAACTGACAAAGCTACTATGGAATTCGAATGTTTCTACGAAGGAACAATTCTATACATTGGTGTGCAAGAAGGTGAAACTGCGCCTGTAGATAGTTTATTAACAATTATTGGTCCTGCAGGAACCAATGTTGATGCAATTATTGAAAATGGTGGAGCTACTTCAGATTCTTCTGAAACAAAAGAAACATCTTCAGACAAAAAAGAAGAGAAACAAGAAACAAAAACTGAAGATAAGAAAGAGTCTAAAGAAGAATCAACAACTTCAACAGCAAATACAACTACAAATAATTCTGGAGGACGCATATTTGCATCTCCATTAGCTAAAAAAATAGCTTCTGATAAAGGAATTAATTTAGCAGATGTAACTGGTTCTGGAGAAAATGGTAGAATTATAAAAAAGGATGTAGAAAACTACAGATCTTCAGCTACTGTTAAAGTTGAATCTCCTGCTCCTGCTGCTAGTGCTTCTACTCCATCTTTTTCAGTTTCTGGAGAAGAAAAATCGGAAGAAGTTAAGAATTCTCAAATGCGTAAAGCAATTGCGAAATCTTTAGGAAACTCTAAATTCTCTGCACCGGATTTCAGTTTAAATATTGAAGTTGATATGGACAATGCAATGGCTTCTAGAGCAACTATCAATGCAATTCCAGATGTTAAAGTATCTTTTAATGATATGGTTGTAAAAGCATGTGCAATGGCTTTACAAAAACATCCACAAGTAAATACTTCTTGGACAGATAACAATACTGTGTATCATTCTCATATTCATGTTGGTGTTGCTGTTGCTGTAGATGATGGTTTATTAGTACCTGTTGTAAAACACACAAACCATTTAAGTTTAACGCAAATTGGTGCGACTGTTAGAGATTTAGCAGGAAAAGCAAGACATAAGAAAATTTCGCCAGCAGAAATGCAAGGCAGTACTTTTACAGTATCTAATTTAGGAATGTTTGGTATCGATAATTTTACATCAATTATCAACCAACCTAACTCTGCAATTTTATCTGTTGGTGCAATTGTGCAAAAACCAGTTGTTAAAAACGGACAAATTGTTGTTGGAAACACGATGAATTTAACATTAACTTGCGATCACAGAACTGTTGATGGCGCTGTTGGTGCTCAGTTTTTACAAACTTTAAAAACGTTTATTGAAAATCCTGTTACCATGATTGCGTAACATTTTCTTTAAAATATTTTATATGATATAAAAATCCTAAACCTTTTGGTTTAGGATTTTTTTGTTGATGAAAATAGTGGTTTTTTGTTTATGATTTTTTAAATGAAAAAATTAACTTGGCTAAATTATAAAAATTCATTTTAGAACTAATTTATTATTTGCCATTGAAAAATCAAAATTTGACAGAATTCCCAAAAGACATTAAATTTAAATATCCTTGGCGAACATACCAACAAAGAGTTCTTACTGAATTACAAGAGCATTTATCTGACCAACATTTACATATTATTGCTCCTCCAGGTTCTGGGAAAACTATTTTAGGACTTGAGGTTGCTATCAGAATCAATAAACCTACTTTAATATTAGCACCTACAATTGCAATTCGTAATCAATGGATTCAACGTTTTTGTGAACTTTTTCTACAAACCGATAGCACTCCAAACTGGATTTCTAGAGATATTAGAAATCCTAAATTTATGACTGTTGTTACCTATCAGGGATTACATTCTGCTTGTAACAACCTACAAATTGATGACGATTTATTATCCGAAGAAGAAGAAGAAGAAAAGCTGGAAGAAAATGAAAAAATTATATCAACAAATACAAAACTTAACGAAATTGTAAAAGGCTTAAAATCTTGTCATGTTAAAACCATTGTTGTAGATGAAGCCCATCATTTAAAAAATGAATGGTGGAAAACTTTAACAAGCGTTAAAAAAGAGCTAAACCCAGTTATTGTTGGTTTAACAGCTACTCCTCCTTATGATGTTACTGCTAATGAATGGCAAAGATATATTGAGTTAAATGGACCAGTAGATACTGAAATTTCTGTTCCTGAATTGATTATTGAAGGTGATTTATGTCCACATCAAGACTATGTTCATTTTACACTGCCTACAGATCAAGAAAATGAGATTATTGTTGACTTTCGAGAAAATATTAAAAGATTATTTCAAGAAATAAAACAAGAACAAACAATTATAAAAGCGATTGAACAACATCCCATTTGGATAAATCCGACAGAAAATTTAGATTGGATTTACAAAAACCTTTCCTTCTACTCTGCTTGTTTAATTTACTTAAATGCTAATAAAAAACTAATTCCAAAAACACATCTTGAAATTATTGGAGATGATAAAATTGAAATTCCCATTTTAGATTATAATTGGATGGAAACACTTTTAGATTTTTATCTATATAAAGAAAAAGAACATTTTATTAAGTTTGAGGAACATCAAAAAAAATTAATTCATAGATTAAGAAGAGCTGGAGCTATAGAAAAAAAACGAATTGATTTTTCTCACAATCATAAAGTTACAAACTTTCTAAAATCGAGTATTAGTAAGCTAAATGGAATTAAGAAAATTGTAGATTTTGAACACAAGCAGTTAGGTAAAGATTTAAGGATGGTTATCTTATCTGACTATATTCGTAAAGATTTTTTTGTAAATACTAAGGATAATAATCTTGAATTAACCAAAATTGGAATAATTCCAATTTTCGAAAAATTAAGAAGAGAAAATATAGATGATAAAAAAATCGGTGTGTTAACTGGCTCAATCATAATTATTCCAAAATCTGCATTAACTCCTTTTGAAAAATTAGCAAAGACCTACAATATTGAAAAAATAAATACATCAACTGTTCCTTATGATGAAAATTTTATTTTAGTTCATCAATCAGAAAAAATTAAAAATAATATTATTAGTATGATAACTCAAATTTTCCAAGATGGAGAAATTGAGGTTTTAATAGGTACAAAATCTTTGTTGGGAGAAGGTTGGGACGCTCCAGCCATAAACTCATTAATACTAGCGAGTTTTGTGGGTTCTTTTGTATTATCAAATCAAATGCGAGGTAGAGCTATAAGAACACAAAGAGGTAATTTACATAAAACTGGTAATATTTGGCATTTAGCAACCATTGATAAAACTTCATTAACAGGAGGTGATGATTTTGATATATTAAAGAGAAGATTTAGAAGTTTTGTAGGCGTTTCTTTTAAAGAAGAACTTAGTATTGAAAATGGAATTGGTCGTTTAAATTTGCTAGAAAATATGTATCAACAAGCAGAAGTTGATAAAAAAAATGCAGAAATGTTCTTTTTTGCAAGTGATAGAAAAAATCTAAAAAAACGTTGGGATATTGCACTGGAATCAGGAGTTACACTTATAGAAGAAATTAAAATTCCGTTTTCAGATAAAAGAAACTATAAAGCTGTAAAATCTTTATATTTATATAAGACTATTGGAAACATGATTGCTACTTTAGGTTTTAGTTTAATTACTTTTGGATTTGATATTTTAGAGGTTTTTGGACGAATTGCTAAAAATATAAATTCTGATAAGAAATTATACATTTTTCTAACTACAGCTGGCATAATTGGAGTTTTAATTTATGGAAGATTTACCCTAAAAACACTTCAATTGTATTTTAAATATCGAGATATTTCCAAAGATATTCAACAAATTGGAGATGCATTATTGACTTCTTTAATAAAAGTCGGACTTATTCATACTGATAAATCAGAATTAAAAGTAGATGCTTCTGTAGATAAATGGGGAGCAGTTTATTGTCATTTAGAAGGTGGAACAACTTTTGAAAAATCAACATTTATAAATGCACTTCAAGAAATTATAGCTCCTATTGATAATCCACGATATGTTATTATCAGAAAAAATAAGTTTCTGGTTTTTATCAACCAAAAAGATTACCATTCAGTGCCAGAAATTTTAGGAAAGAATAAAAAATTTGCTGAATATTTTCAGAATCAATGGGAGAATTTTGTAGGTGACTGTGAGTTAATTTTTACAAGAACTATTGACGGTAGAAAAGCGTTGTTACAATCTAGGATAAAATCTTTAGCATCTCAATTTGAAGATAAGGTAGAACATATAAATAAATGGAAGTAAGTGTATTAAAAAAAAAATCTAAACCAAAAATATTATATTGATTATATAAATAAAGTGATTCTCTATTCGCAATTCGCGAATAGCAAATCGAGAATTAAAAACTTACCTTTTTTTAATTTATAAATTATGAAAGTTCACAATAAAATGCTTTGATATAATATATCAATCCTCTTAAAAAAAAAAGGAAAAAAAATAAAATTTAAATATTATATAAAAATAAGATAAGATTTTAGTTTAAAATTCAGGAATTCCTATACAGAGAGCTCTAATCCAAAATCTGCTTGCCGTTAATAATTACAGGCATTTTCCAAAGAAAAAAATTGATATTCATTTTAAGATTCGTTAAACATCAAGTTATTTTATCGACAATATTTTTAATCTCCCTGTCAAAATCTGAAATATAATTTTGGTCTTGAATCACTCTAAATTTATCAAATTCACTTTCAGCTTTTAACCTTGCCTTAAGCATAGATATTTTTCCTTTATCTTTTAAAATTGGATAATCTGCTAATTCTAAAAACTGAATTAAAAATGTATCCCAATCTTTCATATTCATTACAGTTCTATTGCTTGCTCTACTTTCAGCAATGTCCAAATAAGAAGTAACAATTCGCTCAAGAATTTTTATATGTTCTTTGTTTAAATAGTTTTTTGCAACACTCACATCACTCTTTAAAATTTTACCTTCTGGAGATTTTTTCCAAGTTTTTAAACCCATATAAATTTTAGTAGCATCTGCCTCTGTGTAAATAATTTCGGCAGCAGTTTTTCCTGTAATTGCCCAATGCAATTTATTTTGAACGGTAGCAAAAAAATGTCTTGTAATAGCTGCTTTAGTATCATAATCTGCAGAAAGTGCATAAATATCTGTGATTTTTTGATACAAGCGTCTTTCACTTAATCGAATCTCACGAATTCGCTCCAGCATTTCATTAAAATAATCTACGCCAAAGTGTTTTATTTGCTTTAGACGTTCATCATCTATTGCAAAACCTTTAATAATATATTCGTGTAAAATCTCTGTAGCCCATTTTCTAAATTCAATGGCTCTTTGAGAATTTACACGATAACCAATAGCAGTAATTGCTTTAAGATTATAATATTTTGTTGTGTATTTTTTTCCATCTTGGGCAGTATGTCGAAAATCCCGACAAACTGAATTTTCATCCAATTCTTTATCTTCAAAAATTTTTTTTAGATGTCCTGTTATTGTAGAACGACCTTTTTCAAAAAGTTCAGCAATCCGTTTTTGAGTTAACCAAAGTGTTTCATCTTGAAAATAAACATCAATATTTACCTTACCACTTTGTGTTTCAAAAATTACAAAATTATTGAATACCTTTAATTCTGTGTTTGTTTTTATCTTTTTTTCTTTACTCATTTTCGATAATACTAATTTCTATTCTTAATTCAAATTACTTTTAAATGAAAAATTTAAGAATATTAATAAACAGTAAATTAAGGAAATAAAAATTAGTAATTAGAATAAAGACGTAATTAATTCTCATCGTAAAAAAAATTACGAATAAAATAAATTCGCCATTTATAAATTGCAAATCAATCACTAATTTTCAATATTTTTGTTATTATCTTGCATGCAAACTTTGCTATCAAACATAAAAAATGAAAATACTTCACACAGCAGATTGGCATTTAGGACATAGATTGCATGATCAATCTCAATTTGAGGAACAAAATTTGTTTTTAAATTGGATTGAAAATTACATCATCTCTCAAAAAATAGATGTTCTGCTTATTTCTGGTGATATTTTCGACTCAGGTTCTCCTTCCAATCAGAGTTTAGAAATTTATTATAGCTTTTTAATAAAACTAAATAATACATGCTGCAAATCTATTATTATTACTGGTGGGAATCATGATTCTCCAGGCACTTTAAACGCGCCAAAACACATTTTAAACGCCCTCTCTATAAAAGTAGTTGGTAAAGCTACTGAACATATTGAAGATGAAATTTTCAAACTAAATATTGAGAATGAAGAATTGATTATTGCTGCAATACCCTATTTAAGAGATGGAGATATTAGACGTGCTGTTGCAGGCGAATCTTTTGAAGATTTAACTGATAAATACAAAAAAGCACTAATAAATCATTATGAATCTGCAGCTGAGGAATGCAAAAAAATAAATAGTAATAACGCTCCTGTAATTGCAATGGGTCATTTATTTGTAACTGGAGGCTCTGTTTCAGATAGTGAACAAAACATTTATGTGGGCACTTTAGGACACATTGGCGCTAAAGATTTTCCTACTTATTTTGATTATGTTGCTTTAGGACATTTACACAGACCTCAAATTATTGGTAGAAATGAAAAAATACGATATTCTGGTTCTCCAAATATTTTAAGTTTTAGCGAAGTTAATTATGATAAAAAAATCATTGTTTTATCGACAGAAAATAATAAAATCACTACTATTAATGCTATAATTCTCCCTAATTTTCGAGAATTCTACCGACTTTCTGGAACTATTCAAGAATGTATTCAACAATTTCCAACAATCGTAAATAACTCTTTTGGTTTAACTCCTTGGGTAGAAATTGTTTTAAAAGAAGATAATACCATAAATACAGATGATTTAAAAAAAGAAGCTGAAAAATATACTTTTGAAATTTTAAAAATTTCCTTAAAAAACCAACGAAAACAAAAAGGAATTGAGGAATTGCTCAAAGAAACAAAATCAATAAAAGAATTAAACCCAACTGAAGTTTTTAAATTAAAATGCGAAGAAATGAATTTTGATTTGCAAGAAAACCCACAAATTTGGGATGCTTTTAATGAAGTTTTACAAATTGTTAAAAATCAATAATAACAACTTGTTATGAAAATTTTAAAGATAGAATTACAAAATATAAATTCGTTAAAATCTGATATCCCAATTGTAATCGATTTTGAAAATGAACATTTTAAAGATGTTGGTTTGTATGCGATTACAGGTTCTACAGGAGCAGGGAAAACAACAATTTTAGATGCCATAACTATTGCTTTATATCATAGTGTACCTCGTTTTAACAACACAAAAGCAACTTTACTTGATGTTGTAAGTTATGGCGCAACTGACGCTTTTACAAGAGTAACTTTTGAAAATGAAAGGAACGTTTTTGAAGCTTTTTGGGGAATTCGTTTAGCTTCTAGTACAGGAAAAATCTTAAAAAATCCACAAGAAGAAGTGAGTTTAAAAAACTTAACGACTTCTAAAAATTTAGCTTCCCAAAAGAAATCTTTTATTAAAAACATCATTCGAGTTACGCAATTGGATTATGATCAGTTTTTAAGATCTGTATTATTGGCTCAAGGTGAATTTGCCTCTTTTTTAACAGCTAAAGGTCCAGAAAAAGGAAGATTGTTAGAACAAATTACTGGAGAGAAAATTTATAAAAAAATTGGTTTAGCAATTTCAGACAGAAAATCTAATGAAGAAAATGCTTTAAAAGAACTTCAAGCGAAAATTAATGCTGATGATATTTTATCCGAAGAAAGAAAAATTGAATTGCTTACTAAAAATAAAGAACTTGATGTTGAACTTTTAAAATCTGATAAAGAAATAGAGAATATTCAGTTGATTGTGAATTGGTATTTAAAATCTAAAGAACTAAATAACGAAACTGAAAAATTAGAGGAATCAGCCAAAGAAATAAAGGGGGATTTTGTAAATCATAAAAAAGAATTTGAGTTATTAGACCTCAATGAAAAAGCTTTACCTTTTAAAGAACTCATTGAAAACTTTAATAGAAATGAAAAAAAATCTGTTGAAAAAGTAAATCAATTAAAAGTTTTAGAAGAACAACTTGGTTTATTAGCTCCTGAAATTGAACGTTTAACGACACTTTCTAAAAACCAAACTCTTGAAATTGAAAATGCAGAAAAAACATTTTCTTCTTGGTTGCCAAAGTTCGATTTGATTACAAAATTAGACAATCAAATTAAAAATGAAATTGAAAATAAGGAAAAAACTAAAAGGCATTTAGAAGAATTAAATTCGCAAATTGAAATATCGAAAAAAGAACAAAAGAACGTTTCTAAAGATTTAATTGAAACTGAAGCAAAAATTAAAATTGAAGAAAAATATATTATTGAACATCAATATTTAGAAGAAGTTAGCAAAGAAATTTCTGGTTGGACAAAAGAGTTGACTAGTTTAAAAGCAAACAAAGAATCTTTAAATGAAAGTGTAATTGCTGTTTCTCAAAAGACAAAAAACATAGAAATTACAAACACTGAATTCTTAAAAAATAAAGAAATACTCAATCAAAAATTAAAAGAAATTGAGATTCTTGACAAGGAAATTAATCAAATTAACAACGATTTAAAAAAATATAATTTAAGCGATTTATTGTCCGAAGAAAAAAAGATTTCTTTAAGAATAGCGGATTTAAAACAATTTAAAAGCTTTTCTGAAGAAATTGTAAAAGAGGAAAAAGAATTGGATGAAATATCCATTCAAAATAAAAAATACTCAATTGAATTAGAGTCAACTAAAAAACAAATTGATGTTTTAATAAAAGATATTAAAAATCAAGAAAAATCGGTTGCTGATGCTGATAAAATTTTAGATTTAGAAAAAAGTATTGCAAAATATGAAGAAGATCGAAAGAATTTAATTGATGGAAAACCTTGTGGATTATGTGGTTCTGAAAATCATCCTTTTACAGAACACCTTGAAACGAGTGGTGTTTCAAAATCTGAAATTGACCTAAAAAATAGAAAAGAAAAATTAAAATATTTAGAAGATTCTAAAGCTGAGTTTGATAAAAATGAAGTTAAGCTAAGTACTTCCATTGATAGTTTATCAAAACAAACACAATCAATACGTGAAACTTTAAAATCGATTCATCAAAAAGCTACTGTTTTAGAAATTGACTGTGAATTAAAAGACTTTATAAAAATTGATTTTGAATTAAAATCGACTTTTGAGAAATTACAATTATTAGAAGAAAAGATAAAAATCACTCAATCTCTTCAAATTAAAAAAGATAAAATTTCAGCTGTTGTAAAAGAGCAAAATCAATCTTTTGAAGTTTTAAAAACAAAAGATGCTACTTTAAAAGAAAATATAAAAAATGGTACTTTAGAAATTAATGAAAAGCAGAAATCGATCGAAAAAAGCACTAAAATTTGTAAAGAATTAGAAAATAAGCTAATAATAAAGTTGTCTAAATTCAATTTCGAATTACCCACAATTGAACAAATTAATCCATTTATAGAAAATATTGAAAAGTCAATTTTTACATATACAACTGCTCAAAAAAATCTTGAAAAATTAAAATCTGAAGTTTCTATTTCTACTAATAAATTGTCTTCAATAAAAAAACAGTTAGAAAGCCACTGTATAAAGCAAAAAGAGCACATCAAAAACAACACAGAAAGTGAAACTAAAATTGTTCATTTAAAAACAGAACGTGCAACGATTTTACCTCTAAATATATCTGTAGAAAGTAAAAGAGAAAGTTTACAGATAGCTAGTAAAGAATTGATTGAAAAAGAAGAAAAAATTAGAAAGAAATTGCAGAAATATATTGATGCAAAAAATGAAAGAGAAACTTTAAAGGTTGAAAATACAAAAGCACAAAAAGCTTTAAAAGATGAGTTTTATATTTTACAAACATCACTTGAATCTCATTTAAAAAATAGTGATTTTACATCTAAAAAAGATATTGAAGACGCTTTGTTAGCTAAAGAAGATGTTTTAAAATTTACACAGTATAAGGATAGGATTAATGAGAAACAAATCAGATTAAAAACTTTAAAAGAAACTAATTTAAAAGCTTTAGAAAATTTAAAAGCTTCTAAGAACTTTGAGATTTCTGAAGAGGAAATAAAAGTTTCTTTAAATGATTTAAAAACTAAAAAAGATACTCTATCCGCAGAAAAAGGAGAGATAAAAGAAGCTTTTAGAAAAGACCAAGAAATTAAAAATAGAAATCAGGAAATTTATAAAAAGATTGATGAGCAAACTGCTATTTGTAACGTTTGGAGAGATTTATATAAAATTATTGGAAATTCAAAAGAGGCTTTTAATGTATATGTACAACGTTTAACGTTAAAGCATTTGTTGGATTTGGCGAATGTTCATTTGTTCAATTTAAATAAACGTTATTCTTTAAAAATGGAGCAAGATTATAAACCAAAAGAAGAATTGAATTTCAATTTAATTGATCATTATCAAACAGATCAAGCAAGATTGGTGGATACTTCAAGTGGTGGAGAAAAGTTTATAATTAGTTTGGCTTTGGCTTTAGGATTGTCTGATTTGGCGAGTAAAAACGTAAAAATAGATTCACTTTTTATTGATGAAGGCTTTGGAACTTTAGATAGCAACACTTTAGAAACTGTAATTTCTACCTTAGAAACCTTACAATCTCAAGGGAAAATGATTGGTATTATTTCACACGTAGAAAACTTAAAAGAGCGTATTCCTACCCAAATTAAAATAACGAAAAAAAGCAACGGAATTAGTATTGTAGATGTTGTTTAGAAATTTAAAACGTGACATATTTTTAATAAAATAAGATAAAAAAACGTTGAAAATTTAACATTACTACTAAAATCTAAGAGCTTTTAATTCAACTAGTTTTAACTATTATCTTGTTCGATAAAGTTTTATATTTGCGCTAAATTTCAAATTTTAAAAATGAAAAAAATAAGCACACTCCTTTTTGGTTTATTAATGATGGTTGCTTGCAGCCAAGAAAAGCCAAAAGATTATGTAACTTTATCTGGTAATTTAGAAAATAATAAAGACTCAACTCTTACTATTGTTAGCAGAGAAGGTGTTTTAAAAACCTTACAAATTAAAGAAAATGGTTCATTTAGAGACACCTTAAAACTAAAAACTGATCAAGGAGAAATTTACACAATCCAAACAAGTGATACTAAAAGAGCACCAATTTATTTAAAGAACGGTTATGATATTGTTTTAAATGGCGATTCTGAAAAATTTATGACGAGTTTTAAATTTTCTGGCGAAGGTTCTTCTAATAGTAATTTTGTGTTGGCTCAAATAGAAAAAAGTCAAACTATGGGAAATCCTCAACTAATTTTAGATTTAGAGGAAGAAGCTTTCAGAAAAAAAGTAGATGAATTAAAGTTTGAATACGATAGTATTTTAGAATCTCATAAAAATTTAGATAGTGTTTTATACTCATCTGTAAAGCAACAAAATGAGCAATTAGTTACTTATTTTAACAATGCTTACGCACAAAATCAAATTATGGGTGTTGGAAAACCATCTCCAAAATTTGAAGATTACATTAATATAAAAGGTGGTAAAAATTCTTTAGAAGATTATAAAGGAAAGTATGTGTATATTGATGTTTGGGCAACTTGGTGTGGTCCTTGCATTCAACAAATCCCTTATTTACAGACATTAGAGAAAGAATATCATGCTAAAAATATAGAATTTATAAGCATTTCTACAGATGAATCTCAAAGAAGTGGTGGTTCTTGGGAAGCTGCAGAAAAAAAATGGAGAAATTTTGTAAAGAAAAGAAACATGAGTGGAGTTCAACTTTGGTCAGGGCAAGATTTTTCTTTTCAACAAGAGTATCAAATAAACGGAATTCCAAGATTTATTTTGATAGATCCGAATGGAAATATTGTAGATGCGAATGCACCTAGACCTTCTGATCCTGCATTAAAAGGGTTATTGAACTCTTTGGGTATTTAAGAAAAAGGGTTTCAGGTTTCAGGTTTCAGGTTTCAGGTTTCATAAATAAAAAAGCATAATTCTTAATTAAGAATTATGCTTTTTTATTTTCTCGTTTCTTGTTTCTTGTTTCTTGTTTCTCGTTTCTCGTTTCTCGTTTCTTAAATCAAAACAAAAACTACTCTTTATAAACACCCATATTTGCGTATTTATCCATTCTTTTAATCACTAAATCTTTATCATTTAAATCTTTTAATTCTGCAAAAGCCTTTATAATTTGCTCTTGCACAGCTTTGAACGCTCCTGCTCTATCAGCATGTGCACCACCAACTGGTTCTTTGATAATTCCGTCAATTAACTTTAACTTTTTCATATCAGTTCCTGTTAATTTTAAAGCTTCAGCTGCTTGCTCTTTAAACTCCCAACTTCTCCATAAAATAGATGAACAAGATTCTGGTGAAATTACTGTATACCAAGTATTTTCCATCATATAAACCCTATCTCCTACTCCAATTCCTAAGGCACCTCCAGAAGCTCCTTCACCAATTACAATTGTGATGATTGGCGTTTTTAAACGTGTCATTTCAAAAATATTTCTTGCAATTGCTTCTCCTTGTCCACGTTCTTCTGCTTCCAAACCTGGATATGCTCCAGGAGTGTCTAATAAAGTAACAACAGGAATTCCGAACTTTTCTGCCATTTTCATTAAACGCAAAGCTTTTCTGTATCCTTCAGGATTCGCCATTCCAAAATTCCTAAACTGGCGTGTTTTTGTATTATAGCCTTTTTGCTGACCAATAAACATAAAAGATTGATCGCCAATTTTGCCTAAACCACCAATCATGGCTTTATCATCCTTTACATTTCTATCTCCATGAAGTTCCATAAAAGTATCTCCACAAATCGCTTTAATATAATCTAACGTATAAGGTCTGTTTGGATGTCTTGACAATTGAACTCTTTGCCAAGGAGTTAAATTTTTATAAATATCTTTTTTAGCAGTTGCTAATTTTTTCTCAATTTTTTTACAAGTAGCTGTAACATCTACTTCACTTTCTTCTCCAATAATTTGACATTTTTGTAGCTGATCTTCAAGCTCTTTTATTGGCATTTCAAAATCTAAATATTCCATTCTGTAATTATTTTGATGATGTAATTTGAATAACAAACATACTATAAAATTTACTCTTTTAGGTTAAATAGCGTTACTTTTTTGATTTTAACCTTTGTTGAAACTTTTGCTTAATAACCAATTTATTTTTAATAATTCCATTCAATAAAACAACTCCTAAAACAATAAAAGCTCCTAAATAAAATTCGGGATTCATTTTTTCTTTATCTCCGAAAATAAATATTGCTAAAATAATTGCATAAACAGGCTCTAAATTTATAGTAAGCATTACTGTATAAGGTGATATATATTTCATGATTTTTACAGAAGCAATAAATGCGTAAGCAGTGCAAATACTACTTAAAACGAACAAGTAAACCCAATCCATATTTGGCAGAATAAAAAAAGAAACTGAAAATTTATGCGTGATTAAAAGGTAAATAGTCACAAATAAAGTTCCAAATAAAAGTTGATAAAATGAAATTCTATTTGCGTCGTAATTTTTTATAAACAAACCATTTAAAACTGCAAATAAGGCACTTAAAAAAGATGAAATTAATGCGTATATAATTCCTAATTTATATTGACTTTCAAAGTTAAAAATGATGTACAATCCCAGAATAACAATTAAACCGAGTATAATTTCAAGTACTTTTAATTTCCTTTTAAAAAAAACAGGTTCTATGAGTGATGTAAAAAAAGCACCTGTACTCATTGTTACTAAAGCTACAGAAACATTGGAAACTTTTATCGCTTTAAAGAAAAAAATCCAATGTAAAGCAATAATAATTCCTGTAAATAAAAATTTTACGAGTCCTTTTTTATCAACTTTAAAAGATTTTTTTTTGATTATAAAATAAATGCTGATAAAAAAAACAGCTAAACCCATTCTAAAGAAAACCAATGGAATTGCATCAATAGTAATTAACGCTCCTAAAATTGCTGTAAAACCCCAAATAAAGACAATAAGATGGAGTAATAGGTAGTTTTTTAATTTATTTTCTAGCATTATAATACAAATAAACAGCTACACAACCAAAGAAAATATTTGGCATCCAAACGTATAAAAGTGAGTTTACACCAGCAACTGCTCCTAAAACTTCAGAAATTTTCATTAAGAAAACGTACACAAACATTAACCCAATTCCGATTGCCAAATTAACACCTGTACCTCCTCTTCTTTTTCTAAAAGCTAAAGCCACTGCAATAATTGTTAATATATAAGATGCAATAGGTAAACTTGTTCTTTTGTGAAACTCAACCAAATAAGCATTCAAATTTTTAACTCCTCTTTTTTTAGAAACATCTATAAATTTATACAATTCATCCGAAGTCATTTCTTGAGATAATGCAGACTTATAAATTAAATCTTTAGGTGTAAAATTAAAAACGGTATCAATTTTATTTCCTGAAAAAATACTGTCTCTATTTTTATAAATTTTGCGTAAACGCCAATTTTGGACAGAAAAAGTAGAATCTTTTTTATTATATCTAATATTGTCTGCCACCAATTTTGTTTTTAACTTTAATCCATCATATAACTCTGAGGTAAAGTCATACCCTGCATTGGTTTCTGTATTAAAATTTTTGATAAATATATAGGTACTATCTGTTAATTGAAGACTGAAATCGCTTACGTATTTAAATTCTTGCTGTTGTCTTCTATTATTTAAATACTCTTTCTCGAACTTTTTTCTTGTAGTACTACTATTTGGCACTACAAAATGATTCATAACTAAAGATAAAATTGTAATTAAAGTAGCACCCACGAAATACGGATACAGAAATCTTGTAAAAGATACTTTTGCATTATTTATGGCAATAATTTCTGTGTTATTAGATAATTTTGAAGTAAATAAAATTACAGCAATAAATAACGCCAATGGCATAAATGTATTGGCATAATAAATGATAAAATTCTTGTAATATTCATCTACTATTTGATAAAAACCTAAATCCGCGTGTTCTAAAAAATTATCTATTTTTTCAGAAATATCAATTGCTACAGCAATAGGAATCAAGATTAATAAGGTAAAGAAAAAAGTTACCAGAAATCGTTTTAATATGTACCAATCTATTATTTTCATAAAGAGCCCATCCTAAATCCTTCCAAAAGGGAAGGACTTTTTCGAAGTGATTATTTTTAACTTATTTCTCTAATTTTATTTTGTAATTCCTTTTTCACAAACCTCCACCTTCTAACTTCTAACTTCTAACTTCTAACTTCTAATGTCTAAAAATTATAAACGTTTATCCATTTGAACCACCATTTTATCTTTCCATTCTCTAAAATCGCCAGCTAAAATATGTTTTCTTGCTTCACGTGTTAACCAAACATAAAAACCTAAATTATGGATCGAAGCAATTTGTTTTCCTAACATTTCATTCGCAACAAATAAATGGCGCAAATACGCTTTAGAATAATACAAATCTACTTCAGTAATTCCCATTTCATCAATGGGCGAAAAATCTTTTTCCCACTTTTTATTTTTTATGTTGATGCTTCCATGAGCTGTAAATAACATTCCATTTCTGGCATTTCTGGTTGGCATCACACAATCGAACATATCAATTCCCAAAGCAATATTTTCTAAAATATTTATGGGTGTTCCAACTCCCATTAAATAACGAGGTTTATCTTCTGGCAAAATTTCTGTAACAACCTCAGTCATAGCATACATTTCTTCAGCAGGTTCACCAACTGAAAGTCCTCCAATTGCATTAGCTTGCTGATTAGAGTTTGCTATATATTCTGCAGATTGTCTTCTTAAATCTTTATACGTACTTCCTTGCACAATTGGAAAAAACGTTTGCTCAAAACCGTATTTAAATGGTAGTTTTTCTAGGTGATTTATACATCTATCCAACCATCTATGAGTCATGTGCATAGAGCGTTTTGCATAATTATATTCGCAAGGATAAGGTGTGCACTCATCAAAAGCCATAATAATATCTGCCCCAATTGTACGTTGTGTTTCCATCACGTTTTCTGGCGTAAAAAAGTGCATAGAACCATCTATATGACTTTTAAATTTTACACCTTCTTCGTTAATTTTTCTTCTTCCTGATAAAGAATATACTTGGTAACCACCAGAATCTGTTAAGATATTTCTATCCCAATTCATAAACTTATGCAAACCACCTGCAGCTTCTAAAACATCTAATTTAGGACGTAAATATAAATGATACGTATTTGCTAAAATGATATCAGGATTTACTTGATTTTTTAGTTCATTTTGATGTACTCCTTTTACAGTTCCAACAGTACCAACAGGCATAAAAATTGGTGTTTCAATTTCTCCATGATCTGTTGTTATAGTTCCTGCTCTAGCTTTACTTTTTGGGTCAGTATGTTTTAGGTCGAATTTCATTGTGGGCAAAGATAGTATTATTTAAGAATTGAGAATTATAAGAAGTGTTATAAAAAATGAAAAAAATAGCTGCAGCTATTTGCTGATAAACAAATGCGTTAAGGATTGAAAAGGAAATCCTTTTTTATTTTTTTTAATAAAAAAGATTGTATTGAAAAGCCTGACCTGAAAGGAAACGCCCAAAACATTTTACCAACGTTTCTTTTTTGATGAAAAACTTGAATTATTCTTTTTATTTTTTGGTGATGATTTCCTAAAAGAAGCACTTTTTTTATTAAAATCGTTTTTAGTGGGCGCTAACTTTCTACTTTTTTTAAGTTTTTTTTCAGTCTGTTGTTTCCCTCCTTTGGAGGGATTAAGGGAGGCCTCTTCTGTTTTTGAAGATTCAGAAATCATTCCATTAATTTCTTTCATCTCTTCTTCTGTTAATTCACGCCAATCTCCAGCTTGTAGATAGCCCAATTCTACATTCATAATTCTGGTTCGTTTTAACTTGGTTACTTCATAATCTAAATATTCGCACATTCTACGAATTTGACGATTTAAACCTTGGGTTAAAACAATTTTAAAGATTTTTGCACTGATTTTTTCTACCAAACATTTTTGAGTAACTGTTCCTAAAATCGGAATTCCATTACTCATTTTTTCGATAAAATCGTCTGTAATAGTTTTATCAACAGAAACAAAATATTCTTTTTCGTGATTGTTTCCTGCTCTTAAAATTTTATTGACAATATCTCCATCATTTGTTAAGAAAATTAAACCTTCAGATGGTTTGTCTAAACGTCCAATTGGGAATAATCTTTCAGGATAATTAATGTGTTTTACAATATTGTTTGGTTCTCTATCATCTGTTGTAGAAACGATACCAATTGGCTTATTTAAGGCGATGTAAAGAACCTCATCTTTTGGCTTTACCAGGCGTCCATCTAACTTTACAACATCTTTTTTACCAACTCTATTTCCTAGTTGTGTAGGTTTTCCGTTGATAGAAACTCTACCTTCTTTTATAAATTTTTCGGCTTCTCTTCTTGAACAGATTCCAGAAGAACTGATGTATTTATTAAGATTTGTTGTTTGTTGATTATT
>Ga0115565_10001496_pt1 | contig 19277 bp, 22 predicted proteins | sample COGITO_mtgs_1105_FD_87199 | JGI IMG/M metagenome (GOLD analysis project Ga0115565, IMG submission 87199) | Pelagic marine microbial communities from North Sea - COGITO_mtgs_110530 | ecosystem: Environmental > Aquatic > Marine > Epipelagic | place: Germany:Helgoland, sampling site Kabeltonne... | reverse complement strand
AACGGCCATAGAAGAAATTGACAAAACCATGAATCACCTTCAAAAAACAAAAGAAGCTTTACTCGCTTCTGTAAATAACTTGCGATTAGCCAACAGTAAAACAGAAGACTTAACCATTAAGAAACTCACCCATGGCAACCCAACCATGAAAGCTAAGTTTGATGGATTAAAGTAATAGTAAAATTACAGCAATGAATTATTGGTCTCAGACTTCTTTAAAGAGTCTCTTTAAAAAGACCTTCTCTTTTTTCCGTGTAAGTATCGATTACTTTTCTGTTGTGAAGATCTATCCCAAGCTTATCAATATCTAGAAAATTTTCTTGAGCAAGGCTGTGGGTTGGAAGCGTTGGAAGATTTTTTTTAGTCCAAAGACTCATCTCAGTCAGTATAGGGTATAAACTTATTCCTTTATCTGTTAAGTAGTAATATTTTATTTTTCTATCTATTTTATCCTTTCTAAACCCTAGTAACCCATACTCTCTTAACTTCTTGATTCTATCTACGAGAACATTAGTAGAAATTTTCTCAGGTGATTTTAAAAATTCGGTATATGTATTTCTACCAATAAATACATCTCTTATAATTATTAACGACCATCGGTCGCCAACTAAGTCTAAGATATTAGATAAGGGACATGTAGATCTGAAAGTTAAATCTTGAAACATAAAATATATTTTATATAAAATTACTTAAATTTTTAGATAAATAAAATGAAACACCCTACAATAAAGTAGAGTTTTTATTTTTATTTAAGATCTAGTTTTTTTTACCAAGCTGCTCTCCATTGTCTTACAGTATGAATCTTACCATCTTCTCCGAATATGAACTTTTCTAAAAAAAAGTCTTCCTCAACAGTACCATCTTTTTTGTACTTGGTTTCATTAGAACCAACCTCAACAAGGCTTCTAACGCCGTCTAATTCGTAGGGTAAAAAGTAAATAGGATCAGAAATTATTGAATCATATTGAGAAAACATTTCTTTCACATCATTAGACGTCATGATCACTGGCTCTTCCGAGTTAAATGGGAAAAACCTCAGTGAATCTCTTGTGTTTGCAAAAACTCCTTCTGCATCCATTGCGGCATAATTAGAAATTAAACTTCTAACCATTTCAACCTGTTCATCAGAACCCATCAGAAACTTGGTTCCAGAACTCACCCATTCACCAGCTTTTTTATCTACTTGTACTTCTTTAACTTGATTTTTACAAGATAGTACTGATATCATTACCAATAATAAAACTATTCCTTTTTTCATTTTAAATATGTTTTAATTTTTAATTTGACTTGAAATATTTATTGAGGGCTACCTAAAAGTTCAATTAATTCCCAAATATTAGTATACCTAAATCCATCAGGGTCATATTTACTCATTTTAGATTTTGATATAAGCGCATCAATTTCATTACTTGAAACAACGTCCATTGGAGATAAAGATCTTAGGGCACTTGACAAATCTTTGTAGTGATCATATGTAATAACACTTGACTCATCCATACCTTTTGGATGTAGTCTTGCTAAAATTCCCCAACCCGATCTTGCGCCGTCTTTTCCTAAATTCTTTTTAAAATAGGGCATCCATAAATTTAAATTTTCATTCACAAATCCATTAAAATCCTTTGGTTTAGCCAAATTCCAGACCGCATATTTAAATTCTCCCATTGGAAGCTCAGCTATGAGCTTATATGTATTGTTGTAGAGTGTTTTAGATATATGGTTTGTAGAGGCTAGTGCTGGATCAAACCCTAAAATTTGTTCCGCATTACCCCATATTTTCATTTGATCTTCATATTGCTCAAAACTTTCATAAACTTGAACAAAAGCATGGGTTGGTTGTGATTCGTCATCTGTTCTTCCATAAAGTCTGAAAAATGCGGATGCCAACATATTTCCGTTATCAATAGCATTTTTCTTTATTTTAGACCAATGATCCGTTTCCAAAGATTCAAATTCTGCTACATTCTCAGAAGCAACATACCTATATTGTATGTGAACAATATTTTGAGCAAACATTGACGTAGTAAAAACAAGTGCCAATAACATTAATAATTTTTTCATTTTAAGTATCTTTAATTGGTTAATTAAGCTAAATATACTAATAAATATTTAATTGCAATCTCATATTTAAAAACACAATGCATCTATTTGTACTATAATGAAAAAATGCTGTTTATATTCATGATCCCCTTTTAGTCTTGTTTAACTAAGAAGACTTGAGATTATCGAATTATAGGAAAACAATACACCTATGGCATATAAAAAGCATCCTACTTCAGTACTTTTTTAATTATTTTATGAGATACTTAAAAAACAGTTTATTACATTGTGTTTAAGGGTTATAAAAATTGAATACATCCATGAAAATTTTAGTTTTTTTAAGTTTTTTGATTTGTTTATTTGGGTGTAATTCAGTGGTGAAGAAACCTCTTTCTGATTTAGAATCCATACAGATTAAAACATCATTTGTAGACCTAAATAATAACAAAGTAGACTTGACAGCATTTAAAGGAAAGAGAATTGTTGTTAATTACTGGGCTACATGGTGTGGCCCGTGCTTAAAAGAGATGCCGGGACTAAAAAGAGCTGAAGAAGTACTTAAAAAACATAACTATACCTTTATTTTAGTTTCTGACGAAACAATATCTAAAATAGCTACTTTTAAAAAAGTCAAGAATTATGACTTCACCTTTTTGAAATCGATTGAATCAAATGAAACGCTTGGAATATACTCTTTGCCAACATCTTATATTTTTGATGAAAAAGGAAATAAACTTGAAACTATCATTGGAACAATTGCTTGGGATTCTGAAGAAACAATAAATAAGCTAAAAACATTATAAGATGAAAAAAATCTTTGCTCTTTTCACTATTATAACGATCATTTCCTGTTCATCCAAGGAGGTTACTATTGAAGAAATCTCTTTTTTATTTGATAATAATAATGCCCAGCCAAATTTGGTAAGCAATGATGGTGCTTTGTCTTTATCTTGGATTTCCTCTAATGATGAAGATAATACTTCGTTGCATATAAGTCAATTTATTGATGAGAAATGGACTAAACCCCAAACAATCGCTAAGGGTTCAAACTGGTTTGTTAATTGGGCTGACTTTCCTGCTCATGCAATTAATGGAGATTTAATATTAACAAATTACCTTAAGAAATCCGATTCTGGAACTTATACTTATGATGTTGTTTTAAGTCTCCACAAATTAACTGGAGAGAAAATAAAGGAAGACTTCATTTTACACAGTGATGGCATTAAAGCAGAGCATGGTTTTGTGAGTATAATTTCAAATGAAAACCAAGGTTTTTATATTACTTGGTTGGACGGAAGAAATACCTTAGAAAAAGAAATAGATGGACACCATAAACCAATGACCATTCGATTTGCTGAAATAACAGCGGTTGGAGATGTTGTAAATGAAACTGAACTCGATTCGTCAACCTGCGATTGTTGTCAGACGTCAATAGCAGTCTCAGAAAAAGGCCCTGTTGTTGTTTACAGGGACAGAAGTATGAAAGAAGTTAGAGATATTTATATTACTAGAAGAATAAATGATGTTTGGGAATCACCAAGACCCGTTCATAATGATGGCTGGATAATAAATGGATGCCCAGTAAATGGCCCCAAAGTTGCCGTTAATTCAAATAATTTTGCAGTGAGTTGGTTTACGGTATCAAATGGAAAACCAACCGTCAACCTTTCGTTTTCAAAATCTAATGGCAACTCTTTTGGAAGCCCCCTAAAAATAAACGACCACAATGCTATCGGCAGAGTAGATGTTGCTTTCTTGAACGACCAGGAAGTAATAGTGAGTTATATAGAAGTTGACGATATTGGCACATATCTAAGAATAAAAAAAGTATCAATTGATGGAACTATTTCAGCTCCAATAACAATTTCTAAAATTGACGGAGGAAGAAACACCGGAGTACCTCAATTAGAAATATTCAATAACGAGATTTTTATAGTTTGGACTGTTTTAATAAATGAAAAGAACCAACTAAAGTCTGTTAAATTAAACTCTGAAAACATATAGCACCTATAAACTTAATGTTAAAGACTATGGAGTACTCTTCTTTGGATGTTAGCCTTAATTTTCTAAAAGGGCTTGAAATAAATAAATTGGAGGAAGAAGATATGCTTGATATTTAAAAAGCCCCCTCATAAAAGGAGGCTTTTTAATAATTTTATGGACGCAATTACCACTTTCCAATCATTACTCTAGTCTGAGTCCTTACAATTTTTACAATACCTTCAACCTCATCCATAAAAACTTCCCAAGCGGCTTGAGCTGCCTTATTCCCATTATTACTAATACCCGGATTGAAAGCGGTTTTAAAATCATTAACACCTGTTAGACCATAATGAGTTTCTCCTAAAGGACTTCTACCTAACCTAAATTTACCAAGAGTTTTTCTTTGATCTTTTGGCGCAAATTTTTCAAAATATTTTTTCCAAGCAGCTCCAAATTTTGCTTCATTTTCAACATCAAACCAAACTATATTTTGAATTGGGTGGCTACCAGGTTCACCAATTGAAATTAGACTATTACCTCCAGCAGATGAGAAAGCTTCTGTATATTGACTTAGTTTAGTTAAAAATAGATCCCAATTTAAATTTTCTCCTTGAGCGTATTGATTGCCCATTGCATCTAATGTTCCAGTAAATGCAATTTGATGACTTGAATTTATATCATTATCTTTAAAATGATTTTCAAATAAGTAAACTGTAACTCCATCAGCTTTTGAATTTGGAGAACTAAAATAATCATTAACAAGCTTAGTTATTATTTCTTCATCTTCAGGATCCACATTAAAACTATAAGTAGTCCAGTAGTATTCTTGAGCAAACATTGACGTAGTAAAAACAAGTGCCAATAACATTAATAATTTTTTCATTTTGAGTTTGTTTTTTAGGTTAAGTTTATATTTAATTTGATGTGAAATGAAGCCCCCCAGAAGGAAGGCTTCAACCACCAACTAACAAAAGAGACTTCTCTCTTTCATATTTTATTAATTTACCAATTGGAGGACTTCATCAGAAAAGCCATCACTAAATTCTGAAAGAACATCCCATACATCTCTTCTAAATGAACCAAGCCCATTTACTTTTTCATATTCAGATTGAAAATTTGCAGGCAATCCGTTTCCATCATTAAATCTTGTAAATGACTTGAATGGATAAACTAATGTTATGTTTTCACCATTTTCATTAGCAAAAATACTTTCATATACCCTTCTAGGATTAGGCGCATTAATTTGAGCCAATACTTTTCCAATTTTAGTTACAGCCTCAAGAACTTTCTCATAGCTACCATATTTGCGGTTAATTTTAATGGTGCGATGTAACAAGTATTTAGGACTTCCCCAAGAAGGTGGAGAATAACTTGCTTCCCAATTTAATTTGCCCAATTGTACAGATTCAGAGGAAACATTATTTCTGATGTTTTTTTGCCAATCTAACATATGAACTTCATCTGGCATAGCATCATAATCAGAAAGCTCCATTGGGCCAAGCAGCCAAACATACTGTCCTGAACGACGCCCTATTAACACATTATAGAGAGAAGCAGTTGATCTTCCTTCACTGTGAAACTTATCATTGTGCTTTTTAACACCTTCAATAAGTTTCATTTCATTTGCTTTTTCAGGAATTAAATAAATACTTTCATATACAACTTCTTGGTTTTGAGCAAACGCTGACGCAGTAAAAACTACAGCCAAAAACATTAAAAATTTTTTCATTTCGAGTTTATTTTAATTGATTATGCACTAATATATTAAATATACTAAAAAATATAATTGCAATGTAAAATTATAATGAATTCTTTTAGAAAGTTATGGATCAGAGTTTTTTAACTATTAGTTTTTCCTATCAAAGAAGACTTGAGGTTAGTGATTTGTAGGAAAAAGATGCGCCTATGGTTTATTTTAATCAAAACAATAGGTATCACCAATGTTAATTGAATCATAAGCATCTTTAGATACACTTCCCACTAAAGGCTCATAAGAAGTGTCCTGACTATTTATTCTTTCACCCCAATAAAAATAATACTTTCCATTAATTATTTCCTTCTGAAGAATTTTCTCACAACCCAACTCTTTGGAACAAGAAATAAACAGCAAAAGAAAAGAAAGTAGCAATGATGATTTTTTCACATTTAAATTAGTTAAAATATTTTGGCTATAGCTCATGGTATAGTAGCTCTTGGTTTAACCTATTTAAGAGGGCTTGAAGTAAGTGAATTGGAAGATGAAAAACACCCATGATCTAATTCTTTAATACTATTCTATAACGTGCTTTACCTTGTTCTAAATGTTCTATGGCCTCATTTACCTCTTCCATTGGAAATTCTTCTACATTTGGGTAAATGTTATGTCTATTACAAAAGTCTAGCATTATTCTAATAATTTCTGGGCTTCCTATTGGACTACCTCCAACACTTTTATCTCCCATAATTAAACTAAAAGCGGGAATTTGCATTGGTTCTAAAACTGCTCCAACAGTATGTAATTTACCTTTTGGTGATAAAGCAGTTAAGTAGGAATCCCAGTCTAAACTTACGTTTGTTGTGTTTAGTATGAATTTTAATTTTCCACTTACTGACTTTAATTCTTCAGAGTCTTTTGAATTGATTACCTTATTTGCTCCCATCGATAGGATTTCATCCTTTTTGGATGGATTTGAGCTAAATGCTATCACATCACAACCCCAATGTTTTAAAAATTTTATTGCCAAATGACCTAAACCTCCTATTCCTATTACTCCCACAGAGTCTGTTGGTTTTAAATTGGATAAAAATATTGGGCTAAATACCGTTATTCCTCCACACAATAACGGTCCTGCTTTACTTAAATCCATGCCCTCTGGAATTGGAATAGCCCATGACCAGTGACTTCTTACGTATTCTGCAAAACCACCATGTCTTCCAATAATTGTTCCTTCTGAATTGGCACACAAATTATGGTCACCACTCATACATTGAGAGCAACTCATACAAGAGGAAGACATCCAACCTAACCCTACTTTGTCTCCAACTTTTAAATTTTTAACTGCATTTCCTACAGCAACTATTTCACCAATTATTTCATGGCCTGGTACAATTGGATATTGTGTCATTCCCCAATCATTATTCATCATACTCATGTCTGAGTGACATAGACCGCAATAGGAAACTTTTATGTCTATGTTTTCGGGACTTAACTCCCCTGATTCATAAGAAAAGGGGACTAATTTTCCTTTAGGCTCTTTTACAGCGTATGCATTTACCTTCATTTTAATTGATTTTGGGTTTATAATTATCTAATCTAAATAATCAACAAGTCTAAATATATCAGAACTAAGAAGAGTTCTTATTTTGTCAATCTTCTTGTTTGCATCAATAACACTTTTACTCATTGTAGAAGTATTAGACCTTTGAGTGTAAATTTCTTCAAGTGTATTGTAAAAATCAACTGTATAGTAATTAGTTTTTCTTTCGACGCCTAATTGGTTAAGAACTTTGGTGAGCGCCCAAGCCCTCATTCCGTTTTTTTTGTTTAATGGCATAAAGGTTTGAAGTTCCATAGATTCATAATTTGCTTGACTATACCAGTCAACACTCATGCTGTTTATTACAGCATAGTCAGCAGGTTTACTGCCTTCTACTGAATTATTAAATCCACCTTTATATGACACATCTGTACTGTAGATTTTAGTAAAATGTGACATTTGTTTTTCAGTAATTACTTCCAAAGTTTCAGCATCTAAGCCTTCTGGCAGTCCACTTAATTGAACAGAATTTTTACGATTTTCCTTTGAATAAAATTTAACATATAAATAGGTTGTTTCTGTAGTTGCTTCACTAGGATTAATGAGTTGCCACATTTCCCACTTAGTTAAAAGTCCAGCATCCTTTTGCTGTTTCCATATTGATTTAAAATGTTTTTCAAGAACTAAATGTTCTTCAACATCCGAATTATTAATTGTTCCATACCACATGTTTATTCTCATTTCTCCCTCTTGGGCGGAAACTGTTAATCCTATAAGTAGCGTGAAAAGAAATAGTACTTTTTTCATAATAAATTAGTTTTAATTAACAAGTATATAATTGCAATACAATATTATTTAGAATTCTTTAACAAACAAAAAGCTTGATAAAAGGTCAAGCAGCTTATCGGGCAAATTGAGTTATAGATGAAATTTTACCCTCTAAGTTAAAATAAAAGATTTCCATTAATTCTTTCTCCCATATTTTGCCGTTTTTTGAAACTCTTTTTTCATTTGAATACACCATAACTCCTGAGGCAGCATCTGTTTTATCAATTTTAATTGGCACTATTGAAATAGGTGTCCACTTAACTGATTTGTAAGGAGAAAACGCTTCTAATAAATCTTCGTTTTTAATCTCTTTTTTATTCCCATCAAAGTCATTAATTTCAATTATGTCGGCAAAAGGCACTCTACAGGCTTCAGCATCCATCTTGTTATAATTTTCAAAAAGTTTCTCTAAAATAGCTGTTTCATTTCTATTAGAAAAAACAAAAGGCCTACCACTGACTTCAGAATTTAAATCACCGAAAAATTTACCTCCTGAACGATTTCCGAAATTTGAAGAATCTATTGAAACCCACTGTTTAAAATTTTTAACTTTACCATCCTCATCCATCAAAAAAGATTCTACTAAATCTAATTTTTCATAAGACCCATTTTTGTAGACACGCTCCTCTTTGGACCAAGTTAAAGTAACTTTAAAATCTGAATCTTGATAATGTAATGGAACAATTCTATATGGTTCCATACTAAGGGACTCCATAGAGTTTAAATAATCCTCAGTCCATTGGCGTCCATTTTCTCCAATAAAATCTTCTGAATAAAATGACAAAAGTGTTTCCAAATCTTTGTTAGAATAGGCTTTTGATAAATTTAAAATATCAGTAACAGCTTGATCACTGCCAAAATTAAATTTCTTGCCACTCATTTCACTGTCTCCTATCCAAATTCCACCTGAACTTTGGCAACCAATAAATGAAAGTGATGTAATAAATATTAGACATAACATTAGTGATTTTTTCATTTTTGATTTATTTTAATTGGTTAATGCTTAAATATACTAAATATATAATTGCAATACAATATTTTAAAATTTATCCTCGCAAACTGAAAGAACTTTAGGACATGGCTCTTTAGCTGTTAGCCTTAACTATCTATGAGGACTTGAATTAAGTGTGTTGGAGGAAAAAGATATGCATATGGTTTAAAAGAAAACGCTAACTTTGATAGAACCATAAATCAATTTATTGCGTTTAGATTATGAATTATAGAATTTTAATGACCGTTACTGGTGTTCTAGTTGTAACAAACCTACTGATTGGATTCTTCACTGATTTTTGGGGTGAAACTAATTATCCTGATTATATCAACACCGTTTTAGGTGTTTTTTTTATTCTATTTGCCACACAAGTTTTTTCGAAAGAAAAGAAAGAAGATTGAAGAAATAGAAAACGCGACTAAAGCTAATTAGTGAGGGTAATCACACAATCAAAGGCAAGTATTCGCTTACTTCACTAGTAGCTTGTTTTATTCTTGATAAAGTGTATTGAAATCTTGGAAATTACTAAAGATGACTGCCTAATCATCAATTACCCTAACGTTGCATTTATATGTATCATTGATAAAATCAAAAGTCCCTGTTGTAAGAAGTTGATTCCCGTCTGTACCATTCTCAAAATGTTTAATATCAAAAACTTTTCCTTTTCTTTTCCAGACACCTCTTACAGTTGTAGATAAAAAGTTCTCGCCGTCTTGAGCCCAACCAAAAGCTGTATATTCTCCACTTCCATTAGTCTCTAATAAGTTTGTGAAAGTCCAAGTCATTTTAACTATCCATTTACCCTCTGGCGTCTTACTTGAAACATTTACAATATTTTCATACTGACCGATAGTAACACTGTTGATTTTAAAATTAACTGGGAATTCGCTGCTGTATTTAAATTGTCCATAACCTACTCCTATGAAACAAAAAAGAAATATTAATAAACAGATTGTTTTTTTCATTTTAATTTATTTCCAATTAATAATATAAATATTCTAAAAGAACCGCAAATCCCAGAACTTACTTAAGAGGATATGGTGGTGGTTTAACAAACCTCTGCTTCGGAGGGTTGAATATTTAAAAATCATCTTCTTACGTAACCTCCGATGGAAGTCCTATATTCAATTACAAATCCGTTTTCTTTGGCAAAAGTTTTGAATTCATCTGATGTATTTCCGATAGTTATAAAGTTTTTAATTTCAAAAAAATTAAAAAAGTTTTGGAAATTTGGACCATTAATAAAATCAATGCCGTGTTGAAGTGCGTCTTGACTATTCTTATAACGCTCGATTAAAGTTACTTTTTTTCCATCATCAGAAATATAATAGCCATAAACGATTGACGCCTCTCTTGCTTTTATATATTCTGTCAAGTATAGAGTGAATTCTGCAATACTCGCTTTCGAATTCTTCTTTGTGCTCAACTCAACTATAAAAGTGATTTCTGCTGAATCTTTATTATCAACAGGAATAGTATTTTTTATATTTATGGAATTCATTAAACCTGTTGCATCAAAAAAATCACCTTGAGCAATTATTTTACCTTCTTTGTCAAAATTAAAAAAATGATAGGCTTGAAGAGGTTTTGTTTTTTTTCCTGTAATTGCATCCGTAGAATTCCAAGTTCCATAAGTTCTAACGCTTCCATCTAAGTTTCCATTATTATCCATGCCAGGCAACCAAACTTCAGCAGTGTAACTTAAGTTGTTAAATGACTTTTGATACATCTTGAGTAGTTCTTTTAACTCATCCTTGCTCATAGATTCCATACCGTAAGAGGGTGGACTATAAATTAATTCATTTGAAAAATAACTCATTTGTTCATCAAGACTTTTTAATTCAAATAATTCAAATGTTTTTTTCGCAGTATTAAGATTTTGAGTGTATTCTGAATTAGAACTGCAACTTAAAAATATAGCACTCACAAACAATAAAAAAATTCTTATTTTCATTTTAATTGAGTTATTATTATTTAAAAAAATATTGGGAAGAGAGAAACTTTTTTTATTTAATTATCAATTCTATATACTTTTCTGTATAAATGATTTTCATCAAAAACCTTTCCTAAATCACTACTCCAAAATTCATTCGTTAACTTATTATATTCTTCACTTATATTATGAGTCATTTCATAGTGTTTATCGCTTGTATAAGAACTGATTTGAAAGTATTGATAAATTTTAGCTTCATCATCTTCCTTTACTTTGTATATTTTATAAAAGTTCTTTCCGAAACCAGCATTTTCAATTAATAGATTCATCTTTTTATTGAACTTCATAAATTCACCTTCCATATTTTGGGGAATATCAAAATAGTGAACACTTAATCTTTCCTGATTTTGCGAAAAGACAAAATTTGAAATTAAGACCGCGGTAACAATAAGAATATATTTTTTCATCTTAAATTGATTTATTGGTTATTAAACAAATATATTGTGTTGGAAACAATAATTTGTGTGCCAAAAGTCACACAAATTAAAATTAATAAATTCGAATTTAGAAGTGTCTTAAAAAGGGAAAAGCTACACTCAGATATTAACTAACCCATCTTAGTAGATTAGAAATAAGTGTGTTGGAGGGAAATTAAAGACTTATTATTCAAAGTTGTTTTAATTTAAACATCATAAATCTAAAATTTCAATTTCACCTCTGTGAATAATAATTTTACTCTCTTTCTCTAACTTTTTTAAAATGCGTGATACAACTTCCCTTGTAGTTCCAACAATTTTAGCAATTTGGTTGTGGGTCACATTAACAATTTTTTTTGACTCATTATGAGATCTAAATTTTAAAATCTTTATAATTCTATAATCTAAATTTTCAAAAGTTAATTCATTTATTATGGTCATTAATTCAAAATAACGTTCCATAAAAATTTCTAAAATAAATTTATTAAACTCAGGATAATTAGAATTCCATTGTCTGATTTTATCTGAAGGAATCAAAATAATTTCAGAATCAACTTCTAATTTAGCGTTTACAATGCTCTTGCTATTTTTCAAACAAGAAATAATAGACATCATACAGGTTTGATGGGGTTTCACGTAGTACAAAAGGACTTCTTTATCTAAGTTTATATCTTCCTTATATACCTTAATAAGCCCTTTTTTGAGTACTGGAATTTTATTTAAAGTATCTCCCTCATCAACCAAAATATGATTTTTATTTAGGGAGATTACTTCAATATTGTATAAAATTTCCCCTTCAAGTTGATCACAAAAATTAGTTTTAAATACTTTCATAAAAATTAAATAATTTTAAATTTATGAATTATTTAACGATAAAAATCTTTTCACTTTAACTATTATGCAAGTTTATTTTCCGTTTTGCATTGGAGTAGTGTCAGGCATCAATTTATTAAGGATCGTATAAACAGGGCAAAACTTAGTTATTGGACTTAAAATTTGAAGTACAGCAACCACAACTGTTACATAAATCCAATTTAATCCAAATTGACTCGCAAGTAAAATTGATCCTATATTTAATAGACCAACTATTCCATCGTGAAGCCTTACTTTTATTATATCTTTAGTATTATTCATAATTTACTTTTTAAATTAATTAAAGTTGAAAATTCACCTATTTTAGTACGCTTATTTTTTGGTAAAATACATTATCCCGCAAAGATGTATGCGCAATTTTTATTTTGAGCTCTTCCTAATGCCCATACCCCCGAAGGCACTAATTGTATTTCTGGCAAAATACCTTTAATCATTTCCAAATAAACTTCATCTGGATCTAAATTCATTTTTTTAGCTATTGCCGAGCTATATACTTTTGTAGCAAGATCACACACGCAAAACAATGAGCCTCTGCCTTGTAAATCTTTAATCCCCTGAATAGGTGGAAGTGGCATATCTCCTATTTGAGGTTCATAAACAGTATTTCTTAATGCAGGTTTACCTGTTTTGTTATCATTGAAAGAAACCAGCTCTCCAAGTTTAAATTTCTCCCAAATTTCAGATTTGAAGGCAAATACAATTCCAGAATGCCTTAAAACTGTTATTGCCGTGATATTATAATCTGTTACACCCACAGAATTATTTGATTCTAAAAAAGCCCAATTCCATACTATGGGTAGAGTGTTATGAGGTTGACTCCCATCATAGACTACCCTTTGCTCTCCTTTAATTTTGTCAAACCAACTTGAAAGCTCGTTGGAATTAATATTAGTATTCAAATTGACTGGCTCTAAATTATTAAAATTCTCTATGAAATTTGGAAATGCTGTAGCGCCTACTCCTAATGTAATTGAAGTAACGAACTTTCTTCTTGATGTGCTCATTATTAGATTAGATTTAGTTAATAAATACTATAAAATCAAATTATTCAAACTGACTCGCTTCAAACTTAAGAGTCTTATTAACGAAGTCCAAAATACCTTTAGCAACTGTTTTTTTACCATCAGTTACATTGTCAAAAGTGTAAAGTTCAAAAATTTTACCATTTCGTTTCCAAATCCCCTGAAGTGATGCTTGAGCAAAATTTTCTCCTGCTTGAGTCCAAGCAAGACCATTAAATTCACCTGAATCTTTTGTTTCCATTTTATTGGTAAATACATATGAAAGATAAACTCTTCCATAACCATTACCAACGTCACCTGATGCATTCATTTGGTTACTTTCTATTCCTAAAGTTACCGAATCAACAGTAAGATCTGCTTTAAAAAAATTATCTCCAAGAGGTATCTCTTGACAAAAGGAAAAAGAACTTATTAGAAAGGATAATACAAAGATTGTTTTTTTCATGTTAAATTAATTTATTGGTTATTACACAAATATATTGTGCTGGAAACAATAAATTGAGTGACAAAAGTCACACACATTAAAATTAATTAGGATAATCCTTGGATGATAACTTAACCTATCTTCTTCGATTAGAGGAAAGTGAGTTGGAGGAAGGGGATATGCCTATGGCTCTCCTAGTTGAGGCTTATTTATACAATTTTTTGCACTTTTATAAAGTATAATGAGTCCAAGGGATATTTTAGCGAAGAATACTAAAATGTCTGTAAACCCTTAAATATAGGAAACAAAAAAGCCGACTCATAAATGAATCGGCTTTGGCTTCTGCGGTCTGGACGAGACTCGAACTCGCGACCCCCTGCGTGACAGGCAGGTATTCTAACCAACTGAACTACCAGACCTCACGTTAGCGGTTGCAAATATACACCGCTTATTTAATTGTGCAAACAAAAAATACTAAAAAAATAAAATATTTTCTCTCTAAGATCAAGGATATAAAAAAAGACCCTAGCATTGGCCAGGGTCTTTTTTTATACAGGTTTCAAAACCAGTGTATTACATAGCTGCGTCAATCGCGTCTGTGTAAACCTGCTTTGGAGACACCCCTACTTGTCTGCTCACAATCTCTCCGTTTTTAAATACTAAAACGGTTGGAATGTTACGCACGCCGTACTTAGCTGCAAATTCTTGGTTGGCGTCTACGTCTACCTTTCCTACGACAGCTTTTCCTTCGTAATCATTACTTACCTCATCAATGATAGGACCTACCATTCTACAAGGACCACACCAAGCTGCCCAAAAATCCACAACTACTGGCTTGTCACTTTTTAAAACTACTTCTTCGAAAGTAGCGTCTGTTATTTCTAATGCCATGATTCTATGTTTTTAATTGTTTACAAATTTACATATTTATTTTACCATTTTTCCCTCTGGCCTATGCCTTTTCTTATCTAACTATAAAGAAGCCTTATAGCTAGTTTAGACTGAAATGTACATCTGCAGCCTCTAGGGCTTCTAAAAGTGCCGTAGTTACCCCTATTTTTTGACTGCGAGAAACAAAATCTAACTTAATACTCTCTTCCATCTCATAAAGGCTAAAATGCAGTGGTAAATCTCCAGGATGGCTTTGAATAAGTTCCTTAATTCCTTTAATCTGCGCTTCCTCTAGGTGGTCTACCCGCAACTTTAAGGTGAGCTTTTTAGTGAAATTCTCAAGTATTTCTTGCAACATATAAAAACCGTTGTATTGCAGGCGAGGCTCTCCTTGTTTACCGGTATCTTTATTGGTCCAACCCTCTTTCACAAGGGCCTTACAGAATATAAATGAGTTGGGAATTAAAAAGTGCCTGAACTTCAAATAGTCCTCACCAAAGATCCTAAACTCATAAGAGTCTGCGTAGTCTTCTACCGTAAAGGCCGCCCAGCCTTTACCGTTTTTAGATACCCTATGTTGCACCTCAGACACCACACCAGCAAAAGCCAGCTCCCTGTTTACATAAGAGGGAAGGTCATTAAAGAAAGACACATTGGCATTGGTGTAAGTGTTTATTTCTGTTTTATAGTCGTCTAAAGGATGTCCAGAAATGTATATCCCCACCACTTCCTTCTCTTGCTTTAACTTCTCCATAGTCCCCCACTCTGGACAAGGAGGTACTTCAGGTTCCGGAATTTGAATATCACTAGACTCCCCAAACAAACTCACTTGGGCAGAGTTTTCATTTTCCTGGTATCTGGCACCGTAACGAATGACTTTTTCAAGAAAAGTACCGGCATCGCCCAGAGGGTGAAAATACTGCGCCCTGTGAACCCCTCCAAAAGAATCGAATCCTCCGGCAAGTGCTAAGTTTTCAAAAGCTTTTTTATTGGCTGCCCTTAAATCTATACGCTTGGCCAAATCAAAAACAGACCTGTAAGGCCCACTTTCTTTTCGCTCCGCCACAATGGTCTCTACCGCCCCGCGACCCACGCCTTTGATTGCGCCCATGCCAAAACGAACGGCTCCTGCATTGTTTACGGCAAATTTGTAAAAGGATTCATTCACATCTGGCCCCAAAACCTGTAAACCCATACGCTTACATTCTTCCATAAAGAAAGTCACTTGCTTAATGTCATTCATATTATTAGAGAGTACCGCCGCCATATATTCTGCTGGGTAGTGGGCTTTAAGGTAAGCTGTCTGATAAGCAATATAGGCATAGCAAGTAGAGTGACTCTTGTTAAAGGCATAAGATGCAAAGGCTTCCCAGTCTTTCCATATTTTCTCAAGCACTTCTTTAGGGTGGCCCAGCTTTTCTCCACCCCCTAAAAACTGGGGTTTCAATTTTTCTAGTAGGGCAAATATTTTCTTACCCATGGCTTTTCTCAGTACGTCTGCTTCCCCCTTAGAGAAACCGGCAAGCTTCTGAGACAAGAGCATTACCTGCTCTTGATAGACTGTAATCCCGTAGGTTTCCTTAAGGTATTCTTCCATTTCAGGAAGGTCATAGGTAATTTGTTCGTCGCCGTGTTTACGACCAATAAAACTAGGAATATACTCCATTGGTCCTGGTCTGTAGAGCGCGTTCATGGCAATAAGGTCGTCAAAAACAGTAGGCTTTAAATCCTTGAGGTGCTTTTGCATGCCCACAGATTCGTATTGGAATACCCCAACGGTGTCTCCGCGCTGGAAGAGCTCGTAGGTCTTGGTGTCGTCCAAAGGAAAATCATCCGGCACCAATTGAATGTCGTGCTTGGCCTTGACAATTTTAACCGTATCCTTAATTAAGGTCAGGGTCTTCAGACCCAAAAAGTCCATTTTTAACAATCCAGCGTCTTCTACCACGGAGTTGTCGAACTGGGTCACATACAAATCAGAATCTTTGGCCGTAGCCACTGGCACATAATTGGTAATATCTCCAGGGGTAATAATTACCCCACAGGCATGAATACCTGTATTCCTAAGTGATCCCTCTAATATACGTGCCATATTCAAGGTCTGAGCCTCCAGGTCTGGACCGTCTGCAATATTGAGTAGCTCGTTGACCTTATCTAAGTCTTCTGCCCTAAAGTTTTTCTTGAGTTCCGCCTCAGTATAGCTAAAAATCTTAGCGAGTTTAGACATATTGGGCAGTAATTTAGCAATCCTGTCTGCCTCGTTGAGGGGTAAATCCAATACCCTGGCCGTATCTCTAATAGAAGACTTGGCCGCCATGGTACCATAGGTAATGATCTGAGCCACCTGGTTAGAACCGTATTTTTTAATTACATAATCCATGACACGACCGCGACCCTCGTCGTCAAAATCAATATCAATATCTGGCATAGAAACCCTGTCTGGATTTAAGAAACGCTCAAAAAGCAAATCGTACTTCAAAGGATCTATATTGGTAATCCACAAGCAGTAGGCCACTACAGATCCAGCCGCAGAACCCCTTCCAGGACCAACAGAAACGTCCATATTACGTGCTTCTCTAATAAAATCTTCCACAATCAGGAAGTAACCCGGGTACCCAGAATTTCTAATGGTGTCCAATTCAAAATCCAAACGCTCTTCAATTTCAGGCGTAATTTCAGTGTACCGCTTTAGTGCGCCTTTATAGGCAATGTCTCTGAGGTAAGCATTTTCTCCTCGTTTGCCACCGTCTTCTAAATCTTCTGCCACCTTAAACTCCGCTGGAATCTCAAAAGCAGGCAGCAGTACTTCTCTCGCTAGTTCAAAAGCTTTAATTTGGCTGGAAATCTTATGGGTATTTTCAATGGCCTCTGGTATATCGGAGAACAGCGACTTCATTTCCGCTGCAGTCTTGAAAAAATACTCTTGGTTGGGCAATCCATACCTGTACCCCCTACCCCTTCCAATAGGCGTGGCTTGTTTTTCTCCATCTTTTACACAGAGTAAAATATCGTGGGCCTCTGCGTCTTTCTGGTCTGCATAATAGGTGTTGTTTGTAGCCACTAAAGAGACCCCATGCTTCTGAGCCATAGGCACCAACACCTGATTAACCCGGTCCTCATCTTCCTGACTGTGGCGCATTAACTCCACATAAAAGTCTGCTCCAAAGGTCTCTTTCCACCAAATTAGGGCTTCTTCTGCTTGCTGCTCTCCCGTATTTAGGATTTTAGCTGCCACCTCGCCATACATATTTCCAGAGAGTACAATTAAGTCTTCTTTATACTGTTCCACAAGCGCCTTGTCTATTCTAGGCACATAATAAAATCCTTTGGTATAGGCAATAGAAGACAGTTTGGCCAAATTGTGATAGCCGTTTTTGTTCTTTGCCAAAAACACCATCTGATACCCGTAATCTTTTACATGCTTATTTGTATGGTCCTCACAAACATAAAATTCACAACCAATAATTGGCGTCATTTCTTTGCCTTCTTCAGGGGTCCCCGTTGCTTCCGCTTCTTTATGGGCCTGTTTAACCCTAGCATTGTGCGCTTTGACCTCTTTCACAAAATGAAAGGCCCCCATTAAATTGGCGTGGTCTGTAAGGGCCACCGCAGGCATATTTTGCTTGGCCGCTTGAGCCACCAAATCCTTTACACTCATGGTGGATTGGAGCACAGAAAACTGGGAATGGTTGTGCAGGTGAACAAAAGCAGTGTCTTCTAACTGGGCTAAATTTTCTTTAATATCCTGTTTGGTGGGCGCAGCAGTTACTGGTTGGGCTTGCGCTTGCAGCGCCGCCGATGCCTTTTTTAAATTCACATGCTTCAATCCAATACCGGCTACAGCCTCAGAATTCGCTGCCTGATACTGGTTGTAATAGTCTGCAGGAGCGCCTAACTTCTCAAGCGGATAGTACTTTAAGCGGAGTAGCTCCAAAAAGCAACGTGTGGTAGCCTCTACGTCTGCCGTAGCGTTGTGGGCTTCGTTAAAAGGCGCGCCAAATAAATGTTGGTGCAGTTCCGTCAGGGTAGGCAGCTTAAATTTACCTCCCCTGCCTCCAGGAATTTGACACATCATAGCGGTCTGTTCCGTACAAGTATCTAACACAGGCTTTTGAGCTAGGGTGTTTTCTATCCCAGCCCTGTGAAATTCTGCCCCCATAATGTTGAGGTCAAAACCCACATTCTGGCCCACCACAAAATGACATTTTTCTACAGCCGCTGTAAAACGCTCCAATACTTCTAACAAAGGAAGTCCTTGGTCCTGAGCAAGCGCGGTAGAAATACCGTGTATTTGTTCTGCCTCAAAAGGTACGTCAAAGCCATCTGGCGAAACCAAAAAATCTTGGTGTTCCAAGAGGTTTCCCATAGCGTCGTGCAATTGCCAGGCAATCTGAATACAGCGCGGCCAATTGTCGGTATCCGTTACGGGGGCATTCCATCTCTTGGGTAAGCCGGTGGTTTCAGTGTCAAAAATTAAATACATCTGGGTGATTTTCTTTGGGTGCTTATTTGCCTGGGAACGGTAAAAATAACCAAAAGGAATCGTAAAGAAAAAGAGGGTTTTAAGAAGTTATTAACCCTTT
>Ga0115565_10001495_pt1 | contig 19279 bp, 20 predicted proteins | sample COGITO_mtgs_1105_FD_87199 | JGI IMG/M metagenome (GOLD analysis project Ga0115565, IMG submission 87199) | Pelagic marine microbial communities from North Sea - COGITO_mtgs_110530 | ecosystem: Environmental > Aquatic > Marine > Epipelagic | place: Germany:Helgoland, sampling site Kabeltonne... | reverse complement strand
TTTGGCAATCGACCGCACATTCTGTGCGGTCTAATGAGATAATATCGGATAGTATCATTTGAGTATTAACGACCTAGTGGCGTTTTAGTTTTTCCTTATGCTTGATGACTTGTCTATCTAGTTTGTCAATCAAGCTGTCAATAGCCGCATACATATCATTATGTTCTGCGTTAGCAAATACTTCGCCCCCTTTGAGATGCAGCGTGGCCTCTGCTCGTTGATTTATTTTTTCTACATTTAGGATAACGTGCACGTTACTAATGTGATCAAAATGACGTTCGAGTTTTTCAAATTTAGTATCAACATAATTTCGCAACGAGTCAGTAATATCGATGTGATGACCAGTTAGGTTTATTTGCATAATTTTAAATCCTCTGTGTTAAGTCCTACAACAAGCTTTTTCGTTGATTGGACGGGGGAATCGAGAGGGATTCTCGATATTTTGCAATTGTGCGCCGAGCAACTTGTATACCTTGTTCGGCCAACAACTGCGCAATTTTGCTATCACTAAGGGGCTTAGTTGTATTTTCTGCCGCCACCATTTTCTTGATCAACGCTCTGATCGCGGTAGACGAGCATTCGCCACCTGATTCAGTTGACACATGGCTAGAGAAAAAATACTTAAGTTCGTATATGCCACGCGGCGTATGCATATATTTTTGCGTGGTAACGCGCGAAATGGTTGATTCGTGCATGTCGACCATTTCGGCGACATCATTAAGCACCATTGGCTTCATCATTTCAGGCCCGTGCTCAAAAAATCCCATCTGTTGCTGCACAATACAATGCGATACTTTCATCAGCGTTTCGTTACGACTCTCTAAACTTTTTATAAACCACTTTGCTTCTTGTAAGTGAGACTTTATAAATTGAGAATCGTTCTGATTTTTTGTTGTTTTACTCATCGCCGCATACGCTTGATTGACTGTCAAAGGCGGCAACGAGTCGCCATTGAGTTCAACTGTCCAACGGCCATTCTTTTTAAATACGGTCACATCTGGAATAATATATTCGGGTTCTTTTGTCGCAATCGCGCTGCCAGGTCTTGGGTTAAGCGTCTTGAGCAGGCGCATGGTCTCGCGCAATTGATCCTCTTTAAGGCGTGTTTTGCGCATTAGCGTGCGATAGTCTTTGCTGCTTAACAAGTCACAGTGTTCAACGATTAACAAGCGCGCTTCTTCTAGCCAAGGCGTGTTGGGATCAAACTGTGCAAGTTGCACTAGTAGGCATTCTTGCGGTGAACGTGAACCTGCACCGATAGGGTCAAACATTTGGATACGTTTTATCACGCATTCAACTTCATCAAGCTCAATCTCTTCGTTATCTAAACTAAGCAAGATGTCATCGCTACTGGTCGTTAAATAGCCAGATTCATCTATTGAGTCGATGATCGCTAGCGCAATGGAACGATCGATGTCAGAAAACGGCGTAAGCTCCATCTGCCATAATAAGTGATCTTGAATATTCTCGGTTGTTTCACCTTGATACACGTAATCATCGTCGGGCCCAGAACTGCCTGACAGGCTAGAAGGTGCGGATGACGCACTCATATATTCTTCCCAAGAGCTATCGATAGGCAGATCGTTGGGTAATTGATTTTGTTCTAGCGCGTCATGGCTATCCATAGAGTCATGTGCATCAAGATTGTCGTTTTGTCCGGTTAACTCATCATTCGCGTTGACGGTTTCACTGCTGGGGCTGTGATCATCTTTAGCGGTATTCTGATCTGAGGCATCAGATTTGTCGCTGTTATATTCGGATTCATCTATTTCCAGCAAGGGATTAGACTCAAGGGCCTCTTGGATTTCTTGTTGAAGATCTAAAGTTGATAGTTGCAGTAACTTAATCGCCTGTTGTAGCTGAGGCGTCATGGTTAGTTGCTGACTAAACTTTAACTGCAATGATGGCTTCATTAGCGTTTGTCACCTAACACAAGTCTTGAATCAAACTTCATTAATTACAACCTTATAAGACAAATTGTTCACCGAGATATACATCTCTTACTTTTTGATTACTCAGCACTTCTTGAGCACTGCCTGAGGCTATAAGCTCTCCATGGCTAACAATGTAGGCCTGCTCGCATACATCTAACGTCTCTCTGACGTTATGGTCAGTGATTAGCACGCCAATGTCTCGATCTTTTAGCTGCTGAATTATCTTCTTTATATCACTAACAGAAATTGGGTCAACACCGGCGAAGGGTTCATCGAGTAAAATAAATTTTGGATTAGCCGATAAAGCTCTCGCAATCTCAACTCTGCGGCGCTCTCCACCTGATAAACTCATGCCTAGATTATTTCTGATGTGGTTTAGGTTAAATTCATCTAACAAGTCATCTGCTTGTTGTTCGCGTTGATCTTTGCTGAGTTCTTTGCGTGTTTGTAATATCGCCATCAAGTTCTCGTACACCGTTAGCTTTCTAAATACCGAGGCTTCTTGCGGTAAATAGCCGATGCCATGTCGAGCACGCTCGTGCATAGGTTGATACGTGACGTCTAGTTGGTCAATAAAAATCGAGCCTTTGTCCAGCGGCACGAGGCCTACAATCATATAAAAAGTCGTGGTCTTGCCAGCGCCATTAGGCCCTAATAAGCCAACAATCTGGCCGCGAGATACTTCGATACTGACGTCTCTAACGACTTGTCGAGATTTGTACGATTTAGCGAGATGCGAGGCGACGAGAGTACTCACGGTTTTTTGGTCTCTTTGACAGGTTTAATTGAATCGGGAGAAAAAATAGTCTCGACTTGGGTGTCGCCGTCGGTCGTGCCTTGAGCGCGCATTTGCTCCTTTTCCATATCAAATACGATTTTGTCGCCTTTGACGGTTGACGCATTTTGTACGAGTTCGGCTTGGCCTTCTAGCGAGATCGTGCGCGTGCCAATGTCATATAATATCACGTTGGCGCGAGCTTCAACGTTGGAGCCATCCGCTAGTTTTTGTGTATATTTAGCGGGGTCTCCTTTGATTGTGAAGGTTTCTTTGCCCTTCCCATTAATAGCATCAACTTTTACATATTGGGCGTTGATTAATAAGGAGCCTTGGCGAATAACCACGTTTTTTTCAAAAATAGAGGTTTTCATTTTGGCATCGACGAATTGCTCATCGGACTTTACGCGTATGGGCATATCAAAATCATTTTGCTTGATAATATCTGTTTGCTGCAAGGCTGCCGCAACAGGGCTTAGCGCAATGGATACCGCTAATCCTAAGGCCAAAGCAGCGGTTGTGAACCTACCGCGCAAGCTGTTGTTAGCGAGACGGCGTGTATTGGGTTTGTACATGATTTGAAAGCTCATAAATTTGTGTTTCTAAGTTGGCTTTAAAGCCAATACTATTAATTACATAATCGACGCCTGATATTTGCACCGACTGATCGGATTTTAAGGTTCTGTCGGTCAAATTAATTTCGATAAAATGGGTCTCAATTTGCTTGACGAATTCCTCTGAGGCAATGTTATATATGCGCACATTTTTTTCTAGCTGAATGCGGTTGTCTTCATACAATGTACCTTCTTTAGCGCTCACTTGCCACGGCTCAGTGGTGTTATCGATATAAATACTGTAGACCGGGTCTTGAAATGTGACAAAGCCTAGTTGGTCATAATGTTGCATTTTTTTGGCGGATACTTGATGGGTTAGGTTTCCGTCTTTGTCATACAATTTGCTACGCAAGTTTATGACTTCATAATTGGGTACCAAAGCCTCGTTCATATTAATCTGTTGAGTTGGCGCATCGTCGTCTAGCCAAGTTGGCAAATACAAGGCAAACGCTGCCCCAAATATCAGTACTATACTCAGCCCCAACCTGTTCATATACTGGCTCCGTGCTGCTGCTCTAGCGCGTTGTTTGCCTGCAATAACAAGTCACAAATTTCACGCACAGCGCCTTTACCGCCGCCTAACGTGGTCACATAGTCGGCTTTGGTGATTACGAAGGGATGTGCATCAGCAACAGCGATCCCCAACGCACTATGCTCAAACATACCAATATCAGGCATATCATCACCCACGCTCATCACTTCGTTGGGGGATACATCACACTGCTGGATTATCTCTTGGATTGCCGCATTTTTGTCGACGCGCCCTTGGATTAAGTACCTAACGTTTAGGGACTTCATTCGGTTTTCGACGATTTGCGAACGCCGACCCGTGACGACAGCGACGTCTATACCAATATCGGCAAGCGCCTTTATGCCGTAACCGTCTTTGGTGTTAAAGGCTTTAAACTCTTCGCCGTTGTTACCAAGGTAAATACTGCCGTCCGAAAACACGCCGTCGACATCACATACCAACAATTTTATTTTACTGAGTTTGATAAACAACTCGGCGCTAATCTCACCGTACAAGGTACTGATAGACATCAAACCACTCCGGCTTTTAACAGGTCGTGCATTTTGAGTGCGCCGATTGGCTGTTTGTTGTTTTGATCAGGTGTGACAAACAGCGCACTAATTTTATGCGTCTGCATCAGATTTACGGCATCTACCGCAAGTCGGTTTGCGCTTATTGTCACGCTGTTGGGGGTCATAACGTCGCTAACTTTGCAGGCATGGATATCAATTTTTTTGTCTAATGAGCGCCTCAGATCGCCGTCAGTAAAAATACCTAACAACTCTCCCTGACCATCCACGATGCCCGTCATGCCAAGTCCCTTTGCCGATATTTCAAACAATGCTTGCATCACAGTGGCGTCCTTGTTGACAAGCGGTAACTCGTCACCCGTTGCCATAATATCACAGACGGTCAACAACAAGCGTTTGCCTAATGCACCGCCAGGATGTGAAAGCGCAAAATCATCTGCAGTAAAGCCTTTGGCTTCTAGTAGAGCAACGGCCAGTGCATCACCGATCACCAGTGTCGCGGTGGTGCTTGTGGTTGGCGCCAACCCAAGTGAACATGCTTCGGAATCCACATTAAGACAAAGTGTGACGTTTGCAAAATTGCTCAAGCTACTTTGAACGTTGTTGGTAATGGCAATAATCGGCACTTGCATACGTTTTACCACCGGCAGTAATCCTATTAGCTCAGATGTTTCGCCTGAGTTGGAAATACCAATCAAAACATCGCCTTGACTGAGCATACCCAAATCACCGTGATTGGCTTCACCAGGGTGCATAAAAAAGGCGGGGGTGCCGGTACTGGCAAACGTGGCGGCTATTTTGTGACCCACATGACCTGATTTTCCCATGCCGCAGACCACGACTTTGCCGGTGCAATTACTGAGCAATTCGCAGGCCTGAGCAAAGCTTCGGTCAAGGGAGTCCCGGAGCTTTTCGAGGCTGGCTATTTCATCATTAAAAACGCGCTTGGCAGTTTCTAAGTAGTTCATTGAATACTCTTTTTATTGTCTCTTTTTTAAAAGACGGGTAGTCCAGACATTTGCACAACGTGATACCCGTGTTCCTCAGATCTGCCTAACGCCAAAAAGCGCTCATTAATCGTGTCAAAATGCTTCTAAGAGAACAGCACATATTGATAGCCGAGGAAAATCAGTACGAAAATTGCACCCTCTACGCGATTGATTTGACGCGTTCCTCGCAGATTAAAGCAAAATACAAACACTAATAAGGTAAGGCCTAGCATTACATACGAATCGCGGGTCGCAGCGTCACCGTCAATCAAGCCCGGTACAATAAGTCCCGGCATCGCTAATACTGCTAGGATATTAAAGATATTTGAGCCGATAATGTTACCCAATGCCAAGTCGTCCTCGCCCTTCATGACGCCTGCTATGCTTGCGGCAAGTTCGGGAAGACTGGTGCCAATCGCAATGATCGTGAGGCCGATAACCAAATCACTTATGCCAAAAAATTTGGCAATAAAAACCGCTGATTCAACCAAAAAATGCGCACTCAACGGCAGTAGTATCAAGCCGACAATAACCCAAAATATGGCGTGTGAGGTAGGCACGTTACTCGGGATTTCGTCTTCGGTTTCTGATACCAGCGGATCGTTTCTGTCGACTTTTAGCGATAGCCACGCCATGCCTACCAGCACCATGCCAAACATGGTCACCAATACAATACCTTCGACGTTGGAGAGTTGACTGTCCGAAAGAAAGTAAACCGCGATCAGCGTGATAAATAACAACACAGGAAGTTCACGCTTGAGCGTCGTCGATGATACCAATAATGGCTTTATAAGCGCCGTTAAGCCAAGCACCAACGCAATGTTGGTAATATTAGAGCCGATGGCATTGCCGACAGCCGTGTTTGGGTTACCCGCAAACGAAGCCGTGGCGGACACCACTATCTCGGGCGCTGATGAGCCCATTGCAACGATGGTTAAGCCAATCATCATAGGTGAAACGCCGTAGTTTTTGGCCAGCGCAGATGCACCATACACAAATTTGTCTGCGCCCCAGCTCAGCACTCCCAACCCGACTATGAAAATAATTACTTGAATAAGCACGTTGTTCTTTTACCCCTATAGTATTGTTACCATTGTCGCAAAATCTGCAGGCATATGACACCAAAAAACGCTAAAAATCTGACGCTTATATGCAACAGTCACCTGTTTTTTTGCGTTCATCGTTCAATATAACGGCAAATAAGACAAAAAAAGATATCTTGTTACGTTTTAATTGGTACGAAAGCCTTGAAAACAACTAAAATAAAACAACATAGGGTGCCTCATGGTGTAAAATACGCCGTTGAAGAAGGTTTTGTGTTTTTTTACTGTTTTAATTAAAAATGTGTAATCAAATGAACTAAACTAAGGTCTAGTACGTCTTTATGACACTGTATCTTGAACAACAATGTTCGCAAATTCATCACAATAAGGAAGTTAACAGTTTAATGTCGGACACTTTGGTAGATATCCAAAACATGAGCTTTAGCCGAGCCGAACGCGTTATTTATAATGATATATCGTTGCAGGTCCAAAAAGGCAAAATAACCGCTGTGATGGGTCCCAGTGGTATCGGTAAGACCACGTTGTTAAAAATTATTGGTGGACAGTTAAGCCCCCAAAGCGGCAGTGTCGTGTTTGCTGGCGAGAACATTCACACCGTCAGTCGTAAGCGCCTTTATGAGGTCCGTCGAAAGATGAGTATGCTGTTTCAAAGCGGCGCATTATTTACCAATATTTCAGTTTTTGACAATGTTGCTTTTCCATTACGTGAGCACACCAAATTATCCGAATCGATTATTCATACCGTTGTGATGTTAAAGCTAGAGGCGGTTGGCTTGCGAGGTGCAGCCGATTTGATGCCCAGTGAACTCTCCGGCGGCATGGCTAGGCGAGCCGCGCTGGCAAGAGCAATTGCGCTTGATCCTGAATTAATTATGTACGACGAACCATTTGCTGGGCAAGACCCGATTTCGATGGGCGTGTTGGTTACCTTAATAAAGCAACTCAATCGTGCGCTAGATTTAACCAGTATTGTGGTTACTCACGACGTTACCGAGGTGCTTGAAATAGCTGATTATGCGTACATATTAGCCGAAAAATCGATAATTGGAGAAGGTACACCGGCGCAAATTAAAGCGTCTAAGTCTGAGTTAGTGCAACAATTTTTGCAGGGTAACGCGGATGGTCCTGTGCCATTCCATTTTCCCGCGCCAAGCTTAGCGGATGCTCTGTTAGGCAAGTCCACCCAAGATTCTGCCAGCAACAGCACGGCAAAAAGTGAGGGCGGCCGTTGATGAACGTTTTTGTAAATTTAGGCGCGACCACGCTGCACAAACTACAAGCAATCGGTAACGCATCGTTGATGCTGTGGGGGGCGTTATTTGCTGTTCCTAGGCTCAAAAATATTCCGTTGACCATTTATCAAATATACGTGCTTGGCGTGCAGTCGTTGCTTATTATCATCGTATCGGGTTTGTTCATTGGCATGGTAATGGCCTTACAAGGCTACACCATTTTGGTGAATTATGGCGCCGAGGGCAGTTTAGGGCCGATGGTGGCGTTGTCGCTGCTGCGCGAATTAGGTCCGGTCGTAACGGCCTTATTGTTTGCAGGGCGAGCAGGCTCTGCATTAACCGCTGAGATTGGATTGATGAAAGCAACTGAACAGCTCAGCAGTTTGGAGATGATGGCCGTCGACCCGCTTAGACGCGTTATTGCACCGCGGTTTTGGGCGGGTATGATATCAATGCCGATGCTCGCGATTATTTTTAGTGCGGTCGGAATTTTGGGCGGTCATGTCGTCGGAGTGGATTGGTTGGGCGTAGATGCAGGCAGCTATTGGTCTATCATGCAAGCGACCGTTGAGTGGGAAGCGGATGTGTTAAACGGCGTTATTAAAAGTGTCGTATTTGGTTTAGTTGTACTATGGATAGCGTTATACAAGGGCTACTCAGCGATTCCAACCTCAGAAGGCATCAGCAAAGCAACAACCGAAACAGTGGTCGTGTCCTCGTTAACCATACTGGGATTAGATTTTGTGCTTACAGCACTTATGTTTGGCGTTAATTAGGAAAAACAATGACGAGCAGAAAAACAGAATTATTAGTGGGTATATTTGTTGCTATTACGATTGCAGCCACACTATTACTCGCCCTACAAGTCGCCAATAAGGGCGTTAGCGGCAGTTCAGAAACGTATACCGTGTTTGCAAAGTTTGACAATATTGGTGGTCTCAAAGCCCGCTCCTCTGTCAAAGTTGGCGGTGTGGTCGTAGGCAGAGTGTCACGTATTTATCTAGACGATAAAGAATTGATTCCTGTGGTCCAAATGGAAATTTCGATGGATTACATAAATACATTTCCCGAGACGAGCTCTGTGTCTATCCTTACCGCGGGCTTGTTGGGCGAGCAATATGTTGGTCTTCAGCCCGGCTTCATCTTTCCAGGCGAAGACCCAATATTTTTAGAGCAGGATAGTTTTGTGGTTGATACCAAATCAGCCTTGGTATTAGAAGATTTGATTGGCCAGTTTTTGTTTAGTAGAGATTCATCATCATAAACTATTGATGGAGGATATCTCGTCGGCATACAGCAAGACCCAAGGGTTTATCGTTACAAACGCCGACGAACATAAGTGCCAGTAAATATGTAAGTTTACGTCACATTTGTTGATGTGATATTTAGGAGAAATAAGTGAAATTCATGTTGTCAGCGGGTCTAAAAGTAAGTTTTTTCATTGCCGCTATGGTATTTGGCGTTCAAGCGCACGCTGAGGTTGATCGTCAAAATCCGTATTTGATGGTAAGTGAAGTGGGGACCACTACTTTTGCGCGTATCAAGGCCGAAAAAGAGATGATAAGACAGAACCCTGAGGCCTTGCGCACCATTATGGAAGAGGAATTACTGCCTTATATAGACTACAAGTTTTCAGCATTTAAGGTATTGGGCAAATACACAAGAGACCTAGAAAGAGAAAAACTGTTAGAATTTGTGTCTGTTTTTAGAGAGTATTTGATCACGTCGTACGCCGTTGCGATGGGCTATTACGACGACCAATTAGTTGAGTTTGAGCCTGCTTCAGATTTTGATGGACGTTCTGATGTTACCGTACGTGCGGTGATTAGAGACCAAGGCCGCCCGGACATAAAAGTTGCATTTAAAGTGCGCAAAGGACGCAACTCCAACGAGTGGGAAGCGTATGATATGATTGCAGAGGGTATTAGTTTGTTATCTAGCAAACGCAGTGAGTTCGAAACTATTATTCGCCAAGATGGCGTGGATAGAGTAATCGAACTGATGCGCGAAAGCATTGCGCAGCCTATCAAAGTCAATCAAGATGACAAATAATGCAGACCCAACTTAATAGCAAAGACGGTCAGCAACGACTTGATATTAGTGGCGACTTGGACCAATTTTCTTTACAAAAAGACTATTGGTCAGGTTTAAACGCTAGTGAGCAAAAAGCACTCGTCAAGCAGCAGCGCCTAGATGTTTGTTTAGCCAAGGTAGAGCGGGCTGATACGGCCGGTTTGGCATGGTTGATAAACTTAGTGGCAAACTTAAAGGGTGAAGGGATTGATACTTTCATTCATAATGCGCCACCGAAGTTGATGAGTTTAGCTGAGTTAAGTAACGCACAAAGCTTGTTAAATGCCGATATCCGAGACAAATGAGCCGCATCGCATCATCAAAATACAAAAAACACAATGAGATATAAATGACCAACGAAGACGTCGCAGAGTTACTAAAAACTACCCTTTCATTGCATGAGATTATCGTAAAAAGCGAAGGATCTCACTATCAAATCATTGCCATTGACGATCAGTTTGACACGATGAGTCGGGTCAAAAAACAACAAATGATTTATGCACCATTGTCAGATAAGATCGCAGATGGCACTATGCATGCCATAACAATAAAAACATTTACGGTTGCCCAGTGGCAGCGTGAAAAAATGTTCAATTCTTAAGAGAGTTATTCGTGGATAAACTGGTTATCAACAAAAGCCCAGCGCTCGCTGGCACCGTTATTATTTCTGGCGCAAAAAACGCCGCCCTGCCTTTATTGATTTCTAGTTTGTTAGCAGATACGCCTTGCTCATTCGAAAATGTGCCGGCCTTGCGTGATATCAACACGACATTGTTGTTGCTCAAAGATTTTGGCGCAAAGATTAATCAGATCGATAAAAATCAAGTTGAGATTGATGCTAGTAAACTAGACAGCGTTACGGCCTCTTATGATTTGGTCAGCACTATGCGAGCGTCGATTTTGGTATTAGGGCCGCTACTTGCAAAACACGGCAAAGCAAACGTATCGTTACCGGGTGGTTGTGCTATTGGCGCTAGACCGGTCAATCTGCACCTTGCTGGACTCGAAAAAATGGGGGCAGAAATTGAAGTCGAAGAAGGTTATATTCGCGCGTCTGTCAACGGCCGATTAAAAGGTGCACGCATCTTTATGGACATGGTTAGCGTAGGCGCAACCGAAAACTTGCTGATGGCAGCAACCTTAGCCGACGGTGACACAATCTTAGAAAATGCTGCGCGCGAACCTGAAATAGTCGATTTAGCAAATTGTTTAAACCGCATGGGCGCCAAAATTACAGGCGCAGGCTCAGATAGCATTAAAATAACGGGCGTCAAACGCCTCAAAGGTTGTCATTATAGCGTGTTACCAGACCGTATTGAGACGGGCACGTTTTTGGTGGCAGCCGCTGCGTCTCGGGGCCAAGTAAGATGCGAGCGTGCTGCGCCGCATACTTTAGATGCTGTGTTGAGTAAGTTAGAATTGGCGGGTGCTGTTATCACTACAGGTGAGGACTGGGTCGAGCTTGATATGCAAGGCAAAGCACCCAAAGCGGTAAACCTCAAAACGATGCCTCATCCTGGCTTTCCGACGGATATGCAAGCTCAGTTTGTTACTTTAAACACGGTTGCCGAAGGCTCTGGTGTGATCACCGAAACTATCTTTGAAAACCGATTTATGCATGTGCCTGAGCTACAACGCATGGGGGCAGAGATTGAGTTAGAGGGTAACAATGCGTTAACCCGGGGTGGTTCAGCCTTAAACGGCGCACAAGTAATGGCGACTGATCTGCGTGCATCGGCAAGTTTAGTCATTGCAGGTATGCTTGCGGAAGGTGAAACTACCGTAAATCGTATCTATCATCTAGATCGCGGTTACGAAGCCATTGAAGATAAATTGAGTGCCTTAGGTGCAAAGATAAAACGTGTGAAAGAAGCACCAAAAGCGTCTACAAAACAAAGTAGTTAAGAAACGCCTACCATTTGTGGGCTCAGTTCGCCCACAACAACGGTCATCGTAATGACTTGTTGATTGCGACTTACTTCTACTATCAACTCTGTGCCGGGCTTGGTCTCGGCAATCATATCGAGCGTTTTAGCCGCACTCTCTAAACGTACGCCATTGACCGACAACAAGATATCGTTGACCTGCATGCCTGCATTCGATGCTGGGCCATTGGGCGACACGGCCGTGACTATTATGCCGGGCGCGCCTCTCGACTCAGAGCCACTAATCCCCAATTGCCCACGCGTGACACGGCCATCGGATATTATTTCGTCCATGACGCGTTTTGCTAGCTCATAGGGCACGGCAAAGTTAATACCATCTACACTAGTAAGGCGTCTACGATTGTCTAATGTTTGGAAGTTAGCGTTGGTGATACCCATCAAATAGCCATTGCTGTCAACGAGCGCACCTCCCGAGTTACCTTGGTTGAGCACGGCATCGGTCTGGATAAAATCAACATAGTTTGCAAGCCCGTTTAGGCCGGTTCTGCTGACGATGCCTTGGGTAATGGTTTGGCCCAAGTTATAAGGGTTGCCAATAGCCATCACCACGTCACCGACTCTAATACCGGTATTTTCGACTTGAGGAATAATGTGCAAATCAGCGGCTTTTACTTTTAGAACCGCTAGATCAGTCAGCACATCAAAGCCGACCAGTTGTGCTTCTAGTATACGGCTATCTTGCAGGGCAACGTAAATGCTGTCAGCATCTTTAATCACGTGATAACAGGTTAATAAATGGCCTTCATCTGTCATAATTACACCCGAGCCCAGACTGGTCCGCTCGTTGCTTCGGTTGCGAAAAATGCTATTTCGGGTATCAAAGCTGACGCTGTAAATGTTGACAACAGCAGGAGCACTGCGACTCAATGCATCGTAATACGAAAGACGCTCGGGCGCGCTGACCTTGTTTTGCAGCCAGCTAAAATTGATCCCACTGCCTTGCCTAAACTCAGGAATAAATATCAATAAAATTACCGCGACGGTAATACCGAGAATGGTTGGTTTTAGCAGGGCAATAAAAAACCGTTGAATTGAAGACACAGGATTCACAAATAAAAACACTAAACTAGCGTAATGATAGCAAAAATAACCTTACACGGGAATGCTATTAACACTAATCCACCTGATGTAAAAAAAGGGGCTGTTTTCACAGCCCCTTCTTGTTTTATTACGGCTAACGCTGTTAGCCGTTACTTGCTAAACAAATCTTATCGAATAACGACGTAGAGCGTTGAATTACCGCGTTTTACATTCAATGCGATTACGTTGCCTTCTTGGTCTTCTATTAGACGCGTCAGTTCTGCGATGTTGCGCGCGCGCTGGCGGTTAACACCAATAATTACGTCGTCTTTTTGCAGACCAATGCGCATAGCGGGGCTGCGGTCTGCTAACTCAGACACTGCCACGCCGTCATTGCCCGCACGGTCTTTGCCGTTAGTTAGAGTTGCACCTTCTAACGCAGGATGCATATCTTTTGCAGCAAGTTCTGACACCCCAGCATCGCCTAGTGTTACCTTAATCTTTTGCTCTTCACCTTTGCGAATAATCGTCAGTTCGATGTTTGCACCCGCACCCATACTAGCCACTTTGGCACGCAACTCGTCAAACCCGCTGAGTTTTTTGCCATTCAGCTCGGTAATGATATCTCCGGCCTCGATACCTGCTTTTTCAGCGGCAGAGCCTTCAGCGACTTCGTTAACAAACCCGCCTATATTGGTTGACGATTGCATTGCTTCCGCCAAGCCGGCGTCCACATCACGGCCGATAACGCCCAGTAGGCCACGTCTTACTTCACCAAACTCAACAATCTGATCAATCAAGTTTTTCATCATATTTGATGGAATCGCAAAGCCGATGCCGACATTGCCGCCACCAGGACCGAATATAGCGGTATTGATGCCCACCAACTCACCGTGTAAGTCAACTAATGCGCCGCCCGAGTTACCTCGGTTGATAGCAGCATCAGTTTGAATAAAATCCTCGTAACCACCTATATTTAGGCCAGACCGACCTAGCGCACTGACGATGCCAGAGGTGACAGTTTGACTTAGGCCAAACGGGTTACCAATCGCGACTACAAAATCACCGACGCGTAATTTGTCCGAATTCGCCAACTTTAATTCCATCAAGCCTGAGGGCTCGATTTCGAGCAGCGCAATGTCGCTTTGGGGATCAGCGCCTAATTTCTTGGCGATGAGTTCTCTGCCATCAGTTAGTTTTACGGTGATTTCGTCTGCATTTTCAACCACATGGTTGTTGGTTACCACGTACCCTTTTTTGGCATCAATGATGACACCTGACCCCAAACCTTGAAAAGGACGCTCTTGTGCTTGTCCATTATTGGGATTACCGAAAAAGTAGCGAAACATTTCGGGAACTTGTTGGCGCGACGGTTGCGTTCCTTTGACGGATATACTGACAATCGCAGGCGTGGTTTTTTCTAGCATTGGTGCAAGAGACGGTACGTCATCTTTGCCAGAGAAAAAGGGTAGTGCGGCACTGCTGTGAGCAACAATGCCAAATGATAATGCGCCCGCGACAACGGCGATGGAAAGTTTACGAAAATACTTATTCATTAACCTTGGTACTCCTAGAAAGTTAAATTTACTGACTAAAGACTTGTTTGTTAATAGATAAGTTCACTTCAAAATTTTTAAAGTGTGTTTTTACTAAATTTATCTAATACTTCTTTGTGCGACTTTCTTTCCATGTTTACGCTCAGAAGACTGTTCGATGACCAAGTCGTCAGTCTTGCCGCCAACAAACAGACCAGAGCTATTGCCCGAAAAGTCACGAGGCTGCGCTTCGGTGTTTGCGAGAGCGGGGTCTTTTTTGTCTTTTTTGGTTGAGTTGCGTAAATAGACGCTAGCGTGCTCACCAAAAAAGCTCGACTGTGAATCATCTTCTTTGATGTCACCTGACGCAAGGCTTTGTTCATAGTTTTGTAACTGTTCTTTTAGTTGATGCGCCTTGCTCTCAATCTCGCCTATTAACGCCGCTGAACTATCCAAATGCACTCTGGCTTGAGCCGCCAAAATTGCCTTCAATTCAGCTTCAGAATGCCCCGCTTTGTCTGCGCTTTTACCTTGTGCTCTTAACATAATGAAAAATATTGCGCTGGCCACCACTGCGCCAATGATAACACCGATAATAATTTGCATGAGGTCCATACACGTCTCCAAAACAGAACAAAAATAGCCAATTGATGAAACAGTATGATCAGCTATTAGAATGATCCTTGCAAGCGCTTAAACATAAAAATATTAGTAAAGTCGCGGTCTGGATTTTAATCAGTAGCGACACCGAGTATACTTTGCCGTCACGTTGAGTGCGCGTTTGCGTTTTTTAGCTTATATACACCGTTTTTAGGAACTTGCATGACTCCTTGGGAAAAATATCAAGATGATCTGTCACTGATCGATTTTCAGTACGACTGTGCTCAAGAAAACGCGGTTAAAGAGCTACAGAGACTCTATGATGAGTTGACTCAGCCTCAAAAGAAAATGACGTGGCGGGTCAAATTGCAGAAAAAATTTGGTTCTGGTCAAGTCAAACCAGGCATCCAAGGTATTTACTTTTGGGGCGGTGTGGGTCGAGGCAAAACATATTTGGTGGATACTTTTTTTGATTGCTTGCCGTTTGAACAAAAGATGCGCGTGCATTTTCATCGTTTTATGCAGCGCATACACAACGAAATGAAGGCATTAGGCGGTCAGGAAGATCCCTTACAGATCATTGCAAAAAAACTAGCTTCAGAAGCACGTGTAATCTGCTTTGACGAGTTTTTTGTGTCAGACATAACGGATGCAATGATTTTGAGTACCTTAATGCAAGCGCTGTTTGCGCGTGGCATTGTACTAGTGGCCACGTCGAATATTGTGCCAGATGATTTATACAAAAACGGACTTCAGCGTGCGCGCTTTTTACCTGCGATTGAATTAATAAATCAAAATACTCGGATAGTAAATGTAGATAGCGGGATTGATTATCGTCTCAGAACACTCCAAAGAGCTGAGATTTATCATCATCCTCTCGATGACGAAGCGCTTAAGAATTTGTATACGTATTTTGATCAACTGTCACAAGAAGTCGGATCGAAAGGTACGTCGATTACAGTTGAAAACCGCCAAATCAACACCCTGATGAAGGGCGACGGTATTGTTATGTTTGATTTTAGAGATATTTGTGATGGCCCCAGAAGCCAAACCGATTACATCGAAATTAGCCGCGAGTTTAATACTGTCTTAGTGGCCAATGTTGAGCAAATGAATGCCAGTATGGATGACGTTGCGCGTCGTTTTATTGCAATGGTCGATGAGTTTTATGAGCGTAAAGTAAAATTAATCATGTCAGCCCAAGTGGCTTTAGAGTCTCTCTATACGGACGGTCGCCTTAACTTTGAGTTCCAACGCTGTTTGAGCCGTTTACAAGAAATGCAGTCCAATGAATATTTGGGTTTGCAACATATAAGCTAGTTTTGGCGCTGACATAGCGCACTAAAGTAAGTACAATTCGCGCATTGCAGTTTAGCAGTACCATAAACAAATCGGGCTTATCAGCAAGCCAAAAAACAAGAGAATGGAAAAATGGGAAGAAAGTTTGAAGTAAGAAAAATCTCAATGGCCAAAACAGCCAATGCCAAGACAAAGGTTTATTCCAAGTACGGTAAAGAGATTTACGTAGTGGCCAAAAATGGCGGCACTGACCCCGATGCCAATATAAGCCTTCGTCGTTTGATCGAAAAAGCCAAAAAAGACCAAGTACCCAGTCATGTTATTGATAAAGCGATCGATAAGGCAGCTGGTGGCGCCGGAGAAGATTTCGTGCCGATGCGCTACGAAGGCTTTGGGCCGGGTGGCTGTATGGTCATTGTCGATTGTTTGTCGGATAACGCCAATCGCACCATAACGGACGTGCGCAACTGTTTTACCAAGACAGACAGCAAGCTGGGCGCACAAAATTCATCAGCATTCATGTTTGATCATCTGGCTGTCTTTGGTTTTAAAGGTGATGACGACGAAGTGGTGCTAGAAGCCTTGATGGAAGCGGATGTAGATGTCACCGATGTAGAGATTGAAGATGGTCAAGTGACCGTGTTTGTGCCTGATACCGAGTTTTACAAAGCAAAAACAGCATTGACTGACAGTTTCACAGATATCGAATTTGATGTTGAAGAAATTAGTTGGGTGCCACAAGATACCAAAGATATTGACGAAGCCGATATGCCAATGTTCGAAAAATTTATGGACATGCTAGAAGATTGTGACGACGTGCAAAACGTGTATCACAACGCCAACGTCTAAGGTCCATCATCTGTCATTGCGGGAGATTATCGCCTTTGCGGTGAGAATATCCCCTTCGCGATGAGAATATCTCCTTCGAGATAAAGTCGAGGCCTTGCGTCTTGTGCAAATAATTGTTTTTGTATTAGTTGTTAGCTCACCTCGCTCACGCTATACTGCGCGCTGAGTTGGCCAGACAGTCGCCGCTTTATTTATGTTCGCATATTTTAAAGGGGAGGAAAGTCCGGGCTCCAAAGGGCAGGGTGCCAGATAACGTCTGGGCGGCGCGAGCCGACGACAAGTGCAACAGAGAGAAGACCGCCTGTATTTATATAGGTAAGGGTGAAAGGGTGCGGTAAGAGCGCACCGCATTGCTGGCAACAGTATATGGCAAGGTAAACTCCACCCGGAGCAAGACCAAATAGGTTTCCATATGGCGCGGCCCGCGTTGGAAACGGGTAGGTTGCTTGAGCCAGTGAGCGATTGCTGGCCTAGAGGAATGATTGTCTTTCTTTCACGAGAAAACAGAACCCGGCTTATCGGCCAACTCAACTTTTTATATTACAAAACTCATTAAGTAGGTTTGTTAATGCACAGTAGAATATTCAGCGCTGCATTTGGGTTGTGCTTATTAGGCTTGGTCACTGCGACCAGTGGCGCTGCGACGCTAGAGACGGTCTCGCAGCAAGCCGAATTGAACAACACAATTAATGCCACTATCGAGCGCGCCGACCAATCCCCAGCATTGGACGAACAGCAGCAATCCGACATACTCTCACAACTTAATAACGCTAAATCACTTCTAGAAAATGCTGCTGAGCAACGCGCTTTGAGCAAACGTTATCAGGCCATCGCAGCGAGTGCATCACAGACGATAGAGCAGATACGACAAAGCAATCAGTCCCTGCAAGAAACACCGGTAAGCATTGATACAAGCCAATCAATAGAGTCACTTGCCAACACATTGCGCGTGCAAGTGTCTGAACAGAATGCGCGCATTAATGAGCTGTCTGACAAACAAAACGAACAAACAAAATTGAGCCTGCGTGCTAACGAAATAGCGCAACAATTGAGCGCGGCAAGGGCGCAACAAAGCGAATTCACTGAAGCACTGAGAGGGCAATCGGACAGCGACTTGAGTTTGCCCGAAAAAGCAGACTATCTCGAAAAACTGGCTAATGCAGCCAAACTCGCCAGTACAATCAACGCCTTAGAACTCGAAATTGCGACCATTCCTGCCCGTCAATCAGTGGTAGATGCGCAACAAAAACAACTTAGTTTACAGAGTGCTTTTGCTGAAAAACAAATCAATGCCTTGCAAGACTACCTAGCCGAAAGTCGTAAAAGCGAGATTCAAAAAACTATCGACCGACTCAGTCAAACTACTCAAGCACTGCAGAGCCAACCCGCGCTGCTGAGTATTGCCCGAGAAAACCTAGCGTTGGCCAATTTACTCAAAGATCTGCAAAGTCGCGCGCCCAATAGCCAAGAAAATCTAAGCGATTTGCGCAAGCAGTTAATAGAGGTGCGTCAAGCATCTGAAACGGTCGATCGAGTATTAGCAACGGGACGTGTTACCGACGAATTAGGCGAGTTGTTGCGCCGCCTTAGAGCAAGTTTGCCATCCGAATCTGAGCTTGAGCAGCGTCAGGAAAGCATTCAAGAAGCCGCGATACGCCATCAGCTAGATGTGATTTTGTGGCAAGACCGCTTACGCAGTTTAGTCAATATTGAGCAAGCCGCCGAGCGTTTTTTGAGTGAAAGCCAAGCGCAATTAAAACGCAGTACAGATGATCCGGATGTTGATACACGCAGTTTACGTGATGGGTCCGTCAGTGCGAACGGCCAGCATATCAACCAAGCTCAAGAGGGCGTGTCTGCAGAAAGTTTAGCCAAAGCCGAGGCATTAACCACTGTTAGGCGTACTTTGTTGCGCGATTTGATTGACGCTTCTAACGTGCAGTTTGACCGTATTACAGAAGAAAAACTGACCATTGCCGAATTACTCTCGGCCAGCAGCAACCTGCGAACCCTGTTAGAGCGCCGCTTGATATGGTTACCTTCAAATACCGGCGTCGCAAATAACATCGTGATTAATATGCTGCAAAGCATTGAATGGTATTTGTCACCATCTGCGTGGTGGACATTGGCCAATGATTTGTATCAGGGCGTGCTTTCGGCTTCATTACTGTTGCCCGTATTTTTGCTTATCCCGATCCTAATTATTATCAGCCGTCGCCGCATCAAGCATATTTTGTGGTCCTTAGTGAGCAAACTAGGAGATATTGACAAAGATACTTACTATAGTACACCTTACGCATTGCTGTTG
>Ga0115565_10001491_pt1 | contig 19321 bp, 18 predicted proteins | sample COGITO_mtgs_1105_FD_87199 | JGI IMG/M metagenome (GOLD analysis project Ga0115565, IMG submission 87199) | Pelagic marine microbial communities from North Sea - COGITO_mtgs_110530 | ecosystem: Environmental > Aquatic > Marine > Epipelagic | place: Germany:Helgoland, sampling site Kabeltonne... | reverse complement strand
TATTATCATTTTTCTTGATTTTTAATTTGAGTGTCGATTACTTTTTTCAGTTCCTCTAATTCTTGAGTTGTTAAATTGGTTTCTTTGGTAAAAAAAGAAGCAAACTGACTTGCAGAATCATTAAAAAAGTTTTTAATCAAACCATTAACATGATTCGAAAAATAATCTGTTTTTTTGATGATAGGATAATATTCTCTCGATTTTCCGAATAATTTATAATCAATAAAACCTTTGTCTTTAATTCTTTTTAGCAAAGTTGCCACTGTTGTTGTTGCTGGTTTTGGTTCAGGAAAATCTTCTAACAAATCCTTTAAAAATGCTTTTTTACGTTTCCATAAATACTGCATTAATTGTTCTTCGGTTTTAGATAATTGCATCGTTTTATTTTTTACTCTACAAACATAGAATAAAAAAATGAATTCTACAAATGTAGAGTTAAAGTTTTTCTCTTTTTAAGTATCTTTGATTTTCTATTAAATAAAAAAAATGAAAAGAATTTTATTATTATCAGCAATTATTTTAATGTCTTCTTGTGCTACAAAAAAGTTTAAAGAAAAATGGTTAAAAAAAGAAGCGCCTGCAACTTTTAAAGCTAGATTTGAAACAACACAAGGCAATTTCGACATTGAAGCTGTAAGAGAATGGTCGCCAAATGGAGTAGATAGATTGTATCAATTGATTAAAAACGATTATTATGTTGATGTAGCAATTTTTAGAGTGGTACCGAATTTTGTGGCACAATTTGGGATTCATAATGATACACTTATAAATAACGCTTGGCAAAAAAGAGGAATTGAAGATGAGCCTGTTATCAAAAAAAATGATTCCATGACAATTTCTTTTGCAAGAGGAGGAGTAAATACAAGATCGAATCAAATATTTATCAACTTAAAAGAAAATTATAGGTTAGATAAGTTGTCTTATTCTGGAGTTACAGGTTTTCCTGTAGTTGCAAAAGTGATTGCTGGCCAAGAAAATGTACTGAAATTTTACGATGGTTATGGAGATAACTTAGGGCGTAAACAAGGAGAAATTGCTAAAGGAGGAAATGCATATTTGCAGGAGAATTATCCAAAAGTAGATTATATTAAAAAAGCTTATATTTTAAAAGATTAATGATGAAAAACCTTTTGATAGTATCGATCTTACTAATTTCAAGTATTTCTTTTTCCCAAGAAAAATTTGAAAAAGAGTATAGAATAGATTTTTCTGAAGCACCACAAAAATCACAACAAATAATTACCAAATGGGAATTCCCTAAAAAAGTAAAATGGTATGCAGAAGAAAGTAATGATGGTAAAACTTTTGAAGCTAAAACCTGTTTTCAAAAACATAGATATAGTATAGAGTTTTCTGAAATTGGTAACATTTTAGATGTTGAGAAAACAGTAAAGTTTAAAAAACTAGAGCGCAATTTACAGCTTATTATAAACAAGGCTCTAAGCAAAAATTACAAAAAATTTAAAATCAAGAAAACTCAAATTCAATTGAAAGGAACTGAAAATGAGCTTTATAAAATGATTTTTGAGCTGAAATCTATAACAAAATCAATAACAAGAAATTATGAACTTATTGTAAAAGCTAAAAAAGATAACGATTATGATTTATATGAAATTTTATTTGATGAAAATGGAAATATCATAAAAGAGCTAAAATTTAAACCAATAAATTCTATAAATCTTGAATTTTAAAAGAAAAGCAATCTTTCTTCTTATTTGTTTTTCATTTTTGAAGATGAACAGTCAATCAAATTTTGACGCAGGTTTATTACCCAAAATCGTACTATCAAAAAAAATTGACGACAAAACAAAATGGGTAAATAGTATAGAATCTAGAGCAATAATATATGATGATGAACTGCAATTGTCATATAATTTAGTAGATATATCATCAATTTTATCAATAAAAACAAGCTTGAATCAGTCTTTTAATTTTGGGTATATTTTACGTTTTCGAGATTCAGAAATTATTCACAGAACTTTTCAGCATTATAATTTTGTAAATCAATTAAATGCTTTTAAAGTTGGTCATAGATTTGCTTTTGAGCAGTTTTATCAATCTAAAAGACAAACAACCTTTAGAACTAGATATAGAATTAGTGCAGAAAAAGCTTTAAATGGAGAAAAAGTTGATGTTAAAGAATTCTATTTGAAACTTGGTAATGAATATTTATATGATTTTGAAGGTAAAGATTTAGAGGTAAGACTAACTCCTTATTTGGGTTATAAAGCAAGTGAAAAAGATAGAATTGAATTTGGTTTAGATTACAGAATAGGTGATTTTATAAATAATGCAACCGAAAATAATCTTTGGTTTAGAGTAACTTGGTATTATCAATTATAAAAAAAATCATCTACAATTTACATTATAGATGATTTTTAATATTTAAAATTAAAAGTTTTCTTAGTTAATTTTAAAAGTAACTTTTCTTGCTAATTGTCTAGCACCTTTAGTCATTGTTTTGTCTTCACCAACTCCACCATAAGATAATCTAGTTGGGCTAATTCCAGAAGCAACTAACATATCAAAAACAGCTTTTGCTCTATTATTAGATAACGTTTGATTACGTTCTTCACTACCAGTTTCATCAGTAAAACCAATTAAAGAAGCACTTACATAAGGATTGTCATATAAAAACTGTCTTAAATAGTTTACAGAAGATAAAGATTCTTTTTGAATTTTAGTACTGTTGATATCAAAAAACACATTCACATAACCTCTGTTTAAAAGTTCTTTAATAAAATCTACGTTAGAGCTTGTTACAACATCACCATACGTAGTTTCTCCTTTTTTAACATATCTATTATCTAATTCAGTCATGATAAGTTCTTTGTTAGGAGAACTGATTTCTTTTGTTTTTAGAACTTCGATTTCTTTTTCGGCATTTTCTAAACGATTTTTTATAGATTCTAATTCAGAGTTTACTAAAACTTCATCTTCACCTCTCCAGAAATCAGCAGATTGTTTGTTTTTACCAAGTGCAATACTTAATCCTATTGATGTATTCATAAGGCTAATGTTAGATTCTCTTGATTCTAAATTAGGACCTCCATCAAAATTATCTTCTTGATGAAAATGAATAATACTATTAATATCTAAAAATAAAGTAAATCTATTATTTAATCGATATTGAGGAGTTAAACCAATATTCATTGCATACATTAAGTCACCACCATTATCAGTTGGTTCAGTAATATTTAAAGATGCAGCACCTGCACCAATATGAGTTAATAATCCAAAACGATTTGTCCAAGTATGAAACTTTAAAACACTTCCTAAATTTACAATACCTTCTAAACTAGCTCTATAGTAATTAGATGTAAATGGTCTAGAATCTTCATTTGCTGTAAAACTATTGTAACCTAAATCTAATCTTAAACCAAATTTTTCGTTAAACATATATCGATAACCAATATGGCCTTGTCCAAAAATGTTTTCACTAAACCCTGGAGTTAATGTAGAACCAATTTGTTGTATTCCACCTCCAATATCAATAGACCAATGATCGTAATCTTGTGCACTCGCGAAAAAAGACATTAGTGTGAATACTGCCCCAAAGTAAATTTTTTTCATTTTTATTTTTATTTATGTGTTGATTATTTGATTCTAACTTTAAACGTCAAATTTATTACAAATATTTATTTTGGGGAATTTTTTTTTATCAATCGTTTAATTAACTCGTTTAAATGATAAAAAACTAAGTTAACTAGCTGTAATATAACAATTATAAAGATAGTTTTGCAAAATTAGCATAAAAATATGGAATGGTCTCTATTCCTTTTAAATAATTCCAAACACCAAAATGTTCGTTTGGAGAATGTATTGCATCTGAATTTAAGCCAAATCCCATTAAAATAGTTTTACTTTTTAATTCTTTTTCAAACAAGGCTACAATGGGAATGCTACCACCACTTCTTTGTGGAATTGGTGTTTTACCAAATGTTGTTTCATAAGCTTCACTTGCTGCTTGGTATGCAATATTATCAATAGGCGTAACATAACCTTGACCTCCATGATGAGGCGTAACTTTTACTTTTACGGATTTTGGAGCAATGTTTTCAAAGTGATTTTTAAATAATTCTGTAATTACTTTCCAATCTTGATTAGGCACCAAACGCATCGAAATTTTTGCAAACGCTTTACTTGCAATTACTGTTTTTGCACCTTCACCAATATAACCTCCCCAAATTCCATTCACATCTAAAGTTGGTCTAATCGAATTTCTTTCGTTAGTAGAGTAGCCTTTTTCACCATGAACGTCATCAATAGCAATAGATTTTTTATACGCTTCTAAACTAAATGGAGCTTTCGCCATTTCTGTTCTTTCCTCAATTGATAAATCTTGAACAGCATCATAAAAACCAGGAATGGTAATATGATTATCGTCATCATGTAAAGAAGCAATCATTTTTGATAAGATGTTAATAGGATTTGCAACTGCACCTCCATACAAACCAGAATGTAAATCTCTATTTGGGCCAGTAACTTCTACTTCTACATAACTTAAACCACGTAAGCCAGTTGTTATTGATGGAATATCATTGGCAATCATTCCTGTATCAGAAATAATAATTACATCATTTTTTAATTTCTCTTGATTTTCTGAGACAAAAGTTGATAAGTTTACAGAGCCAACTTCTTCTTCACCTTCAATCATAAATTTCACGTTGCAAGGTAAATCTCCAGAGGCAATCATATATTCAAATGCTTTTACGTGCATGTACATTTGCCCTTTATCATCGCAAGCACCTCTCGCAAAAATGGCACCTTCAGAATGAATTTCCGTTTTTTTAATAACAGGTTCAAAAGGAGGAGAATGCCATAAATCTATAGGATCTGCTGGTTGCACATCATAATGACCATATACTAAAACAGTTGGTAAATCTTTATTGATGATTTTTTCTCCATAAATAATTGGGTAGCCAGCTGTTTCACAAAGTTCAACAGAATCGCATCCTGCTTTTTTTAAGCTTTCTAAAACAAAATCTGCAGTTAATAAAACATCTTTTTTAAATGCTTTATCTGCACTTACAGATGGTATTTTTAACAATTCTATCAATTCGTCTAAAAAGCGTTGTTTGTGTTCTTTTATGTATGATTTTACTGTATTCATAAGGTAATTTTAAATTTACATCAAAAATATAAAAATAATAATGAACTGCTTTGTAGTTTGGTATGATTGTTTATATTTGCAAACCAAAATGCGAGCGTGGTGGAATTGGTAGACACGCTAGACTTAGGATCTAGTGCCGAAAGGTGTGAGAGTTCGAGTCTCTCCGCTCGTACTTCAAGCCTTTCAAAGAATTATTCTTTGAAAGGCTTTCTATTTTAAATAAAATATGATAAATTCTTAAAAAGTTACTTTTTTTTCATATTTTTAAATTCCTCTATTTTTACTTCGCATGAAATTTAAAGAAAACTCTAAAAAGTTAGTATCCTCCAGCAGTATTGCTTTAATCTATTTTATAATTTGTTCTTTATACATTATTTTATCAGATAAATTTTTGTTGTATTTTTTAAAAGAAAATATTTCTAATGAAGCATTAAGTGAAATACAATCTTACAAAGGAGTTTTTTTTGTGCTTTTTAGTTCTTTTTTAATTTATAATGTTCTGAAAAAAAAAGATAAAATTGCAAATAATTACACAACTAAGCTTAAAAAAAATCAAAAACAGTATCAAGATCTTTTTAAAAACATGTCTCATGGTGTTATTTATGCAACTCCAAACGGAATTATTACTTCCGTAAATAAAGCAACCTTAGATATTTTGGGAATAGCTGAAAAAGAAATGATTGGAAAATCTCTTTTTGATGCCACTTGGAAACCAATAAATAGTAAAGGAGAAGTTATAGATTTAAACAAAAATCCTACTCAAAGAACCATAAGGAATAAAAAACCAATTCTTAATACCATTGTTGGTGTAATTAGCTTTAAAACAGGTTTGTATGTTTGGTTAAAAATAAATGTAATACCAGAGTTCGAAAATGGCGACTTAGAACCTTTTAGAGTTTTTGTAACTATAGATGATATTACTGAATTAAAAAATTATCAACAAGAATTAGAAGATTCTAAAAAACAAATAAATGAATCCCTTAAGAAAACACAATTTAATGAGTTTTTACTAAAAGAGGCCAGTAATTTAGCGAAGCTTGGTGCTTATGAATTGTATTTAGATAAACAAAATCCATATTATTCTGATGAATTATACGATTTTTTCAAGATTCCTTTTAATAAAGAGTTTTCTTTAGAGCGAATGTTAAAAGTTGTTACAGAAAAATCTAATACCATCTTACAGAAGGGGATTAAAAATTGCATGGAATCTGGTATAATAATGGATGAAGTACTTGATTTAAAAATGGAAGATGGCAGCCGTTTTTGGATTAGAGCAATCATTAAACCTATTTACAATAAAACCAATGAAATTATTGGCAGAAGAGGAGTTTTGCAAGATATTACAGATCAGAAAAAGGCAGAAGAAAAAATATTATTGAGTGAGCAACGCTTCAAAGCCTTGGTACAAGATGGTTATGACTTATATGCAATTGTAGATAAAAAAGGAATTTATACCTATATGAGTCCTTCAAGCACTAAAATAATAGGATTACCACCTGAAGTATTTATTGGCAGAAATGCTTTCGAATTTCTTCATCCAAATGATATGGAAAGGGCCCAAGAAAGTCTAAAGAAAATAATTAATCAAGATAGAGTTGTAATGGAGCATTACAGAGCTAAAAATAATAAAAATGAATATAGATGGGTTGAGACAGTTTTAACGAATATGCTCGATAATCCTGCAGTAAAAGGTATTGTTATCAACTCAAGAGATATTACACAAGAAGTTGAAGAAAAGCGACATTTAAAATTACTAGAAAGTGTTATTACCCATACTAATGACGCTATTATAATAACAGAAGCAGAACCAGTTAACAAACCTGGTCCTAGAATTATTTATGTAAACGACTCTTTTACTAAGATGACAGGTTATACTGCAGCAGAAGTAATTGGTAAAACACCAAGAATTCTACAAGGACCTAAATCAGACGAAAAGGAATTGGCCAAACTTAGTAAAGCCATTAGAAACTGGGAGCCTTATGAAATTACAACTATTAATTATAAAAAAAATGGAGATGAATTTTGGGTAAATTTTTCAGTTGTGCCAGTGGCTGATGAGAAAGGTTGGTATACACATTGGATTTCTATTGAGAGAGATGTAACTGAGAGTAAAATAGCGAAACAAAAATTAATTGAAGCCAAAGAAAAAGCAGAAGAAAATGAGCGAAGAATGAACGAAGCTCAAAAAATAGCTCAATTAGGAAGTTGGTATTATGATGTTATAAATAAAGTATCTGAATGGTCCGAAGAAACCTACAATATTTGGGGGTTTGATCCAGAAAATACTTTAATAGAATTAGTAGATCATCAAGAGAGAATTCATCCAAAAGATTGGGAGTACTTTATTGATACTGTTGATAATGCAACTCAAAAAGGAATTCCATACAAAATGGAATTAGAACTTATAATGCCTGATACTTCTAAGAAAATAATTAATGCAATAGCTAAACCTATATTCAACGAAAAAAATCAAGTTATTGCTTTTAAAGGAACTACCCAAGATATTACAGAGCGAATTGAAATTGAAAACGAATTAAGAAGCGCTAAGGAAAAAGCTGAGGAAAGCGAATATTCTATAAGAGAAGCTGGTAGAATGGCTAAAATAGGGTATTGGGGTTATGATAAGGAGAAAGATATTATTTCTTGGTCTGAAGAGATTCATAAAATATATGGAACTAGTTCTGAAACAGGTGTGCCAAATCTGAATGAAATTCTTAGTTTTTTTACTGAAAAATCAAAAAAAGAAATTGTAGAAGCAACAATAGAATTGGCATCAAATGGAACACCTTATGAATTGGAGCTAAATTTGATTAATAAAAAAAATGAAAATATTTGGATTCGAAATTTAGGTCAACCCGTTTATAATAAACGAAATGAAATTATAGGCAGAAGAGGTGTTTCGCAGAATATTACTTCAGAAAAAAATGCACAATTGGCATTATTAAAAGCGAAAGAAAAGGCTGAGAGAAGTCAAAACACCATGAATCAGGCTAGTAAGTTGGCTAAAATTGGGTATTGGTATCAAGATCTTGTTAAGAACACACTAACTTGGTCGGATTATATTTATCAACTTTATAAATTAAAGCCAGAAGATGACATATTAAGTTATGAAGTAGCGAAAAGTTATTTTGATAGTGAATCTCAAGAAAAAATTAGTATTGCAAATAAAAATTTAGATGAACATGGTACTCCATACGACTTAGAATTAAGAGTCATTTTTTCTAAAAACGAAGAACTATGGATACGAAATATGGTACAACCAGTTTATGATGAACATAAAAAAATTATTGCTAAAAGAGGTGTAATACAAAATATTACAGAAGAAAAGAATTTAAGAGAATTAAATAGGCAAGTTGCCAGTTTGGCTAAAATTGGAAGCTGGGAAGTAAATTTACTTGAGGATACTATTTTCTGGTCGGAAGAAGTGCATTTAATTCATGGAACAGATCCTAAAAAGTATAAACCAAAATTAAGCGAAGCTATAAATTTCTATAGAGAAGATTTTCATGAACTTATAAAGTATAATGTTGAAAAATGTATTAGTAATGGTGAGTCTTATGATTTAGAAGCGGTTATTATTACTGTTGATAAAAATGAATTATGGGTTCGAACAAATGCAAAAGCGGAATTTATTAATGGTGTATGCACTCGTATTTATGGTAGTTTTCAAAATATTAACGAACGTAAACAAGCTGAAATTGCAGTTCAGGAAAGTGAAGCTAAATTCAGAACCATTTTTGAAATAGCTTCTTTAGGAATAGCACAGGTTAATCCATTAAATGGTGAGATAGTTTTGGTTAATTCTTATTATGAAACCATAACAGGATATTCTGAAGATGAATTGCTGAAAATGAAATTTTCAGAATTAACACATCCTGATGATATTGAGAAAGATTGGGAATTATTTAGAAAAGCAGCTCGTGGAGAAGAAGATTATAGTAATGAAAAACGTTATATAAAAAAAGACGGTAGTATAGTTTGGGTTCGTATTCATTTAGCTTTTATAAGAGATGAAAATGGAAATCCTAAAAGAACTGTAGCTATTTGCGAAGATATTTCTAATCGTAAAAAAGTGGAACAAGAAAAAATAAGGTTTCAAGAAACTTTAGAAAATAGTTTGAATGAAATTTATATTTTCGATTCTGAAACTTTTAAATTCACGTACGTTAATAAAGGTGCTTTACTTAACTTAGGATATTCAAAAAAAGAAATAATTTCAGCAACTCCAATAAATATAAAGCCAGAATACACTATTACTTCTTTCAAACAACTTGTGGAACCTTTAAAAAATAAAGAGTTAGAGAAAATAATATTTTTTACAAATCACAAACGAAAAGATGGTAGTATTTATCCTGTAGAAATTCACTTAACATTAGTTGAAGAAGCCAATTATAAAAACTTTATAGCTATTGCTTTAGATATAACAGAGCAAAAAAGAGCAGAAGAAATGTATCGATTATTGGCAGATAATACCAATGATATTATTGCTCTTCAAGACCCTAATAAGAACCTTAAATACATAAGCCCTGCAGTAGAAAACTTATTAGGTTACAAACAAGATGAATTACTTAAAAAACAGTTTAAAGAAATAATTCATAAAGATGATCTTGGTAAGATTAAAGAAGTCGTTAATAATAAGCTTTTAAAAGGTATAATAATAGAAGCAATTACGTATAGAGCTCAACACAAAAAAGGGTATTATATTTGGTTAGAAACTTTAATTTCTCCTATAATCAAAGATCATAAAATTGTTTCTTTAATATCAACTAGTAGAGATATTTCACAATGGATGTCTGCAAAAAAAGAAATAGAAGAATACCAATCTTCTCTTCAAAAATTAACGAGTGAAATTTCTTTAATCGAGGAAAAACAAAAAAAAGAAATTGCAGCAAACATTCACGATCATTTAAGTCAATCTCTTGTAATTTCAAAAATGAGAATTACAGAGCTAGAAAAGAAAACCGAATTAAAAAATATTCAGAAAGATCTTCAATTTATAAAATCGCATGTTTCTAACGCGTTAGAAAATAGTCGAAAAATAACCTACGAACTCTCACCACCTGTATTATATCAATTAGGTATAGTAGATGCCATAGATTGGTATGCAGAAGAAACAGAAGAAAAATATGGCATTAAATTTCAATTCAAAACTAATGTGGATTCTTTTAAACTTAGCGACTTTAAATCAATTTTAATATTTAGATGTATTCAAGAAGCAGTTACAAATACTATAAAATATGCAGAAGCTTCTTTAATAACTTTAGAGTTAATTAAAGATAAAAAATCAGTAATTATTTTAATTAAAGATAATGGAAAAGGTTTTGATACTGCTGTGTTAAATGCTGGAGGAAGTTCAGATTCTGGGTTTGGTTTATTTGCTGTAAATGAGCGTATAAAAAATATGAATGGTATATTAACTATTACATCAGAAATAAAAATTGGGACAAAAATAAAAATTTATGTACCTTTAGATTTATGAATTCCCCAAGAAAAATAAATATTATTTTAGTTGATGATCATCAAATATTACGTGATGGTTTAAGAAACCTTATAGAACAAAAAGCAAATTTACAAATTCTTGGTGAAGCTTCAAATGGTAGAGAAGCCATTAAATTATGTGCAAAATTAAAACCGGATGTTGTAATTACAGACATTTCCATGCCCAGTTTAAATGGTATTGAAGCAGCAAAACAAATTCTTAAAGAGAATCCAGAAATTAAAATTATTGGGCTTTCTATGCACGCTAACAGGAAATTTGTTCAAGCAATGTTTAGTGCAGGAGGTTATGGATATTTATTAAAAGATGGCGATGTAAATGAATTAATTACAGCAATTACTACTGTAATGCAAAATAGAAAATACCTTTCTAAAAACATCAATCAAGATTACTTACTTTTTTTGAATGATGATGAAAATTTAAAAAAAATAAGCTCTAGAGAAACTGAAGTTTTACAATTAATAGCCGAAGGAAAATCATCTAAAGAAATAGGTGAAGTCTTGTTTCTTAGCTCAAAAACAGTTGATGTTCATCGAAATAATTTGATGAAAAAATTAGATTTACACACCATACCAGAACTCACAAAATATGCAATTCGAGAAGGTTTAACGTTCTTATAGTTTATTAAATAAAATTCTATTTAAAATAAAAACTAATTATTTTCTCTACTTTAAATCGTACATTTCAATTTTTGGTTCTTATTAAACTGTTTTTTTTAGTTAACTTTTTTATTATCAACAAATAGGGAATTTGCTTATATGTTAAAATTACATTTTAAAGTATATTTGGTTTGTAACAAAAACTAAAATTTTGACGAGAAATAAAATTAATCTTTTATTAATTGAAGATGATTTTTTTATTGGAGAAAAATTATACAATACTACAAAAGACTTACAAAACATTCATAGAGTAAATTTATCTGTAAATTTACAAGAAGCAAAAACAAATTTAATGCTTACAAATTACGATGTTATTGTCCTAGATTTAAATTTACCTGATGGCAATGGAATAGAATTGCTAAAGTTGCTTAAAAAAACAAAGAATCATGTTAAAGTTTTTATATTTTCAATAAATATAGAGTTAAAAAGAATTTGTTTAAAAAATGGCGCTGAATCTTTTTTTGACAAATCTCAAGACTTCGATTTACTAATTGAGACTATTAGAAAAATATAATTTATGCTGAATTAAATACGTCAAAATTAGCGAAAGAAAATTTCCCCGAAAAAAACATAAAAAATAAAAGCTAAACTTTAGTGAATTAGTTTAGCTTTTATGAAAAGTTGGGGGAAACTTTATATTAGTCTTTAATACAATCAAAAATAAACTAGATTTAATTTGTATCAAATAAGCAAAATCCCTAAATCTTATTGATGTTACTTAGTACCAAAATTATAATGCTCAATTATTAATAACAAGTTTTTTTTTAAATACTTATATTTGATAAAATCTAATTATGAAAGCTATTGTTTGCAACAAATTCGGAACTCCAGAAACTTTACAATATCAAGAAATAGCAACTCCAACTATTAAAAATGATGAAATTTTAATTTCAGTAAAAGCATGCAGTGTTAATTTTCCTGATACCTTAATCATTCAAGGAAAATATCAATTTAAACCAGAATTTCCTTTTTCTCCTGGAAGTGATGTTGCAGGAATAATTGAAAAAATAGGCGAAAACGTAAAACACTTAAATATAGGAGATGAGGTTGTTGCTTTTATACCTTTTGGAGGTTTTGCTGAAAAAGCAGTTGTAAAAGCGAAAGATTGTTTTCCTAAACCTAAAGGGATGAATATGGTAAATGCTGCTGCTTTTTTACTGGCTTATGGCACTTCTTATCATGCTTTAAAAGATAGAGCAAATTTGCAAAAAGGCGAAACTATTCTAATTTTAGGAGCTTCTGGTGGTGTTGGTTTAACAGCTCTAGAATTAGCAAAATTAATGGGAGCAAAAGTTATTGCAGCAGCATCAACCAAAGAAAAATTAGATTTATGCAAGCAATTTGGTGCAGACGAAGTGATTAATTATAAATTAGAAAATTTAAAAGATAAAGTAAAAGAATTAACGAATGGAAAAGGTGTTGATGTAATTTATGATCCTGTTGGAGGCGATTTTTCTGAACAAGCTTTAAGAGCAATTGCTTGGAAAGGAAGACATTTAGTTGTTGGTTTTGCAAATGGCGAAATCCCTAAAATACCCATTAATTTAACCTTGTTAAAAGGCGCAAGTATTGTAGGTGTTTTTTGGGGTGCATTTGCTCAAAAAGAACCAAAAAAGAGTTTACAAAATATTATGGAGCTATTAACGTGGTTCTCAAAAGGCAAGTTAAAGCCACATATAGATAAAACATACTCATTAAAAGATGCTCCAAAAGCATTAGAAACTATGATGCAAAGAAAAACAAAAGGTAAAATTGTAATTGACATGGAATTGTAATATTACTTGATGTTTTTAACGTAAAATTAAAAATGTATATTGCACCAAAAAAAGAAAGATGCCTCAAAAAATAGCTATAGAAGACCATTTTGTAGAAGATATTGTTAAAGAAATGGCAAAGAATATGAGTGCCGTTTTTACTGAACAAGACAATATTACATGTTTTAAAATTCCAGAAGCTAATGGAAATGGAGAAGTTTCAGCAATACAATTTGCATCTGGTTTAGGAATTATGAATTCAAATTATAGGCTAAATGAAGATTTGGTTTTAAAGATGAATAAAAATAAAATTAACCCTCTAAAATTCATTTTTAATTTAGGAGATACTTTTTACCATAATTTTGGTAAAAAGGGCGATTTTGAAAGTATACATAAATATAGTGGAGCTATAATTGGCAGTTCTATTAGCCAAACACATTCATTTAAAATTCCTAAAGACAAGAGTATTCGTATTTTTAGTTTAGAATTAAATAGAAATTTATTTGAACATAAATTAGCAACCTTTAAGTTTGATTTAGGAGATGAATTAAAAACACTTTTAAAAGATGTAAAAGCAATAAATCCTTTTTTTTATACATATCCTTTTGGTTCTGAAGAATTCGAAATGATAAATAAAATATTAAATAATACAAAAAAAGGTTTTATTGGCTCTTTATATAAGGAAGGAGTTACTTATACTATACTCTCTAATACGTTAGAAACTTATTTGGGAAATACGCGTGAGGATTATGGAGACTCACTTTCAGAACAAGAAATAGATCAAGTAGTTGGCGTTTCTAAGTTTATTGAAGATAATTTAAGTGATTTACCTACTATTGAAGAAATTGCAAGCAATAATTTTATATCAGAAAGTAAACTTCAAAAATTATTTAACGTTTATTATAGCTGTTCCGTTCATGATTTTACAAGGAATAAAAGGTTGGATCAAGCAAGAATTTTGCTAGAAAGTTCAAAGTTTACGATTGCAGAAATAGCAGATGAATTAGGTATAAGAAGCAATAGTTATTTTTCTAAAATATTTAAAGAAAGATATGGAGTTACACCATCAAAATATAAAAACTCTAGGTTATCCAAAATTCGTATTCTCTAATGCTTATATATAAGTTTTAAACTACTATTTAATTTTTTTTAATGCTTGGGTTTTTAATATCAATAAAAGCTTAGGAATTATAGTTTAAAAATTTATATTTTTCTATTGTAGTTATTTTCACAATTTATAAAACTCCTTTTACTCAAATTTCTATTGTATAAAAGTTCTATTGATTTTATTTTACTGTAAGATTATTTTAAGTTTTTTAAACTTCATGTTTTCGTATTTTTAAATCCTTTAATCACTAAAACCGTTATCGATTATTACAAGTTGATTATTTATAAATCGCTCAAATGATGTTTTTCTATTTTTTTTGATAGCTGTTATATGTTATCTTTAAATGGTAAATTGTTAATTCTAATTTTTTTTATCAAGTAAATTTGTATTGTAGCGAATCAACTACATTAAAAATATACTATGCTAAAGCGATTGGAATTAAATATGTTTTTAGATTCTTTTATAGAGAACTCTATACTTAAAGAAATCGGATATTTAAAAATGTCTGAATCTGTAGGGAATTTGCATTTAAAATCAGTTTTAAAAAGTAAGCATTTAGAATCTTGCCAACAGATAAAAGATTTTAAAAAGTGTTTTTTAGAATCGAATATTATTCCTGTAAAAAGCACTTATAATAGGGATTTGAATTACGAGAAATTGATAAACCCAAAATCTATTTTAAATAATACAGATAAAAAAAGAATGTTAATTGAAATTATTTTAGCGGAAGAAAAATGTATCACAGATTATAATTTATTACTTGCTAATAAAGATATACCAGCTAGTGTAAAGACTTTAATAAATAATCAGAAAAGAAGTGTAGAAAAAAGTTTAATTGAATTGAAAAATTTTTCTCTTTTAGATAGCATTTTATTATAAATGGTACTATCTCAATAAGTATGTCAGTAAACTTATTCTTTTTCTTAAAATATTATGTTTATAAAATGATACAAAAAAAATTAGTCTTTTAATTTTAACTTTATTACTGCTTTTGAGTCGCAAACATTATTTTGTAGTTTGTTTGGTTCAATTAAAATTTCAAAAGTTTTACCAACATAATTATTTGCGGATAATTCAAAATCTTTAAAAAGTTCGTTATCATTATCTTCAATTGTAATTGCTTTTTCTTTACTATCTGTAAAAAAATATAAGTTCCCTTCATTTCCATCAAATATCGCTTCATCTATTTGAGTACTATTGTTGGTATGTAACATATTCAAATCTGTATTTGTAGTAGACATAAATATTACAATTGTTCCTAAAAAAGTGGCTAAATATTTCATGATTTTGATTTTTATATTGTTAAAAATTTGGTTTCAATTTCGTGTATAGATTTTAAATTAGTATCAATTATAGGAATTATAGAGTCTGTTAACTCTAAAATTATTTTATTAGATGAACTGTTTTTCAGTGAATTTACTAACTCCTTTTGTTTTATAACTTTGCTCTGAATCATTTCAATTCTATCCTCAAAAACAAGTTTATCATATAATTTTAAACTTGATTTATCGTTATTATAAGGTACAGAAACCATAATTGCAGAAGATGCTAATTTAATTTCATCTAAAATTTTAAGATGTTTATTTTTTAAATTATTGATAATCTTTCTTTTCGATTCTTCGAGTTTAGAATTTTCAACAATTTCACAAATGTCAATTACTTCAATAACAGTTTTACTTGTATTAACAAGCAGTTTGGCTTGTTCTTTATTAGTTTTTATTCTTTCAACAGAATTTTTTGATGATTTTTCATTTTCATCATTCTTATTAACAATATAGTTACAAGAATAAAGTGTTAAAATTGTTATTAAGATAAAAACAGCATGTGTTTTTTTACTAATTCTATACATAATACTAATTGATATTTTATACTACAAAGATCAGCATAAGATCAACTTTTTATGTTACATATTTTTTTAGTAGAGTTATAAAATTCCCATATATGAGGTTTTTAATAGTAAAAACCTTTGATTTATTATTTAATTTTAATCAAACAGAAAAGAATATTTTACAAGTATCATTTAATTATCAACAATTAAATAGGCAAGTACACTTCAAAGGTGGCTCCTTTGTCTGGAGTTCCGTTTGCAAAAATATAGCCTTTATGGTTTTCTACTATTTTTTTACAGATAGATAAACCAATGCCTGTTCCAGAAAAATCATTCTTACCATGCAATCTATTAAAAAGTACAAATATTTTTTCTGCATATTCGTTTTCAAAACCAATTCCATTATCCGTAAAAGTTAATTTATGATAATGTTCTTTTTTAGGTTTTATCAATTTATCTTCTTCAATAGCATCTATCCTTTTATAGGTAATAGAAATTTTTGGTATCGAATTTTCTTGTTGATATTTTATAGAATTACTAATTAAGTTAGAGAATAATTGTTGAATTTGAAAAGGAATTACACGCATTACAGGAAACGTATCTGCTGCAATAAGAGCGTTAGAATCGGATATTGCTTCTGCTAAATCTTGTTTTGCACCTTCTAAAATTAAATTAATATTGGCAGTTTCAAAAACTTTTTCGGCTTTGTTAGTTCTAGAAAATTGTAAAAGATCGTCAATTAATAAACGCATTCTTGTGGCTGCATTTGTTATTCTAGCAATATAAAGTTGCCCGTTTTTAGATAAATTATCAGATTCTTTGTCTACTAATCTCGATAAAAATGTTTGAATTTTTCTTAAAGGTTCTTGCAAATCATGACTTGCAACATGGTTAAAAGCAGACAGCTCTTTATTATTTCTTTCCAATTCAGCATTTCTTTCTTCTAACAACCTAAAGCTTTCAAACTCATCTGTAACATCTGCAGTTGTGCCAATTAATTTTTTAACACCATCTAATTCTAAAGTTTGTCCATACGATTTAAATCGTTTTATATTTCCACTTTTTTGAATAATTCTAAAATGTACAAAAGGTAAATGTTCATTTTCCATCATATCTTTTACATCCTCTTCTAACTTTTCTCGATCATCAGGATGCACATAGCTCATAAAAGTATCTAATTGAGGTTTAAAAGATTGAGGTTGCTCTCCTAATAAACGGAAAAGGTTATCTGAATATGTATAACTATTCTCTTCTATATTCCAAATCCAGTTTCCATGTTTGCTAATTATTTCAGATTGATTTGCAGATTCTTTAAAGGTTTCTAATGCTTCGTTATAACTTTTTAAAGATTCTATGTCTTTGGTAATTCTATAATAGGCTAATAAAACGAGTGCTATAGAAACTAAAATAAGGAAAAATAAAAATATTGGAGTTAATAATACATCAGTTTTGTAATCCTCTTGTCTTCTTGCTAATTCTTCTTTTTGATGTGCAATCATTTCTCCAATTTTAATTCTAATTGCATCCATTAGCTCTTTGCCTTCAAAAAAAACGGGATTAAATTTAGGGCTCTCTAAATTATTATTGATAGAAAAACTAGAAGACCTTTCAAAATTATTCAGTCTTTTATCAATTAAAGAACTTAAATCTTTTAATTTATTTTGCTGAAAATCGTTTTCTTTTGTAAATTCTTTTAACTCTGCAAAACTATTATTAATACTTTCTCTACTTTTTATATAAGGTTCTAAATAAAGCGAATCATTGGTAATTATAAAACCTCTTTGCCCAGTTTCTGCATCTTTTAAATAAGATAATATTTGCTCTAATTGTACATTAACCATATAGGTTTCTACAACCAAATCTGAAGATTTAGAAAGATTTTTTGTTGTTTTAAAAGCAACAGCTCCTGCAACTACAATTATTAGTAGAGCTATGTAAAAAGATATTTTAATAAATAAAGGAGACTTTTGTTTAATTCTTGCTATCATTGGTTATAAACGTAATAAAAAGTTATCTTTATTTAAACCATTTGTATGATATTGCCAGTTTAAGGTAACAACGTCGGATAAAACTTTTTTTAAACTTTTAAAATCGTTTGGCTTTTTAATGTAAATATTTGCACCTAAAACAAAAGTGTTTTCCACATCTTCTTCAGATGATGATGTTGAGTAAATTGCAATAGCAACGTCTTTAAATTTTTGATTTGCTCTTAATTCTTTTAAACATTCCAAGCCAGATTTTCTTGGCATATTTAAATCTAAAAATAGTACTTCAGGTAAAATAGCCTCTTCACTATTAAAATAATCCATTAAAAAAACACCGTCGTTAAAAGTGCTGACTTTAGTATTTATTTTTAATTCATCAAAAGCTTCAGAAAAAAATAAGCGATCATCCTCATCATCATCTGCCAATACAACATTTATATAATTTTCATTCATAGCTTGTTATTTTAGTAATTCTTTTCTTTTTGCAATAATTCTTTGGAAAGAGGAAGGTGTAATTCCTGTGGTTTTTTTAAATTGAGTGCTTAAATGTGCAACACTTGAGTAATTTAATTTAAAAGCTATTTCCGTTAAACTTAAATTTCCTTTTAAAATTAATTGTTTTGTATATTCTATTTTTTGAATAATGATAAAGTTTTCTATAGATGTATAAGTTACTTCAGAAAATAAATTTGCTAAATATCCATAACTATGATCTAATGTTTCCGATAAATATACAGAACTTTTTACATGTAAATTATTATCATCATTAAAAACCATATCTATAATAGTGTCTTTTATTTTTTGCACTAAAATACTTTTTTGATCTTGCACTATTTCTATACCATATTCGCTTAATATTTCAGCAAATTTTTCCATGGTTTCTTCAGTAGGTGAACCATGCAAATCTACTTCTCCAAAACCAAGCATTGTATGTTTTATTTGTGAGTTGTTAAGTGTGTTTTCTAACACTTTTGTGCAAACCGAATGTAAATCGAATTTTACAAATATTTTCATTAACTATTTTTAAATTTGAGGTTTATAAACCAAAAAATGTTTCAATAAAAATAAGTAAATTAATTTTTATTAGTATAATTTTACCGAAAAATAAATAGCGAATTACCTAAATTATTTTGTTATGAAAGATTACAATGATTTTTATAAGAATATTGGTAAAAATGAAATTTCATTAAAAGACTTATTGCAAAATGAAAATTTGTTTAGCAGTGTGCCAAAGAATTGGTATATTTTAGTTTCCGATATTCAAGGATCATCTAATGCAGTAGCAGAAGGCAAACATACAGATGTTAATTTAACAGCAACTGGCAGTATAATTGCTGTTTTGAATGCGCTAAAAAAGATAGATTCAAGCTTAAGAAT
>Ga0115565_10001482_pt1 | contig 19349 bp, 18 predicted proteins | sample COGITO_mtgs_1105_FD_87199 | JGI IMG/M metagenome (GOLD analysis project Ga0115565, IMG submission 87199) | Pelagic marine microbial communities from North Sea - COGITO_mtgs_110530 | ecosystem: Environmental > Aquatic > Marine > Epipelagic | place: Germany:Helgoland, sampling site Kabeltonne... | reverse complement strand
TCTACGCCTTTCTGGGTTTCTACCCAATCCGACCGCGACATTGACATACTCCTCCCTGGATGTGGTTACCAGATCCATTAACCCCATTATATTATAGTAAGCCAGTGACCATCTCCCCCCCAGATAGTTCGTAGGGAGGGTCACGACCAACCCCCCAACCTCTAGGGCTTCACGGGTGGTAGTACACCCCCCTGCGTGGTATGAGTCCAGATTGACATCGGATAATATGTAAAGGGCCATCAGTCTGTGGTGGGGTTGGGCATCTATCAGATGGATCCGAGATAGATCCATACCAAGATTCCTGAATCTCCCTCTAATAATCTCGTCCGTCTCATCATTGTCACCTCGATGCAGGATTAGTCTGGCATCCCCATCCCCCTCCATTATACCCTTTAACATCATATCGAATTCTGGGTGGCGCTTAAAAGATTTCTGCATGCACAAGTACCAGTTCCCATCCTCTGGAATAGAGTCCGAGAAATCTTTCCTGGTCAGTCCATCATACCTTTGGTGGTCGATCAGAGAACACCCTCCCTCTGTCCTTCGGTTGTAGTACTGGTGCATACTATCTTTCGGGAGTAGGATCAATTCTTCAGTGTAGTGGGACTGAGCCGTCTTGTGGTCGAGTTCTGCACCCCCCCATGATACATAGTAGTCGACCACCTTCTGAGGTATACCGGAGGTAACGGGGTGACCATGGGTCACCGCCTGAATCCTGGCCAGTTTGGACATCATTAACCTCTGACAGTAGTTGGACATAGTTGAGTCTAGATACAGTAGTAGGTCGAGTTGGAGGGATTCTATACCGCTGCGTGCCTCTTCTAGCCAATTGTTCATATTACCATCATAGATCAGTACATTCTTTTTATCGTCCAGGAAGGGGGTAGAAGAAGAAGATCCCTTTTTAATATAGATATAGGTTATATCGTATTTATCCATCGGTAGTCTGTTCAGTACCCCTTGGAAGTCCGATATAACGGAATGATTTTCACTGAAACATGCAGAAGCAATTCCTATAAGGTACCTCTTGTTTTTAACCTGGGTGGGTGGTGGTTTTACCTCCAAAGTACACGGAGAGACGTAGTTCAGGCTCGGAAACAGTCGAGTGGAAAGTCTGTAGAATTTCTGCATAACGCTTCTCATATCGGCTTCGTGGTATATTTCTACATAGAACGCAGTCAGGACACAGAAGTTGTAGGGGTCCTGGTCCTGGACGTAACCGATATCCAATGTATCCTGTTGTAAGAGACAATCAACCCTTTGATGGAACATCGAGATTGTATCAAGGGCATCCTGGGTCGAGGTGGGGTACCCCGTAATGAGGGTCGCTAACTGGACCTGTTGAGCCAGAGAAGGGTAGGCCGTTCTACAGGATAGAGAAAGAGTCAAATAATCCCTCCCCTTCCTATAGTTGTGTTTATCAATATTGTATCTAGCAATCCAACCCGACAGTAGCCGGGCCTGGGGGGTATCACGAGGTATACTGGGATTATTGCTAGGATCGAGGGCTCTTTCCAGTAGTATAAAGGCCCTTTCATCCCTGTTGTTTCCCATTTCGAAAAAACCGGCCTGGGTGAGGGCGTAACTATTGTCTCCTGCAACCTCGAGGGCGTGGGTGAACAGTTTTGTTTTTTCAGAGTGATCTTTACTATGGCACGCTTTGTTTGTGAGATAGGTGGAAACGTGAAGACGCCTCTGTCTATCATTACAGTCGGTGTTTGTACTCATCTTCAGTTTGGGTTGATAGATATATCCACCCAATGAAAATATATATCAAAAATTCCTTAGGGTATAGTTTTTAAGAATATATGTAAAAATAGATGTAAAAATAGAACAGATAATAGTATATAGTTATTGAAGAAGTCGTAAAAGAATTAAAACACAAATCTATATTGTGTTTTAATTCTTTTACATAAATGGGCTTTTGGTTATAAAAGTAGAGATGGTCTTTTTAGTCTTCTCTGCATTCTTTACTAGACATATTACCTGTCGAACACCTTATATATTTTAACATAGTCTCTATCTGTTCATTAGCGATAAGGGGTGTAGAGGATTTCTGCTCATCACCCTTACTGGTTGTAGTTTTAACCTTGGTCTTCTGAATGTTCTGAATAACATCCATAACCTCTCCATCAACCATTTTGAGTATAGTGTAGAGTATAGATATGTTATTCCCGTGTCGATAGGATCGGACGGACAACTCCATTGTCTGGCTATCGTACCATACAGAGGCATTCCTGATGTCCGTCTGCATGACCGCCTTATACTCATCATCGCTTATATCCTTTTTGATTGTGTAGGTCAGAAACTCATTCTGACCTAGTTCGGGGTAGTCGGAAGGGATATGGGAATCCTCTATACATATCTTGTATAGGCCTGTTTTATTCAACAGTTCTTGACCATACCAACATATCGACCCACCCTTCTTTTCATCTACAATGTCGGGAGTCAGATTGATATCCTGTACAATCCCCATAACCGTATCTACAGCATCCCTGTTCCCCCACTCCAACTTATAGGATCTAAATGAATCCTCTCCTCTACATAACTTGAGTTTGTCAGAGTACAACTTGAGTTTGTCAGAGTACAACTTGAGTTTGTTAGAGTACATTTCGACCTGTCTTTTGTAGTAGTTAAGTTTCCTATTGTCCATTATCATCATTACAGCAAAGGCTATACACACGAATCCCACAAAACAACAATAACAGATCTTTTTTCCATCGGGCATAGTGAATTAATTTTCTTTTTATCCTTGTATATTTATATATATATATATAGATATACAAGGATATTTCTTTTTTTATTTTTTTTTATTTTTTTTTTATATTATCTTCATAAAAACAAGTAAAAAAATAATAAAAAAAAAAGATTTAAATCTAATTATCTTTCCAATCTAAGTACATTATATTGATATATTTAAACTCCCCATATGTCAGGTCTAGAAAACCAAATCAAAGACTACGTCTATAAACTATTCATGGAGTACTACAGTAATCTGAATATGTACAAGATCAAGGACACTGGTGGGTATTCTGTCTATTACGCCAAAATAAGTACACTACTTGCATGCAATCGTTACATAATGGTCACCACTCCCCAGGACATTAATGTACCTGGTACAATGGCCCCTCTGTCTAGTATCAGATGGATATCCCTGCAGGCTCGGGAGACCAATGAGAACTACAAGATACCTAAACAGTCTTATACCCCTAGTGAAAGGTCCTTGAACAACTTGCAAAATATTTTTATAATAAAAAAACAAACAGAGTCCACCCATACAATATTTGGTGTAGAACACGACCAGATACCCCTATCCCTGGCGATGCTCCGCCCCACCTCCACATCATCCTTCCCCGATCGTTTTTCTCTAGAAGCCGCCCTTAAAGAGTTCCAGACAGTCATCACTATAACGTCCTAATACTTCCAAAGGGTGGAAGTATTAGGACGTTATAGTCCACTTGATTTGTGTTTACTTATAAATAAACACAAATCAAAAGCCCAAAATCAACACTATTTTGAATTAGTGTGTGTGTGAGTGTGAGTGTGTGTGTGTGTGTGTGAGTGTGGGCATTATTTATACCTACGCCGAACAACTCGTACACTCTTCTTTATCTATACACAGCGATCTAACAGCGTCCTTGGTTGACTCTTTGGAATTATCTATGTTATAGTTCAGACCGAATTTCTTGGCACTCGTAGTAGCCATACTCCTCAGGTAGTACATCCCCGTCTTGAGCCCTTTTCTCCACCCGTAGAAGTGCATACTACTCAGTTTGGAGGTACTGGTATTAGTCATATAGATGTTAAGGCTTTGGGTTTGGTCTACGAAAGGAGATCTGTCGCGGGACTGATCAATAAGGACCTTGGCACTTATCTCCCATACTGTCTTGTACAGTTTCTTCAGGCTGTCGTCGATATCTAGGTCAGCAACAGACCCATTACTCATCACAATACTATTCATCACATTCTCATCCCACTTACCCTCTGCAATAAGATCTCTGATCAGGTGTTCGTTAATCACTATAAAATCGCCACTAAGGGTTTTTCTAGAGTATATGTTGGAGGTATAGGGTTCGAAGCATTCATTATTACCCTGTATCTGAGACGTCGAGGCTGTTGGCATCAGGGCGGTGAGTGTCGAGTTTCTGGTACCATCCCTTTTAATTTTTTCTCTCAGTTCTCCCCAGTCCATAAACGCCAGGTCCTTTTCGTCTACCCCCCACATATCGAACTGGAGTATACCCTTCGAGAAGGGGCTACCCTTGAAAGATTTATAGGCCCCCTTCTCTACTGCCAACTGGTGGGACATTTCGAGAGCCCCATGGTAGATCGTTTCGAATACTAGTTTGTTTATAGCGTGGGCGTCTTCAGAATCGAAGGGGACTCTCATCTTTATATACATATCTGCCAGCCCCTGGACTCCAATACCCAGAGGGCGGTGGAGTTCATTCGATAGTTTGGATTCTGGAACACTATACATATTGATATCAATAATACTGTCCAGGTTTCTGCACACAATCCCCGCGACCCTGTGTAACTTCATATAGTCTATGTAGGGTAGTGAGTCTTTGTTCTGAACTACAAAATTAGACAGACATATCGACGCCAGTATACAGTTTGCATACTGTTTATCGTCAGAATACAGGTTGATCTCATTGCACAGGTTGGATGACTTTATCGTTCCTAGATGCTGATGGTTGGTTTTTCTATTCACAGCATCTTTATAGGACATGTAGGGCATCCCGGTTTCCGTCTGGGTTGTTAGGATCTCATTCCAGACGGACCTGGCCTTGAGCTGGGATTTAAACTTTTTGGTAGATTCAAGCTCTAAATACCTCTGTGTAAATTCTTCCCCATACAGGTCAGTCAGTTCTGGGAAATCGTGGGGGTCGAAGAGGGACCATATTCCATCATCCCTCACCCTCTCCATAAAAAGGTCGCACACCCACAGGGCATAGAACAGATCCCTAGCCCTCATGTGTTCATCACCGTGTGGACGCTTCAGCTGGAGAAAAGCCATTATATCGGGGTGCCACGGTTCCAGATACACCGCGATACTCCCTTTCCTTTTACCCCCCTGGTCGACCGCTCTTGCTGTATTGTTAAATACCCTTAGATAGGGGCAAATACCACTACTGATACCGTTTGTTGATTTTACTATACTCCCCTGGCTCCTAACCATGGTGAAGTGCATACCTATTCCCGCACTACCCTTACTCAGTTCGGCACAGTCTGCCACCGATTTAAAAATACCCTTTATAGAATCTTCAGAACCCAGTAGTACACACGAAATACCCTGTTCATAGTTTGTACCCATATTAAACAGTGTGGGGGATGCGTGGGTGAAATAACCCATCGACATGTTGTCGTAAGACGCAATAATATTATCCATTAAGGTATCATCAGTGTAATCTTTCCTGTTCTGATATATAGCAATGGATACCCTCATCCACATATCCTGGGGCTTCTCAACCACTCTACCCTCTCCATCTTTCAGTAGGTACTTCGATAGGAGAGTGGAAAACCCAAAGAAATTGATCCTATAGTCTCTGTCGTAGTCTATCATTTTGTTCAGCCTGTTTTTATGGTGCATTACAAAGTTGTAGAAGTGTTCATTTACGGCTGGGGCACTTTTACCATCTACCATCTTGTGGAAGAGATGTTCCACAGTCTCAGAGAAACAGGTGGGGGTATTTTTATGGTGGTTGGACACACAGATACGGGTAGCCAAAATACCATAGTCGGGGTGGGTCGTGGTAAGGTCGGCTGCGATGTCGCAGGTGTGTTCATCTATCTTACGCGTTTCGATCCCAGTTCTGATAGAAGCAATGACCCGCTGGGTGATACTGGCAGGGTTTACGTCAAGGCCTCCGCACATGTTCTGTATCCTTGTCAGGACTTTATCGAAGGATATTGTTTCGTGATTGCCATTGCGCTTAATCACGTACATCTTGTTCTGGATAGTTGGAGAGGACATGTAGCTGTATCTCTCAAGATATAGTTATGTATATTTACTCATGTACAGTACATTAAGTAAATATATCAAAAATTATTTTACCCATTTGTTTTTGTGGTCAGTGTACAAAAACAAATGGGTATAGAGACTCCAAAGAGTACTTTTAGGATAACTCCTTCAATCAAGGTGAAGACCATACCTATCCCCACTCCTTATAAAATATAAATAGGAAGTACCCAATCAGAATGTGTGTAATATCACAGAGAAGATATATACACGAGCGATGGTATAGCGACTGTTTCCTACCACTATTTCTCAATATAAATGATGATTCTTATCTAGATTAATATAGGGGATGAGCGTCAGACACCTAATGCCAAATTATACCACGAAGGGATATGTTCCGTAGTTGAGTTCTGGAACATACCATTCATGTATGTTCCCCCCCTCACGTCCCACTGTTCCAGGGGCTGGTTGAATGATATGGTTCCCTGAAACATACTAAACATATATTTAACTTGTTCAATGTTCCACCTCTCCAGAGGCTGGTTGAAAGTGGTGGTATCTTTGAACATCAGTGCCATGTTTGTGACTTTAGAAGTGTCCCACCTTTCCAGGGGCTGGTTGAAGGCGTGGGCTCTTTGAAACATATTATTCATATTTTCGACCCTACTTACGTTCCATTGTCCTAGAGGCTGGTTGAAAGCGGTGGCATCCTCAAACATAGCAGCCATATGCGCGACACCACTCACATTCCACCCCTGGAGGGGCTGGTTGAAGGCGGTGGCTCCATCAAACATAGCATTCATTACCTCCGCTCCACTCACGTTCCACTTTTCCAAGGGCTGGTTGAAGGCGGTGGCTTCACGAAACATTGTATTCATAAGTTCCACCCCACTCATATCCCACTGTTCCAAGGGTTGATTGAAGGCTGTGGCTTCATGAAATATACCATTCATATTATTGACCCCCGACGTATTCCACTCCCCGATGGGCTGATTGAATCTACGCGCGTTGTAAAACATATTATACATATCAGTGACCCTTGACGTATTCCACTCATTGACAGGGCTGTTGAAAAGAGTACAATCTGAGAATTTTTCAGACATATCTCCAACCAAGCTCACGGGACCCCCGACGATGGAGCATATACGCTCAGAAAACTTCGTATCTTTTGTGATAGTCAACCACTTTACAACTTCTATATAATTGTAGGAGGTAAGATCATTGTGATTGTGGGCTAGGGTGGTATGCCTAATACCTATTCGGTGGACTGGGGCTGTGTAATCCCAGTCCACCCCTATTAGGTCGGGGAGGTACTCCATGACCATAGGTTTGAATATATCGCGCATCTCGCGGTGGAGTGTGATTTTGGGAGCATCAGGTTTGAATATGTCGCGCAGCTCGCGGTGGAGTGTGGTTTTGGATGTACCAGGTTTTAAAGTCCCCCGCTTGGCCGCGCACCCCATCTTCCCACCTTTGACGCGCCTGTAGGTGCATATGTCAGGGTTGTTCTTACACTCCTTCTCGTCCATCCCTTTACAATCCTTGGCCTGAACGGGAAGAGTTACTCTACAGGTAGGGGGATCGAAAGAGGTGTATGCGGAAAACTCTACCCCCCTAGGGAGGATGACTCCACTAGATCCCATGTCTATACAGGGGCAGTACACCTCCAGGCGGAGACCGGGTGGGGTCAGAGGGGTGTGGGATGCCAGGGTGAAGGTATACTTGATGAAGGATGTCTGGGGGTCCTCCTTTGGTGTGGTGATGTAGAGGGTGGTGGGTTGGGTGGTGAGAGTGGTGAAGTTCCTCTCGAATTCTGCTATCTGTCCCTGGAAGATCCCTAGTGGGGAGTTATCTACTTCGATTATAGAGTTGAACATATTGAGGAGGTTCCTCACGTGGGTCATATAGGGTGTTGCCATATCTTTTCTATAATTATTTAACTATAGGTGTATATATATATATATATATATTAAAAAAAAATAGTTGTACCTCAATCAGACTGTGTATAATATCACCAAGACGATGGGACATACTATTAATCATAACTGTCGGGATATCTATATTCATAACTATCTGAAGATGAACTTGACTGATTATACCAAAAAGGAGTGTGGTTAACACCAGATTTAAGAAACATCTGTACATACTTTCTACCCTTGAAGTGTCCCCACCACCATGGACTGGTTGAATGAATTGGTATATTGGAACATGCTTGTGACTTGACAGACGTCCCACCTATCGACGGAGCTATTGGAATGAGTAAGAGACTTAAATTTTTCAGTCATGTCTCCAACCAGAATCATGGGACCCGACGATGGACCGGATGTCATTTCCAAACATCATATTTTATGTGATAGTAAACCGCTTTACAACTTCTATGTAGACGTAGGAGGTAAGACTGGTGTGATTGTGGTACATGAATCTATAAAGAGTTATATTTCAAATATTATAGGAAATATTCCATCAAAACATTATAAAGCCTATATAAAATATGCATATGAAAGTAAAGATGTCAGAAAATATACTCCAAAAAAATCATCAAGGCGGAAAAAACTTAAAAAGTATAAAAAATAAATCTTCAATACTTCATCAGCATAGGTATAACACGTATATGATTTAAATTTTCTGCTTTTATAGCCATAAAAGTTATCGCATTTTAAGTAGCCGTCGTAATCTGGCTAACCGTTTTTAGGCCTTTTCTTTGGTTCAAAGATGAAATCATCACCATAATTTCCAACAAGATTATAATTCATAGATTTAATCATATTTATCATTTCTTTCTGCGTTGTTTTCATATTTTCTTGACCCCTCTTAGAATCAGACCATAACTCAATTATAATAATTGGTTTATATTTCATTATTTTATTTTTAGCACCAAGTAAGAAATTGTACTCAAACCCTTCAATGTCAACTAACATAATGTCAAAATCATTTATGTCCAATTCATCTAATTTTCGCATTTCATTTTTAACACTTTTATTATATAAATTTGCTGAACGAACATCTTCATCAATATCTTTTTGCGTAAATACGTGCATTCCACCAGAATTATTATTGATTCTATTTATGTTCTCTCTTTTACAAATTTTATCTTGATCCATGAAAAAAATAGTTTCATTATTGTGTCCAACTGCAACGTTAATGGCGTTAATATTTTTCAAATTATTTAACTTTATATTACATTGCAAATGATTGTAAGTAGGAGGATAGGCTTCAATTGCCGTAACTTTATTTATATGTAAAGATACAGGCAAACACACTGTTCCAATATGACACCCTATATTTAGAAAATGTTTTAATTTTTTTTCTTTTATATATGTTAATATTACATGGAATGTTTCTTCATTCCACTGATTGTTGTTTAATAACTGAGATTGAATGCAATCATCTTTGTTCCTAATTTCATATTTTATACCATTTATACTTTTAGTTTCCATTATCTAGATATATATATATAGATTATTATTTTCAAAAAAACTACATTTTAAATGTCCGAAGGGTTAAAAAAAACTATAAATGACAAAAAAACATGCCCACCCCTACTGATATTTACAAAGACCTTTGAACTACCACCCAAACGTAAGCACATCCACACACACACACCCACCCACCTTAAAAAATAGGTAGACTAAAAGGTACTCCATATACAATATTATTTCGAACCAGTACATCACAGATATTTTTTATTTGTTCCGTACACGTTCGGCCTGTAACAACGACGAAATGATAACTAGATATATCATTTACTGGTAGGTGTCGAATCGTGACAATTGGAATGTTACTATTATCAAATACTTCAACAAGGGTGTCTATACCCTCCTTATCATATCTGAGGGATAGTCTGAGGTAGAAGCAGCTCTCATAGTTATCTCTAAGGACTAAATGGGATCTATCTTTTATCCCAAAAGGAGGGGTATGGGATTTCTCCTCGACGATCAACAATATATCACTAACGATAGAGTTGGCAGTGGGTAAACTACCGGCCCCTTCACCTATCAGTATCGTAGAATTCAGATTTGTTGATACAATCTCAACGATATTCGTGGCACCCTTCACACTAGAAAAGATATGCTGTTTATGTACAAGCATAGGAGACACCATAACCTCTACACTATCACCACTACTCAATCGAACGACACCAATCATCTTGATGGTATACCCCAGATGAGATGCCTGTTCGAAATCGTCGGGGGTGACCCTACCAATACCGATAGGGTGTATATCTCTATCGTCGATATATTTCCCTATACCCAGTCTAGCCAATATGTTGATCTTAGAGCGAGCATCTAGACCTTCTATGTCCGCAGATGGATCTGCTTCCGCGTATCCTAGACTCTGCGCTTCTTCAAGGGCACTCATGAATGTTGTCGAAGGGTTCGCCTCCATTGTACTCAGTATAAAGTTCGTTGTTCCATTGACGATCCCTGATATCTGGCTAATATCGTCTGCAATATAGTCGTTCTGTAGGGTATGGATAATAGGTATACCCCCACAGACCGTGGCTTCATAACCAAATGAAACCCCATACTTGTCCACCAGAACTTCGATATCCTGTAGATATAGAGAGACAAGGGCTTTATTGGCCGTAACTACATGTTTTCCACTTTTTATAGCATCAAATATCACGTCTTTTGCAAGACACACCCCGCCCATAACCTCTATGATCAGTCCTATAGTATTGTCGTTTATAATATCGTAGGGGTCTGTGGTCAGTGTGATACCTTCAGGGAGCCCCCTCTGTTTGTTTATATCACGGACGCATATTTTAGTAATCTTTATGGTAGACATCTTTTTTATGATACTGACAACCCCTCCACCAACTATCCCGCAACCGATTAACCCTATATTCATTGTATGTATATATACATACATAGTGTAATCCTTTTAAATTGGAAGTTTGGATTAAGGACCAGCGTAAAAAAAACGGAAATCCTATCGATCCTACAAAAATAACAAAAAATAAAAATGTTGACCTGTTATATATATAGAAATATACATAGAATATATATACACCAATGGAGACTAAAACTAAAATGATGATAGCGGGGGGGGTACTGGTGCTATTTGTTACAATTATTATCATAGTAGTCGTGGTGAACAACAACAAGGAAGACGGAAAACCTAAGGGTGAGGCTAAGGCTAAGATAGTAAAATCCAAAGAAGGTGTTTTTAAAACTGCTAAAGCGTCGGCTCTATCGAATAGAGAGCCTGACTACTACTATACAGACGGAGAATATGAGATTCGTGGACATAAAGGGCACGAAATTATAGATAATAAGAAGTATATATATGATATAAAGGCAGAGGCTAGAAAACCAACATTTAATATGGATGATCGTGAAAGAATCCTTCTAGAGAAATTTAAATCTACTAACGTTAAATTTATAGACATACCAGATACTCTGGCAAGTGTAAAATACAGGTACTTAGCAACAAGTGAAACTAGTAAAGGTATAAGTCCAGGGAACGTGAAGTGGATCGGTTATATAATCAACAAGGTTAAATACGAATAGATTAATGTGTATGGTCCTCACAAACAGTTATCATTATATCTCAAATAATAACTATACAAAGAAGATCTTAACCCATATACAGACTACCTTTAAAAGGATGATCGAGGAGTACTGTTAACTGAAACTATTAATATGATGATTGTCTCAACAGTTTCAGTTAACATCAGAATGATGATAAACCCAATTTAAATCTTTATAGTTACAAATTGTAGAGAATTGTCCATCATCTATATGTCTAGATCCTTCGGAGAGTTAGTTACTGGAGGGAACGCCTTTTTAGTATAATACACCCACTCAATTTTCTCATTTGGTAGTGGTCCAATATAATGTAAATCAGCATAATAAGTGTTAATTAAAATATCAATAGCAGCAGTAGTAGCAGTAGTAGCAGTAGTAGTGGCAGTAGCAGTAGTAGCAGTAGTAGCAGGGTGTAATAGACAGTAAAATAAAAAAAAATAAAATATTGGTCCATACATTATATCTATAAAACTATCTCGACAATGGAGACTAAAACTAAAATGATGATAGCGGGGGGGGTACTGGCGCTAATTGTTACGATTATTATCATAGTAGTCGTGGTGAACAACAACAAGGGTGAGGCTAAGGCTAAGGCTGAGGATCCTAAAGAAAAGGATCCTAAAAAAAAAGATCCTAAAGAAAAGGATCCTAAAAAAAAAGATCCTAAAAAAAAAGCACCAGTAAAATCCAAAGAGGGTGTTTTTAAGACTAATAAAGCGTTGACTCTATCCAATAGAGAGCCGGACTACTATTATACAGACGGAGAATATGAGATTCGTGGACATATAGGTCATAGAATGATAGGTAAATCAGACTCTAAATATAATATAAACGCACAAGCCAAAAACCCAACATTTAAGTTGGATGATCGCGAAAAAATCCTTCTCGAAAAATTTAAATCTACTAACGTTAAATTTGTCTATATGAGAGAGGATCTGGTCGCTGCACAAGTTTATAATATCTGGACAAGTGAAACTAATAAAGGTATATACCCTGAAGCAGGAGATAATACTTTTATCGGTTATGTAATCAACAAGGTTAAATACGAATAGATTAATGTGTATGGTCCTCACAGACTGTTGTCCTTTATTTTATCATATAGTTTACTTTATACTATATGATAAAATGTAAAAAATATTATCAGAAACAATACATGGAATATCAGTGATAAAGAACATCATCGATATTGTGATAATGGGATACCAACTGAAGGTTTCTACCCAAACAAAACCATCATACTAAATACAATATTGGCCCATACATTATATCTACAAAAATATCTCGACAATGGAGACTAAACTAAAATGATGATAGCGGGGGGTGTATTGGCACTAGTTGTTACGATTATCATCATAGTAGTCGTGGTGAACAACAAGGGTGAGGCTAAGGCTGCTGAAGAAAAGGATCCTAAAGAAAAGGCGCCAGTACCTTCCAAAGAAGGTGTTTTTAAGACTGATAAAGCGTTGACTCTATCCAATAGAGAACCTGACTACTATTATACAGACGGAGAATATGAGATTCGTGGACATAAAGGGTATAGAATTATAGGTAAATCAGACACTAACTATAATATAAACGCACAAGCCAAAAACCCAACATTTAAGTTGGATGATCGCGAAAAAATCCTTCTCGAAAAGTTTAAATCTACAACGTTAAATTTGTCTTTATCAGAGAGGATCTGGTCGCTGAGAATCGCAAATAACATAATATAATAATTTGGAATCAGGGGATATACAGTAACCCCCTCCTCCTTTATTTGTAACGACAGTTTCTTTTTCTGTATCTATATTTTTTAAATACAGAGTTGTAGTATTATCACCATTATAATCTATTGAAAATGCCACATATGTTTCATCGGATGATATATCTAATTCATTCATATTGAAGAATGTTTTGTTTTTTGCCATTTTTTTGCAGTTTATAAGAACGCGTGTTTTATTAGTTTCATTGCTGGTATAATAGTATATTCCATAATTATCATTTTTTTTAATAGTATATGTGTATGAGTATTTGTTATTTTTGGTAGGAACTGTTGAATAGTCTAAAATATTTCTATTGTTAAATTCTTTAACAAGTGTGTTTTGAAATGATTTGCTTAAATTATGCTTTATGAAATCATCATAATTACTATTAAGTTTTTTAATTTCTGATATGTGCGATTTTTTAACCGTTTTCTTTCTACATTGTTTATGTTGTTTTTTAGTTTTATTTGCCATAGTACTAATATATTGTAATATAAAATTTTTATTATGGGTAGACGTTTGGTAATACCATATTATAAAAACAGTTGGTCCACCTATACTAAAAACATGATAGTCAATATCTATTAAGTTTTAAAAGATTTTTTAGTATAATTTATATATACTCTGTCAAAAATAGCCAGGGATCCATAACCTTCTACATCGAGTTTTATAAAATCTAAACTTTCTAAATTTAATAAATCATTTGTAGTTAAGTCAATTGGAATTTTTTATTTTCATGTTACTAATATCAATAGAACTGTGTGATTAATGTCCACCTCTAACATCAATAGAACTGTCATCACCCTTATGTTTAACTAAACTGGGGTATAAAATTGTAGGATTATTTGATTGATCTATATAAAACATATCTATAGCTCTTTTACATTTATAATTATAATATTTATTTAATAGGTCTCTGGCTCCGTGTTTTGTAATTAAATATAGTCGATTACCTTGATCGAACCACCTATTTTTACAATCATATAAATTATATGTATCATTTAATGATACAATATGTTGAGTATCAGGTTTAGTTTTTCCAGAACATAAATAAATAATAGAATAATCATCCAAATTTATTTTAGTAAGCAAATCGTTTATTATAGTTTTAATTTCAGGTTCTATAATAATTATGTCATCTTCGCCTACTATAAAATACTCTTCTTCGCTGTTACATAATTCTTCTAATAATTTAATATGAGCTAAATGGCATCCAACTACTCCTTTTTTAGTATGGATATTGTAATCAACATCTTTCAAATATTCTAAATCATCAGTTGATAATTTATATTTTAAACCGTCTATACCTGTACGAAATTCATAGTTAATATCATATTTATTAAATTGTGAGGTGATATTTTGCCGTTTTTCTATATCAGTCTCAAGATTAATAATTCGAATCATATAATATTAAAAAGAAAAAAAATAAGAACTATACGACTAATAATATATAGATTTTGTTTTTAGATACAGAATGTAAGAATGCAATGAACTTGAAAGACTTTGTAGATTCATTAAAGATAAAATTAGAAGATCTTGATGTATTGAAGGATAAGGGATTATTAGAGAGTGTTGCTGGTGTATTGGTGAATGGCTTAAAAGAGTTAGATTTGAACCGTCGTCCTATACATTGTTCTGATCTCTCTGAGAATAAATTGTATATAAAAAATAAAGATGTTTGGAAGGAGGATGAAAATTGTACAAATATGAATGATACGATTAATTCTGTGGTAAATAAGAATAGAAAGGCTATAAAAGATTGGGAGGCAGCGCATCCAAACTATATGGATGACGATAAGTTAATGTCAGAATATTTGATAATGGTACAGGAAGTGATGAAACCAATTAATGAGCATGATATAATAATACAAAAAGTATCTGAGGTGAATGACAGCACACAACATACACTATAAGTTTTAAACAGTCGGCAAGCCGACACGCAAAAACTTATGGTGTCTGGACAAGTGAAACTAGTAAAGGTATATACCCTGGAGCAGGGTTTCATAATTTTATCGGTTATGTAATCAACAAGGTTAAATACGAATAGATTAATATGTATGGTCCTCACAGACTGTTGTCCTTTATTTTATCATATAGTTTACTTTATACTATATGATAAAGAACATCATCGATATTGTGATAATGGGATACCAACTGAAGGTTTCTACCCAAACAAAACCATCATACTAAATACAATATTGGCGTTTTAAGAATTAACAATTAATAGGGCAACTCTGACTAAAAAGATATATTACAATACATTGTCGAGATTAAGACTTCTATAGATTTAATTTAAGTTGGTCTGTCATAAAATGGGCAACCCCCTGACCATCCTATCTCACCTGTAGCGTTATTACTTCCACCCCGCTCTTCACCGCCTCCTTAAAGGCGTCTCTATATATAGGGTCTACATTGGAAGGCTGGAAAGAGGATGCATCTGGTCGTTGGATCACATAACACATAATGCACCTTGTCTGAGAGGTTGTTCTGATCTCTGTAAGTTCTTGAATATGTTTCAAGGCACGAGGGCTGACAGTGTTTATTATTTTTTTCCTATACCCGTCAGGGAAGTAGGCAATCTTGTCTGTCACCTTGTAGTCATTATCGTCTAGTTTCAGTTTCTTTTTTTCAGAAGCGGTACAGTCTACATAGTCTGCAAGTGGTACGTTTTTTACCTCCATAATAAAGGGGATACCTTCTCTGTCTACACCCACAAAGTCAAATCGGGAATTCATCCTTGTCTTCTCCCTTTCGTATGATTTTATATCTTTTAGCAAAGATATAAAATTATGGGTAAGAGCCTGCTCCACGAGTCTTTCTGCTAGTTTTGGATGGATTCCCACATAGTAGGTAAGACCCCTGTCAACTACCTTAGATAGGTATATAGTGTAATCACACTTAGAATTTTTAGTAAGCAGAGGAGACATCATTACGGTAGCCTCCTTGTCACACAGACCACAGCAACCCAGTGCAGGGGTATGTCCAATGTACTCTTTACCTTCATATAGGATGTCTGCCACATAGGGTGAATTGCATGTTTTAGAAGGACGTTTTTCTACCTCCCCCTCCACCAGGTCAGGTAGAGTCAGTAAGATGTTTTTTTTATGTTCACTCATTGTGGATGAACCCTTAGATCACCTTGTATAGTATGGCTGTAACCAATAATCGTTCAGAAAATTTCAAAAATTTTCTACAGAGTCTAACTCCTGTTTACTCCTGTAGGTAATACTTGGCACAGCAATTCGTGCCACATCCTACTACTGCTGTCCCAGCTCTTAGAGTCTGCGAGTCCTTTGGCGGTTGTTACATCTTTTTCTTTCATTTCTGGGCTGTACCTGGCAAGCCTAGTTACAGCCTGATCAAACATATCCCCATAGTCTGTAGGCTCTATGATTATCCCAGCCCCTACAACTTCTGTCAAGGCAGCCTTGTTACTGCACACAGCCAACACCCCAGCCGCAGCCATTTCGAGTGCTGTGATACAGAACGTCTCTTCATAATGAGAAAGATACATCCAGTAGGAAGATTTCATCATTGCGTTGTGCAGATCTTTCTGGGAGACGGAGCCCATATCAGTAACCCCAGAACCCACCATTGATTCGAGTCTATCTACTACCCCTTCTATATTGAACCAAGAACAATCGGGTGTGTGGGGGTTCGAATAGGATGGGTAGTAGACGTCCAGGGTCGCGTCAGGTATGACAAGCCGGACTTTGTACCAGTTATCCAATAATTCTACTAGCCCCCTATCTACCGCGGAAGACCATATAAATCGATTGGGTATTTTTTGGGTGGAGAGGCTGTTCTTAAATTCATCGGGGTTGATACCATTGGGAATAACAAGACCCTTTTGGGTTAGATCCCCCTTATATATATGTTTGACCCAGTGGTCAAGAGCCCATGAAGAGGGGGTAATCAGTACATCGATTCTACCCAAATAATCTTCAATTTCTGCCTGCGCAAATTGCTCTCCCTTATACCAAGGGAAAAAATCTGTATTGTGGGCCCAGAAAAGAAACACTGCCCCTTTCTGATTAAGCTCCTCCATATATTTTATGAAATGGATATAATTGACTCCCACGACTGCGTTGAAATGGTTGGGTTGTTTCGAATATTTCCCCTCAAATGCGTTGATATCTATCCATTCAACCCCATCGACTGTAGTTGTGTTGACCATACCAGAAACCGTAACATTCCAACCGTATGTTGCCCTTAGTCTCTTGGACACATTGATAATGGCCACTTCTGTTCCTGCAACTCCTTTGGTTGTATTACCGTCGAACGCATTACTGTTGTATCCAACCCATAAAAGGATATTGTACATTTTTTATCAGCCTTTACTAATAATTATATACTTTTAGATAGTCATAAAATTCTCACCATTATCTACTTTCTAAAGTTCATAATCAGATCCCCGATCCTTTCATTGTAACACTTCCATCCACCCATTTCGTCAATCTGATCATAATAGTCTTTATATTCATCATGTCTTATACACCTATCAGGGTTCATTGTCTCTAAAAAATAATGCATACGGTAATCCCCATCGGTTGGGTAGTGGATGTTCTTTAGGTTTGGCATAAATACAGATAGTGCCTGTATAAAGGTGCCCCTTCCTATCATTATATTTGTTGCAGATAATAGTTCAGTAATATCATGTTCCAAAGAGTTCACCCCAAAATAATGGACGTTTTCGTATTTACCTACTAGATAGTCGATACAGGGATTGGCACGGTCTTCAGATACTATGATGACCTTTTCCCAATCATGTCGAATAATCTCATCTTCGTAGTAAGCACAAGGGGGCTGAACCAAATCAGCCCCTTGATCTGGTTTCATTATGTCACCAGACCTGATATGTATATGTAATATGTTACTAGTATTTTCAGGACAAATGGGCGGAAACATAAACGTGTTTACCATAATAGCTTTTATTCTGTGTATATATTCTGGTATAATTGTAGTATTGAAATCACAATGGTAGAAAATTGGCATATGTACCGATTCTATTTTACTATAATCAACACTATGGTAATATTTTAAAAAGATAATGTCTCTGTTATAAAACAGGGGTATACTTGGTAACTTAATTAGATCTAGGTTACTTTTAAACATAAGCAAAGTGCGAGTATGATCTGTAGTATTTGGTTTCCCAGTCTTCCACCTGTTTATGGACAGATAAGACCTTTTACAATAGGTTGATTCTGCATTCTAATATTTTTTAGTATGTTTTTATTTGTACATATTTATATTTAAGTTTCATTTCAATTAAGTTTTCATTTTTCTGTACTCCAAGACCTTCATATAGTTCAGAATATTGGCAAAAATGATCCACGCCAGATAGGGAGTTGCCAGTATACCTAATACTGTACTTACCCTCCAGGTATACCCAAACAGTACCAGGGCCAATACTAAAACAATCAAGTTGATGTACAAAGATACCTCTATTTCTCCTATACATCCGTATACTACTACCCAAACTAATAGACAGAGGGTTGTCATGGAAAGCAGTATATCTGTTGGGATTTGGTGTTTTTTCCTCATAAGTACCCATATGATACCGAGAGACATGTACAAACAGGGCCAAACAATCCTGAAAACTATTCCTGGGGGTGACCACATTTTTTTACTACCACCATCACCATTCCTATTTTTTCCTCCTACACTGCAAAACATATTAGCTGTATACCCAGAAAGTAAAGGTGTGATTAATAACAATCCTGATAATAGATTAGTTGTCATAAATTAATGTTGGTGTATGTTATGTATATATACCAACATTAATTTTGTATTAATTTTGTATTAATTTTGTATGATTGAGTTTATTGATTGAGTTTGTGCGAATTTAGTTGAGATTTGATGGTCTTTTTTAACTCTTTATCAGATTTTTTACTTGTTTGTATACATCCGTCTCCCCCCTCGTCTGAATAATATTCCCCTTCATCCTCATCATATGTGTAATACTCCCATTCATCCCCCTCATCCCCTTCGTCCCCCTCATCCCCTTCGTCCCCCTCGTCCCCCTCGTCTGAATAATACTCCCAATCATACTCTTCATCCGTGTAATAATCCCCCTTCTTTACGACCTTTGCAGTCGTTGTTGCCTTTGTCTCT
>Ga0115565_10001472_pt1 | contig 19385 bp, 18 predicted proteins | sample COGITO_mtgs_1105_FD_87199 | JGI IMG/M metagenome (GOLD analysis project Ga0115565, IMG submission 87199) | Pelagic marine microbial communities from North Sea - COGITO_mtgs_110530 | ecosystem: Environmental > Aquatic > Marine > Epipelagic | place: Germany:Helgoland, sampling site Kabeltonne... | reverse complement strand
TGCAAGTCCTAACAGTGCAGTGACAATCTGTTCTTTTTTCCGACGACTTGTGATTTGAATTTATTTTTCACACCTACGAACGGGAGTCTCCAGTGGATTTAGCAACGATAATCGGCATGATTGGTGCAATGGCATTTATTGTTATGGCGATGGTATTGGGGGGCGATTTAGGTATGTTCTTTGACGTGCCTTCAACACTTATCGTATTTGGAGGTACATTGTTTGTAACCTTATCACAATATCCACTGGGTCAATTCTTAGGTGCTGGCAAAGTCGCGGGCAAAGCATTTGCATTTAAAATACAACCTCCCGAAGAGCTTATTTCTAAGATAGTTGAAATGGCAGATGCTGCGCGCAAGGGCGGGTTTTTAGCCTTAGAAGAAGCTCAAATTGAAAATCCATTCATGCAAAAAGGCGTCGACATGCTGGTCGATGGCCATGATGTCGATGTCGTGCGAACAACCCTTGGAAAAGATATCTACAACACAACAGAACGGCACGACGCAGGAAGTGTCATCTTTAAATCGATGGGAGATGTTGCGCCTGGTATGGGTATGATTGGTACCTTAATCGGCTTGGTTGCTATGTTATCTAACATGGATGATCCCAAAGCGATTGGTCCCGCAATGGCGGTTGCACTGCTTACAACGATGTATGGCGCGTTGTTGGCCAATATTGTTTGTTTGCCTATATCGTTCAAACTTAAAGTGAGAGGGGCAGAGGAAAAGCTCAATCAAAGTCTCATTCTTGACGGCATTTTGGGCATAGCGGATGGTCAAAATCCGCGCGTGATTGAGGGTGTACTCAAAGGGTATATCGCTGAGGGCAAACGCGGCACGGGAGCGACCGAGTAATGGAAGACGAATGCCCTAAATGTCCTCCCGAGGGGCTGCCTGCTTGGATGGGGACGTTTGCTGATCTAATGTCATTGTTGATGTGCTTTTTTGTCCTACTACTATCGTTTTCAGAGATGGATGTAAAAAAATTCAAGCAAATTGCAGGTTCTATGAAGTTTGCATTTGGTGTTCAAAATAAATTGGAATTAAAAGATATTCCAAAAGGTACGAGTGTTATTGCTTTAGAGTTCAGACCAGGAAAGCCAGACCCAACACCGATTGAAACAATGCAGCAGATTACTCAAGACATCACCAAGCCGATGCTCAACTTTCAAGACGGTGAAGAGGATTCGTCGGGTGGTCGCCAAAAACAACGAGGCACACTGCGCGGGGGACAATCCGCTCAAACGGCTAATCAGCAGGCAGCCGCGGCAGCGTCGAGTTCAGAAAGCGAGCAAACTGAAAAAAATGTCAAGAAAATTGAGGACTTGTTGCAAAAGGAAATCAAAGACGGCGCCATTGATGTTGAAAGCCTTGGTCAACAGATAATTATTAGAATAAGGGAAAGTGGTTCATTTTCTGCTGGTTCTGCGTTCTTACAGCCACAGTTTGTCCCTGTAATAAGATCGGTAGGTGCTTTGCTGGCCCAAATGCCAGGCGAAATAATTGTTTCTGGGCATAGCGATAGTAACAATATTTCAAACGAGTTATATCGGTCTAATTGGGACTTATCAGCGCAGCGTGCTGTCGCTGTTGCTGAAGAATTGCGGCGAGCTGATGGGTATGACGAGTCTAGAATGAAGATTGAAGGCAAAGCAGCGACCGCCTTAATTGAGGACGAAGACACGGCCCAATCACGAGCAAGAAACCGACGAGTAGAAATATCAATTATGCAAGGGAAACCCAAATTTTCTGAGCCTATATCCGTACTCGAGTAAGGAGAATAACAAAGCCGCTTGTTTACAATTACACGCGGCTTTGTTCTATCACTGGTTAAGCGCTCCTTACCAAACCGTCACGATGGTGGGGCTTGCAAATCACCAATTGCACCGTACTTATTACTCGCTCCAAAAAACCGCCTTCACAGTAATTTAGATAGTATTGCCACATACGCATAAATCGGTCATCGTAACCGTCTAATAACAATTCGTCTTTACTGGCATTAAAGGCAAAATGCCAATCTTTAAGTGTTTGCGCGTAATCCAAGCCAATGTCATGTAAATCCCTAATAGCTAGATCAGTATGTTTTTTTATTTTCTCACTGATAACCAACTGCGAAGGCAAGAATCCGCCGGGAAAAATGTGCTTTTGAATAAAATCTACACTACTGGAATAACTGTCATATCGAGCGTCATTAATCGTTATTGCTTGCAGCACCATTAAGCCATCTGGCTTTAGCAGAGACGAACATTTTTCAAAAAAGTTGCTTAAATATGATTTTCCCACGGCTTCTATCATTTCTATCGATACAAGCTTGTCATACGTGCCTTCTAGCAAGCGGTAGTCTCGCTTAAGCAGTGTTATCTTGTCTTCTAAGTTCTCTTGTTTGATCCACGCTAGCGCATACGCATGCTGTTCATCAGAGATGGTGGTTGTAGTCACTTTACAACCATAATTTTTTGCTGCGTATATTGCAAGACCGCCCCATCCAGTGCCGATTTCCATAAGGTGATCGGATTCTTTCAATTTGAGCTTGTCGCAGATAGATTTCAACTTATAGTTTTGCGCAGCGTTCAAACTTGCGGTCGGATCCGGATAAATGGCAGAGGAATACATCATCGTCTCATCCAAAAACCGGGTGTATAGTTTGTTGCCCAGGTCATAGTGTGCTGAGATGTTTTTCTTTGATTGCGATTCAGAGTTGCGATTTGCAAAGTGCTTAACTTTCATAAACGGCATCATTAACCAACTAAACTTGTTCTCCCATTCATCTAACGTGCTCAAGTTGCGCGCAAATATACGAATAACATTGGTCAAATTAGGCGTATCCCACAAGTTGTCAGTAAACGTTTCTCCCGACGCGACACTTCCACCAAGTAAAAGTTTTTTGTACGCGGCATTATCTAGAATATTAACTTCTGCATGCAGTGCATCATCTTTGTTCCCAAAATGAGCGATTAGCCTGCCATTTTCTTTCAGAGTTAACTGGCCTTGAGGCATCTTTCTTAAAGCGCTCATGAACAGATAGCGATACATCTTGTCGAAAACCGACATCGATTCTGTAGTATCTAAAGTATGTTCACCGTGTGACATAGGTTTTCCTTACTTTATGGATGAGTGTAAATCGGAACACGTTTAAAAAACAGTTTAAGTGCTTGCCAATAAATTCCTAATATTGTTTTGACTGTCATACTAGGAATCGCCAACAAACTTTTACGCAGGGTCGAGTTGTTAAGGGGCTGTCGTTGTAAATTCAACGCTGCTGTAAAGTGTTTTTGTTCTTTAACGCAAGATAATTGCAAACATAATTGCTCGCCAGGTTGTTGCACGTCCCACTGATACCGCATGTCCATTGGATTAAATGGAGAAACGTGAAACGCTTTTGGTTGGTCAGCTTGGACATTAAGATCGACTAAATAATGATGCCTATCATTCCAAGGTGTATTACTCACCTCCGCCAACATATGAGAGTAAAAGCCATCTGGTTGGCGCAAATAATACAGATTGACGGGGCTAAAATACATACCAAAGGTTCGTGCTTGCCCTAGGAAAAAGACGTCTCCAGAAAGTTTTGAATGATTGAGCTCGCTCATACGGTTTAGGACTTGAGTTTCGAGATCATTTTTGCCTGCGCCCATATAGTCGCTGCGCAAAAACTTGACCCAAGCTTTACTATCGGGCGCCGTGGAAAATCTTTTTAAATGTGTATTTAATGTGTCAAGTTCACTTAACTTCAACCAATACAAATATATCTGGTAGTCGAATTTGTGCACCTTAGGCAAAAAGCGATGATGGTGAACTTTACCTTTATAAAGTGCACTTTCGAGCTGTGATATATCCGCATTAACCATTTAAAGCTCTGCTCCAAAACGTTGGCAAACGTCCAACGCACTGCGCACGCCATCTTCATGGAATCCGTTGTACCAATAAGCACCACAAAAATGCAGGCCGTCAATGCCACATATTTGCCCTCGTTTGTTCTGTGCATCTACCATGCTTGGACTAAACTGTGGATGTGCATATGAATAGCGTCCTAGGATTTTTTTGGGATCAATCGCACTTGAGTTGTTTAGGCTCACACAAAACGTCGTGTCTGACTCAATACACTGCAAAATATTCATATTATAGGTCAGGTTAGCGGGCTTTGACGCTTCTGCATCGCTACCATCAACTTCATAGTTCCAGCTAGCCCATGCGAGTTTTCTTTTCGGCAGTACGCTGATATCCGTATGTAATACAACGTCATTTGCGGCGTAGGGGATAGCGCCTAAAACATCTTTATAAGTGTGCTCGCTTAACTGGTTTTCTGGCCCTACCTCTAGCATTTTCAAAGCTTGGTCGCTATGACAAGCAAAGATTACTTCGTCAAACGTGTCTGCACATTCACGATTGTCCGTAACGGAGTAAACAACATACTTACCATCCTGTTTGATAACTTTTTGAACAGGGCTAGAGAGCCTTATTTTTTCCTTAAAATCTCTAGTTATAGGCTCTACATACGTGTTTGAACCGCCAATGAGGGTTCTCCACTGAGGACGATTAGTAATGTTTAAAAGTCCATGATTGTTAAAGAATTTCAGAAAAAACGATAAAGGAAAGTTGGCTGATGCGGCCATCGACGTAGACCAAATGGCGGCGCACATCGGCAATATGTAGTTATTAGTGAAGCTATCACTTAAATTATGCATTTTAATAAATTGTAGCAACGTTATGTTATCAGTGGGCTTGCTCTGCTCTAAATGCGCTTTGCATAATTTGTTGAATTTGACGATGTCGAGTACCGTTCTATAAAAGGACGGTGAAAAAAGATTACGCCTTTGAGCGAAAAGAGTATTCAAATTGTTCCCGTTATACTCTAACCCAGTCGTCATATTCTTAACACTAAAGCTCATTTCAGTCGCTTGATTAACCACGCCTAAGGTGTCCATCAACTTTATAAAATTAGGATATGTCCAGTCGTTATAAACAATAAATCCAGTATCGATTGAATAATCTCTTCCATCGACATTAACCTTTTTTGTAGCAGTATGCCCACCAATATAATCGTTCGCTTCAAAAACTGTAATTGCGTGCTTTTTGTTCAATAAATATCCGGTTGTCATACCTGCAATGCCAGTACCGATTATTGCAATGCTTTTACTCATTATTTTTTATTCTCGTTGACGTATTATTGTTTTTTATTTTTTAGGTTACTTCGCATTGAAATACACAATTTGCGTTGAAAAAATTCAGGTAAAAAATTTAAAAATCTTATTATCGCGCTAAATCTTCTCGGGAAATAAACACTTGATTTGTTTTTCATAATCCCAGCCAGCATGTACTCTGCAGCTTCGTCAGACGTTATTTGCATTGGCATAGGAAAGTCATTCTTGTCGGTCAACGGTGTCTTCACAAAGCCGGGTGACAGGGTTTGCACGTCTATCCCACGTCCCGCTAAATCGACTTCAGTGCTTTTCGCTAAATAATTTACTGCCGCTTTGCTAGCACCATATGCCTGACTACGTGTAAACGGCAGCAGTCTAGCAAGGCTGTCGACAAACACCAACTTGTTGCCCGATTTTAAATTTGGAATGAGTACACTCATTACGTTTACCGCACCGATTACGTTGGTGTCAAACACGCGCTTAAACATGTCCGGTTCTACATCGTCAATCGCTACGTATTCGCAGGTGCCTGCATTTAACACTGCGATATCGCAGTGAATATTAGTCAACGCGTCCTGCGTACTTTTTAGGTCAGTGATATCAAATTCGCAGGTCACAATGTTATCATGGGAGGCTAACTCGTTTAGTTTTTCTTTGTTGCGACCACAGGCAATAACCTGATGTCCTCGTTTTGCAGCAAGCAACGTCAAAGATTCTCCCAAACCAGACGTAGCGCCGGTTATCAAAATGGTTGTCATCAATTCATGCCCTTTTTTATTTTTTTAACGATAAACCCTAGCACAGGAATATTCTCGTAAACCATCTGACCCAGATCATAATAATCTCTGTGATAGACAATAAGGTCATTTTGTAAGTGCAACAACGTTAACCCATCAACCTTAATTGGCTTCCCCTTGTTCATTCGGTCGGACGTAAATGTCATTTGCCATGCTACGACATACCTTTCCGACAATGTTTGCTCGACCGTTTTGATGTCGAATTCACAAAATTTCGCGTTGTGTAGCAAGCGATCAAAATAATGCTCTACCGATTTAATCCCCTGATGCTTGGCTATCGGATCTATAAATTCGACATCTTTTGAGTAAATGTGTTTTAACTGCGATGTTTGCATTGAAGCGAGATCTTCGTAAAACGCTGTAAACTTTTCTATGACAGTCATTAAATTTTCTTTTTTGATCTTAGTAAGCCTTTAAACCTTTGTTCATGTACAAGAGATCATGATATTAAATTTTTTTAATTCATAACGCAGCGAAACTATTTGTCTGTGAATCGCGTATTGATAATCGTTAGTTAAAAATTTGAGAAAAAGCAAGCATGAGATTACCTTTATTTCCATTGTCAGCACATATATTACCAGAAGGTAGAATGTCACTGCGCATTTTCGAGCAGCGCTATACAAGAATGGTAAAAGAGGCTTGCCGCGAGGGCACTGGTTTCGTTATTTGTATGCTTAACGCAAAAGGCGCCAAAAGCGATAATTCACATATTTTCCCGGTCGGAACATACTGTAAAGTGATAGATTTTAACATTCTCAGTGATGGCTTGTTAGGAATAACGGTTGAGGGAGAGCGCTGCGTCAGCATCAAGAATATTAATACTGAATCTGACGAGTTACGAACCGCTGATTGTGAGTGGGCTGAGCCATGGGACTGTCAATTAAACATTCAGCAAATAGAGCCAATGAACCAGCGCCTTGGCGAAATATTTGATAAATACCCTGAGGTTAATGGACTTTACGAGACGATCAAATTAGATGACCCAATGTGGGTCATTAATCGGTGGATCGAACTATTACCCGTGGATGCAGAACAGAAGCAGTATTTTTTAGCGCAAAAAGATTGTACTCAAATTGTAGAATATTTATCTCAATTGATAGAGTGATCTTTATAAAATCGTGATCGTATACTATTGTTAGGATATACTTTAAGTGAGAGCATTATGCTAGTCGGAATTACATTGGAAAATAACAAGTCAGACGCTAGAAAGCCAAAAGACTGCGCCGTCGAAATGTCACAGCATCTAAACACGGTTGCCGAAGAGCGTTCAAAAGCTGCGTTTGCTAAAGTATTTAGCTACTTTGCACCTAGATTACGTTCGTATGCGTTAAAGCAAATGGGTAATGAGGCGCTGGCGATGGAACTCGTGCAAGACACGATGTCAAATGTGTGGCAAAAGGCTCATCTGTTTAATGCAGAGAAAGGCTCACCCTCGACGTGGATATTTACTATCGCGAGAAACATCCGGTTTGACATGTTGCGTAAGCTCCAAAACCGAAAAGAAGATGTTTGTTCGGATGATATGTGGCCGATACTATGCGAGCAGACTGCTGACCCTAAAGAACAGTCGTTAGAAGAACAGATTACGTTGGAGCAAGTAGGTCAGCTTTTTAACAGCCTACCTTTGAAACAAAAGGCTGTCATTGAAGCAATCTATATCGACGGTAAGTCGCAACAAGAAGTTGCTGACGAGCTAGATATTCCGCTTGGAACAGTTAAATCAAGAACTCGTCTTGCGTTGCAAAGACTCAAAGATATGTTAGAAACCCATGATTAATTTTCACCCGCCTCATCAAACCTTAGCCCTTTTCGCTGAAGGTAGTTTGCCTGCGACGGAGGCTTTGATCGTCTCAGCGCACTGTGATATGTGTCAGCAATGTCAAAATATCGTACAGTTTCACACTGACAGTACGGCCGACGAGATATTCGCTGAAGATGCAGAACAAATGCTCGAGTTCGGCGATATGATGAATGCTATAACCGCCACTGAAAAAGTGGTGGGGTTGACCAAAACGGCTAGTTCGCGCGGAATTGAACTGGACGGTAAACAATTTATGCTGCCCAAAACACTGAATCGGTTCGCCGATAAAATGGGGAATTGGTCTCACTTAGTCGGCAAAATATGGACTGCACCGGTCGATATTGGTGGCGATTATAAAGCAAACTTTATTTTTATGGAGCCAGGCAGTAGTGTTCCGGAACATACGCACAAAGGCACCGAAACTACGCTAGTCATTAATGGCGAATTCGGAGATGGCATTTCGATGTATGATTCAGGCGATTTTATCCAAATGAATAGTCGTCATACTCATACGCCTAGTACCGCGGCTGATGAAGGATGTCTAGTATTTAGTGTGGTTGACAAGCCTCTGCATTTTACATCAGGATGGGCAAGACTAATTAATCCATTTAGTCACTTGTTTTTTAAGTAGAACAGTTCATTAATGCAAAAAAAGCCAAACAATTAGTTTGGCTTTTTTTTAACTGGAATTCTTAGTTTTAGTTACTTTCAATCCAAGAATTCGCTGTCTGGATAGTTTAATCGAAGGGTTTTCATTGCGTTAGCTCTTAACTCACTTAAGTTTAGCTGTTGGTAACTTTCTACCATAACCTCTAAGGCATTTTGAACCTGATTCGTGTCAGGAAAATTCTCTATGACATATCGCCCTCTGTTTGATGAAGCAACATAGGCGCCACGACGCATATAATAGCGCGCGACCGCTATCTCGTAGCTTGCAAGCCTATTCTTAATAAACAACATTCGTTTACGCGCATCTGCCGCGTATTTACTGTCAGGATGTTTTTCTAACAAGCGTCTGAAGTCCTCAAACGCTTCTCTAGATTTAGATGGGTCTCGGTCATTTCTGTCGACGCCTAACACTTCTTGAAACAGATTATTATCTAGTTCCATATTAGTCAGACCACGCATATAAATTGCGTAATCGACATCGGCATGGTTTGGATTAAGTCTTACAAATCTGTCAATAGTGGCAAGTGTCTGGTCACTTTTGCCTATTTTGTAATAACTGAATATTAAGTCTAATTGGACTTGATGAGATAATGGACCAAACGGGTATTTAGAGTCTATTGCACTTAATATATTTGCTGCTTGACCAAAGTTACCGTTATCCATGTTTCTTTTGGCACTTTCGTATAAAGCACTTGCCCCTTGGTTGGCAATCAGTTCCGCTTGATCTTCTTCAACCGAAGAGCAACCACTAAGCGCCAGAAAAGAGCAGGCTAATACAGCAACACAGCCTTTTTTTAAAAACATCATGTAATTTATTTTACCTTTTTTAAATTATGTGGCTAAGGAAAACCCAACCCTTTACACCGAGCGCGTATTCTACACTAGCTTTATTTACCTTGTCATAAAATCTTACGGTAGGGATGTGACACAAACCTTGTTATACTATTCTAACACCTACTACTGTTTAACAAATGAATCAGAATACTGCCTATATGCAAAGCAATCACAACCAACAAAATGTCGCACTTAGCGATATCGTGCCAGAGTCAATGTTTAACCATAGACTAGACCAATGTTTAGCGGCTTTGTTCCCTGAATATTCAAGGTCAAAACTCAAAGAATGGATATTAGCTGATTATGTTAGTGTTGATGGAGAAATTTGCAATACACCGCGTGCTAAGTTAACCGGCGGCGAAAAAATTGTTATCAGTGCATTTCAAGACGTGCAAGTTTCTAATGTAGCTCAAAAAATCGACTTAAATGTAGTTTTCGAGGACGAGTATATACTCGTAATCGACAAGCAAGCCGGTCTAGTGGTGCATCCAGGCGCCGGCAATCAAGATGGTACTTTGCTAAACGCTTTACTTGCGCACGTACCGGGAATCGAACAAGTGCCAAGAGCAGGCATTGTGCATAGACTTGATAAGGACACCACAGGGTTAATGGTTGTGGCAAAGACGTTACCCGCTCAAACAAGTCTGGTAGAGCAATTACAGGCTCGCAGTATGGGAAGAGAATATGAAGCCTTAGTCTTAGGCACCATGATCGCCGGCGGCACAATTGATGAGCCAATTGGCCGCCACGCAACTAAGCGAACAGCAATGGCGGTAAGAGAAAACGGCAAACCAGCGCTTACTCATTTTAGAGTCAAAGAGAAGTTTAGAGCGTATACGCACCTGCGTCTCAAGCTCGAGAGTGGGCGTACGCATCAAATTAGAGTGCATATGTCGCACATCAAACACCCGCTAGTGGGCGACCATTTATACGGTGGAAGGCCTCGACTACCCAAACACGCTAGTCCAGAATTTATCGCCACCTTGCGCGCTTTTAACCGACAGGCCCTGCATGCAGCTCAGCTTACTCTTCAACATCCTATATCTGGCGAGACACTCACATTTAAGGCACCGCTACCCGATGACTTTGTATCATTACTTAAAGATGTAAGGGAAGATACTAAAATCAACGGCATTGATATTTAAATCAGACGCAGATGAGCGCCTTTATTGTCTATCCAACTTCTCACTTTCCAAAAAGTGTCGTTGCGCTCACGACACAACGTGGGTCAGCAACGCATTCAGACCAATTGTCATCAAGTCGCGCTGAGTCATTCGTTAAGTCAGACTATGATTTTCTCAACATGGGACTGCATGTTGGAGACTCGGACAACCGAGTGAGCCACAATCGAAAGTACCTTCAGCAAAGCTTAAAATTAGACGGCTTTTCTCCGACATTAATATGGATTAACCAGGTTCATGGGACAGATATTTTAGAAATAGAGTCCCTCGAACATGCCAAGCGTGTTGCTGCTTCGACAAATTGCGTGGATGCGGATGCTATTTACACAAAAGTAGATAACGTAGCTTGCTGTATTATGACGGCTGACTGTTTGCCGATACTGATTGCTAGTGATGACGGCAGTGAAGTTGCTGCTGTCCATGCTGGATGGCGAGGTTTGGCGCGCGGGATTATTGAATCAACAGTCTATAAATTTGTAACACCACCGGACCGTTTAACGGTGTGGATTGGTCCTGCAATATCTCAAAAGTATTTCGAAACAGGGCACGAGCTGGTAGGCATTTTTCAAGACTATATGTCGGCAATTTCCCCATCCACGTCATCACCAGGCAAAGTGTTGGTCGACATTATCAAAATAGCATATCTAAAATGCCAACGTCTTGGAATAGGCCATGTAGAGTTGTCAAATGAATGCACTTATTCGTGTCATGAACAATATTTTTCATATAGGCGTAGTAGCCACCTAGGGCATGAAAACTGCGGCAGAATGGTAAGTCTGGTGTTTAAAAAATAACCACTCAAAAGCATGCAAACGTAACTTCAACCTTGAATAACTTTTTAGTCGCACCCATATCTTTTATACAACAACAGTAGAGAAAACATATGCGATTAGATAAATTTACCAGCAAATTTCAAATTGCTATTTCCGACGCCCAGTCTCTAGCACTGGGGCGAGATCATCAATATATCGAACCTGTTCATCTGATGTCCGCTCTGTTGAATCAGCAGAGTGGTGCCATAAGGCCTCTTCTGAGTCAGATTAAAGTCAATATCAATAGTTTGCGTTCTGCGCTGTCAGAAGCCCTAGATAAAATTCCCCGAGTGCAGGGTATTGGGGGCGATGTTCAATTAGCTAATGGCACCATAAGTCTGCTTAACATGTGTGACAAAATAGCGCAGCAAAGAAAAGATGACTATATTACTTCTGAAATCTTTGTACTAGCGTCACTTGACGACAAGGGTGCTTTAGGCCGAATTTTAAAAGAACTAAAACTTTCTGCTAGTGCAGTCGAAGATGCAATTGATGTTTTACGTAACGGACAAAAAGTAACAGATCCGAATGCTGAGGATGTCAGGCAAGCCCTCGAAAAATACACCACAGATTTGACTGAAATGGCTGAGCAAGGCCGTTTGGATCCGGTTATTGGTCGAGACGAAGAGATTCGACGCACGATACAAGTATTACAACGTCGTACCAAAAACAATCCTGTTCTTATTGGGGAGCCAGGGGTCGGCAAAACAGCTATTTTGGAAGGCTTAGCACAACGAATTATTAATGGTGAAGTACCTGAAGGATTAAAAAATAAACGTGTTCTATCTTTAGATATGGGTTCGCTGCTAGCAGGCGCAAAATATCGTGGCGAATTTGAAGAGAGATTAAAAGCGGTTCTAAACGAGTTGGCGAAAGAAGAGGGACAAGTCATACTTTTTATAGACGAACTGCATACCATGGTAGGCGCCGGAAAAGGCGAAGGCGCAATGGATGCTGGCAATATGTTAAAGCCAGCGCTTGCGCGCGGTGAACTGCATTGCGTAGGCGCCACAACATTAGATGAGTATCGTCAGTACGTTGAGAAAGATGCTGCATTAGAACGTCGATTTCAAAAAGTATTGGTAGATGAGCCAAGTGTCGAGGATACCATAGCAATATTACGTGGTTTAAAAGAACGTTATGAGATACATCACGCGGTGGATATTACTGACCCCGCAATTGTCGCTGCTGCAACACTTTCATATCGATATATCAGTGATAGACAACTGCCTGATAAGGCAATAGATCTTATCGATGAGGCGGCATCTTCAATCCGTTTGCAGATAGATTCAAAGCCTGAAGAAATGGATAGACTAGAGCGTCGAATTATTCAGTTGAAATTGGAAGAACAGGCACTTGCAAAAGAAACCGATGTTGCCAGCCACAAACGCTTAGAAGTAATCGAGATAGAGCGTGAGCAGTTAGAAATAAAATTTTCGGCGCTTGAAGAAATTTGGAATGCCGAAAAGTTTGCCATGCAGGGTACGCAGGGAATTAAGTCTGAGCTAGAGCAAGCTAAGCTAGATTTGGATATCGCCAGACGCGCGTCTGATTTATCTAGAATGTCTGAATTACAGTATGGACGTATCCCTGAATTAGAGCAACGGCTCGAAAAAGCCAATGAGTCAGAAAATACCGATACGCGTCTGCTGAAAAACAAAGTCACTGAAATCGAAATTGCAGATGTTTTGTCTAGGTGGACAGGTATTCCGGTGGCAAAAATGCTTGAGACTGAAAAACAAAAACTGATGGACATGGAAGAGGCAATTGGCAAGCGAGTGGTCGGTCAAAAAGAAGCGGTTACTGCTGTGTCTAATGCCATTCGCAGGTCCAGAGCAGGGCTTGCAGATCCTGACAAACCGATTGGAAGCTTTTTGTTTTTAGGTCCAACGGGCGTTGGTAAAACAGAGTTGTGCAAGTCCTTAGCGTATTTTATGTTTAACACAGAAGATGCCATGATTCGCATAGACATGTCTGAGTTTATGGAAAAACACTCTGTATCACGACTTGTTGGTGCTCCACCAGGATACGTTGGATATGAAGAGGGCGGCTATCTCACCGAAGCAGTAAGACGCAAGCCTTACTCAGTTATTTTGCTTGATGAAGTTGAAAAAGCGCATCCAGACGTTTTTAATATCCTATTGCAAGTACTCGACGATGGTCGATTAACAGATGGCAAGGGACGCACTGTCGATTTTAAGAATACGGTGATGATAATGACATCAAATCTTGGCTCAGATATTATTCAATCATTTGCGGGGGAAAGTGAATACGAGCATATGAAAACAGGGGTAATGGCCGAGGTTTCGTCTCACTTCAGGCCTGAGTTTATCAACCGCATTGATGACATGGTGGTTTTTCATTCGCTGGGTAGAGAAGAGATAAAAGCGATAGCAAAAATACAGCTGCTTGGCTTACGTCAACGTTTAAAAGATATGAACTTAAAGCTAGAGCTGTCTGGTTCAGCACTTGATGCAATTGCGGACGCTGGATTTGATCCTATTTATGGAGCAAGACCTTTAAAGAGAGCTATTCAGACTCAAATAGAGAACCCATTAGCAGGTTTATTGCTTGGTAGCGGTTTTTCTGCTGATGATACTGTCAGAATTGACTTTGTAGATGGAACCTTCGTTATTAATTAAGCTAAAAAAAGCGGATAAGTACCAATCGTGCTTATCCGCTCTGTAAGAGCACAGTTAGCAGTAGGGCTAAAGTGTTTCTAAAAGACTTTGTGCTTCTTGACGTTCAAAAAATGCTCCAAATGCGCCCAGCAAATTTTGCAGTTCGCGTTTTGCTTCATCGGGTCTTTGTAATTGTACTAATGCATATGCAATATGATAACGCACGCTAGGGTCAGCGGTGTTCATTGAAAAAGAGCGTCGTAGTAAGTCTAAACCCTCTTTATGTTGTCCGAGTTTTACCAGTGACCACCCTAAAGTATCTAATATAGACTGATTGTTGGGGTTTAGGTTGTAGGCTCTTTGTGAATATTCTCTTGCGGTTTCAAAACTGGATTCAAGCTGATACACATTGGCTAAGTTGTTAAGAACGAGTGCGATATTAGCGTAACGAGTGTTTCTCAGGATTAACAAGTAATGCTCTTTTGCTGCGTCCAAGTTATTTCTACTTAGATAGTAGTCCGCCAAAAAATTTCTAATAATAGAAGGGTCAGCAACTTTGTTGACAAGTCCTTCATACTGCCTGATAAATGCGTCTTCTTCTATCCCGCGCATGGCCAAAACGTAGCGTTTAAATAGTGCTTGAGCAAAGTTGTTGTTGGCTACAATTGCTTTTGAGTAATACTCACTGGCTTCAATCAATTTTTGCTGTGTTGTTGCCAAGTCGCCCTTTAGCATCATTGCATCAGGATCGTTAGGATAGTTCTCTATTAATGCCTCAATAACCGGTTTGGCTTTGTCTGCTTTGTTATCAATAAGCAGCAATTTTGCTTTTTCACGCAGAATAAAGAAATTCTTTGGGGATAGTTCAATCGCCCTGTCCAACGATTTGAGTGCGCCTGTTAAGTCACCTGCTTGTTGTTGGATCGTTGATAGCGCTAGCAAGCCGCCCTGTGAATTAGCATAAATACTAAATAATTTGTCTAAATCCTCAATTGCTTTGTCAATTTGATTACTCTGTAACAACGTTTCGGCTCTAAGCGTAAGATACTCCGCGTTTAAAAAATTGTCTTTTACCAGTTTATTGATAATGATTAAGGCGTCGTTAAATTGTCCAAGCTCCCGGTAAGTTCTGACGAGAAGCCGTTCAGCATCTTCAAAACGTTTATCAAATGTCAAAATATCATTTATTAACGTAATGGCTTGTTCATAATTTTTTTGCTTGAAACGTACGTTTGCAATCAGGAAAAGTACGTTTGTTTGACGAGGCCTTTCTTCTCTTAGTTTTTCTGCAATAGTAAGGGAGGCTTCTAGCTCATTTTGTCTAAACAAAACAGATGCCAAATTAAAACGAGCTGAGTAATGAATAGGGTCGTTGGCGATTATATCATTTAGCGTTTGTTTGGCTTTGTTCAATTCGCCAGATTTAATCAATATGCTGGCTAGCAAATTTTGATAGTCAGTGCTGTCTGGACGTTTTTCCAAAAGTCTGTTTAACGTTATTTTAGCGTTATTCAAGTCGTTCGCTTCAATCAGCAATAATACTTTATTAATATCAAGCGATTCTGACTCGTTTTCTATGGTATTTAGCGTGGTAATCGCTTCAGATAATTTTCCTCTGGCTGCGTAAGCTCTCGCTTTAAGCGAAATATATCTGTCATTACCCGCAAAGTTTGGCTCAAGCTGAGTCACTAGCCAAGTACATTTGTGGTTAGCAGCAATTTGTAGGTAAAGTGAACAAAGTTTGTCTGCAAAGTCTAGGTCATTTAGGGATAAATCTTTAAATTTCTCTAATAGATTAATTGCGGATGTGTAGTTTTGCTCTGAAGAATAAATATCTGCCAATATAATGGCCGCTTTTATATTGTTTGGTTGTAACACTAAATATTTATTAAGGTCTTGTTTTGCTTTTTCCAAATTTCCAAGTGCATAATTAGACAGCGCACTTATGTAAATTAAACCATAAGCATCGCGAATTGCTTCTGGCGTCAATAGACTAAGTTGATTGACAAGGTCTTCCAGTTCGAAGGTTGCTGCCTCTATTTCACCTAACTCAGTTAACACGTAACTTTGCAAAAGCTTGGCCATGGGGTCATTCGGAGCAGATTCTAGAACTCTAACCAACAGCGCCTTTGCTTCGTCTAACTGTGATGTTTGAATATAGGCCGAAATAAGGTCCTGTAGCACCAAAGGTTGAGAAGGCTCAATATCGATTGCTTTTTCAAGTGTTTGTATGTAATTCGCTTGTTGCTCCCTTTGTAAATACACATTCGCCATTAGCCTGAGACTTTCTGTATTTTTAGGCTCTAGCTCAAGTGCCTTATTTACCAAGCTCATGGCTTTATCGACCTGATTGCTTTGGATAAGGTATTGAGCATATGAATTTAGTATACCTGAGGATGCGCTATCCAGTGATATTGCACGATTGAACAACTTTTCCGCATCCGGTAAATCCAACGATAGTGAGGCGTTGGCTTTGATCGCAGTAAGCAAGGCAAGATTTTTTCGTGACAGGCCTTTTTCGCTTAGGGCCATGATGTCATTATACCTTGATTCTAAGAGTAATGAATTGGCAAGGTATTCAATTACCAAATTGGAGTCGGCACCTGCCATTAGCGCTTCTTCTAATTCTACAATTGCATCAGAATAGTAAAAAGATAAAGCAAGTACTTTACCCATAAGGATTTTTGAGGGCAGATGTTGTTCGTCTTCATTTAAGCTGTTTTTTAGATGTATATAAGCCCGGTCGAGCTGATTAGTATCGAAGGCTGATATTGCCTTTTCGTAGTTACTATTTACTTGAGCGTAAACTAAAGAAGTGAAAAAATAGAGACAAAGGAAATAAACGATACTGCGTGATTTTCGAAACATTAAACCGACTCCAATTTGCGTTGAGTCAATACTCAATAAAAAAAAGGCGGATGTCAATCCGCCTTTTTATAGATTTGAAAGATCTTACTTTTGTTTTCCACGGTATGCAAACACCGCTGCAAATGCTAAAAACAATCCGACACTGCCAGGAGCATTGACCGGCGTTCCACCTGAGCCATCAGTAGTTGTTGGCTTTTTCATGAATGAAACACCCGCAATTTTGATATGATCAGTCCACGTTCCTGCATCACGCGCAACGTTGTGTGCTGCGCCCACTAGCCAGTATTTAGAAAACACTTTTTGCTCAGTCGACGTTATCGCAAGCTTGTTGTAGTTACGGCCATTGGTATTAATTGAATTACCATTTGCCTTGAAGTCTTGATTAATTACTTTCCAGCCAGAGCTTAGCGTATCTTGCCAAGACTGCGTTTCTGAGAAAGGTCGAGCGCTATTAAATTTTGCTTCTGAACCTGTATAAGCCATCGCAGAAGCACCTGCGGTGCCGCTTGTTCTTACCTCATATAACTCGCCACTGGCGTTAGTTTCGGTAACAAAATTAAAGTGCTCATCGTTTTTGTAGCTGTAGTTCCAGCCAGTATAGATATCACTCAAATTGACTTCATAACTAAAGCTCAATAATACCATGTCAAAGTCTAGGCCATTATTATCTATAGAGTGATTTGGTTCGTCATCTAGTTCGTCGTAATTAACAATGCCAAGTCCTAGATCCCCGTAGCTATGCAATTGTGCTCTGTGTACACACTTATCATAAGCCTCCACGTTAGTTTGACCGTCATCGACGCATTCAGATCGACCGCCGTAGACCGCAGAAGACCAACCTGAAATAGTCAAATCAACACCGTCTTTGCTACCAGTCATAAAAGAGTGGGTTGCGCCTTGGCTCACTACGCCGCGAGTCTCTGAAAAATTGTCTGCGAAACCAAAAAGGCTATATGACGCTAGAGCAGAGCCTGATGAGCATGCTATCAATGCGATTAAACTCAATTTTTTATACATAATTCTTCCATCATTTAAACTGTTATAGCGGCCCACCATTGGGCGCTAATGCCAGTCATTAAAATCTTCTAAAATAAGCAAAGCAAGAATGATACCAAACTATAGACACTATATGTATCAGGGACTTGTGTTACAAACTGGATACGCTTATCTAAAAAGTGTAAAATTTCTTGACCGTTTTTTTCGCGACATTTGTGACACCCGTTATTATGCTGTTAATGCACTCTGCTATTCTATTATGAGCACTTATTAATATTGTTGATTATAAAATCTATTACACCAGTATAAAAAACACATCACTTTTAGATTAAAATAGTGGTCAACAACATTAGTCGTTCTGCGCTTTGTGATTTAGTTTTTACCCAGTATGTAATTGTTGTATGATTGAATCTTACAAAGGAGTTATAAATGCCAGATAAAAAGAAGAAGGGTATTTACTTATTACCTAACTTGCTTACCACCGCCGGTCTGTTTTCAGGTTTTTACGCCATAGTAATGTCCATGAATAACCATTTTGAGTCCGCGGCTATTGCAATATTTGTAGCAATGATATTTGACGGACTAGACGGGCGCGTCGCTCGTATCACTAATACGCAAAGCGATTTTGGAGCTGAATATGACTCGATGGCCGATATGGTATCATTTGGTGTTGCGCCCGCGTTAGTTGCTTATAATTATGGTCTGGCCGACTTAGGTAAAATTGGCTGGTTAGCCGCATTTATATATGTAGCCGGCGCAGCTTTGAGATTAGCCCGGTTTAATACACAAATAGGAACTGCTGACAAAAGGTTCTTTCAAGGCTTAGCAAGCCCCGCGGCAGCAGCTTTAGTAGCAGGCATGGTATGGGTAGGCGTCGACTATGACGTTACTGGTGCCGAATACGGGTTGGTTGTCGCTATCATAACAGGATGCTCAGGTTTGCTAATGATCAGTAACTTCAAATATAACTCTTTTAAAGAGGTGGACTGGCACGGTAAAGTTCCATTTGTAGCAATATTAGTGGTTTTACTGATATTTATTATTGTTTCTACCGCACCTTCGTTAGTGCTGTTTCTAGTATTTATACTCTACGCAATAGCAGGTCCCATTAATACATTTAGGACAGTGGATAAAATTACGCTAAAAGATGTAATAGGAGAAGCTGATGAAGATGCCGATTTTAACAAATCAGAAACCGAACCGTTAAAAACCGATAAAGAACAAAAGCAATAGAAGTAACCCGTCGCTTTATGATTATATAAGAGGCGGGTTGTGTTAACTCAGTTTACTATATCGCTTGTCAACTGAGCTAAATAGAATAGTCGTAGATGGATAGTGTTCCAGCCAAGTAGTAGTGTTCCATCCAAGTAGTAGTCTTTCATCCAATTAATAGTGTTCCATATAATTAGTAGTAAGCCACAAATTTTAAGACAGCTGAGACTAACGTATTACCCCGCCCCACATTCGGTATTGATTATTATTACACCGACATTAAATGATTAACAAACCGCGCTCTATTTACATATATATCGGCAAAAATCGGTTTTCAGCTCAAATTAAGCGCTAACTGCCCAATAATTAAGCGGTCGATGCATTTTAATGGCTTTTTTTACAAAAAGCAGTTGACCATTGTGATGGTCTGTCTATAATGCGCACCTCTTCAACG
>Ga0115565_10001468_pt1 | contig 19432 bp, 23 predicted proteins | sample COGITO_mtgs_1105_FD_87199 | JGI IMG/M metagenome (GOLD analysis project Ga0115565, IMG submission 87199) | Pelagic marine microbial communities from North Sea - COGITO_mtgs_110530 | ecosystem: Environmental > Aquatic > Marine > Epipelagic | place: Germany:Helgoland, sampling site Kabeltonne... | reverse complement strand
CAACACCGCCAAATCGTTGATTTAGCTTTTAAGAATGAATAAATTAAAAACAAAATATAATGCTTTGGCTCAGTACAAACGTGAAAGTTTATCGCTTTCTACTGCCCTACTTACCATATACTAATCGTTACCAAACATATAAAGCAAACTATGAAAAATTTGACATTTGTAATTTTATATATTCTTCTTTCAGGAGTACAAACCACATTTGGACAGAATGAAACAGATATTATAGTAGGAAGTAAGTTCGTTATTAAATCTAATATTTTAGATGAAGAAAGAACCTGTTTAATAAGTCTTCCTGATTCATACAATAATTCATCTGAAGTTGATAAAAAATATCCAGTTATCATATTATTGGATGGATATACTCATTTTAAAACAGCATCTGGAATAGTACATTTTATGAGTTCTAATAGGAATCGAAACAATTTAATGCCTGAAAGTATTATTATAGCCATAGAGAATGTTGACCGAGAACGAGATTTTACAGTTACAAAAATTAAGACCAAACGACCCAATAATATGGGAGGTGGAAGGATTTTTTTGAATTTCATTGAGAAAGAACTAGTACCTTATATTGATAAAAAGTATAAGACAGAACCGTTTAGAACGCTTGTTGGACACTCTTTAGGAGGACTACTTACACTAAATTCCTATATGGATGAAAATAGCGTATTCAATGCTTACATTTCTATAGACCCAAGTATTTGGTGGAATGAGGAGATGATGAAAAACAAAGTTGATTCTATTTCCTCAATATCATTAGATAAAAAACTTTATATCGCTACTGCCAATCACGGAGAGGCTAATTACGAAAGGAATAAACAAAGACACGACGCTCTCTATACTTTATTAACGAAGAAATCGGATAAACCTCTAAATATCGAAATAGAATATTTTGAAAAAGAAAATCATCGCTCTGTACCATTAGTAGCTCTATACGAAGGGTTAAAATATATTAATCAAGAGGAATGATTTCGAAGCTGGTAATATCAACAAATACGTTTGGTAACACCGTATATAATTTATTGCTGGCTTTTTGCCTACTTGCAAAAGTCTTTGCGGACTTTCTTGGTCGGTAATTAGTTGCTTAAAACACGCAACAAACCATATATAAACATGTTGTGTGCCATCAGGGCAAAACTGTAACAATTAATCTTTTACAGAGTCCGAATTAGTATTAAATAATAAAAATAAATAAACTATGATTGCAAATACAGAACAGAAAAATTTAATTAAGACTGCTAGAATAACTGGCTTATGGTACTTAATGATGGCTATTACAGGAATTCTAGGCTTTATGGTCTTTCATTCTCAAATATTTGTGTCTGGTAATCCTGAACAAACGCTAACAAATTTAGTAGAATTAGAATCTACAGCAAAAATTAGGTTGCTATTAGAATTTGGTATCGTAATTTCTCAGGCACTTACCGCAGTTTGGTTTTTTAAATTATTTAAAGATAGTTATGAATGGGAAGCTTGGACGCTAGGCATATGGGGAATGGTAAATGCATTAGCCATTATGATAAGTGCAATTTCAATGGCCTCAGCAATAGGCATTGCAAATTCTGAAATAAGTGCTATGGAAGACAAAGTTTTACTAATTCAGGTTTTTCAAAATATTATTACGAATGCTTGGGGTATTGGTGGCCTATTTTTCGGGTTATGGCTATTTCCTATGGGATACATAGTTATCAAATCTAAAAGAATGCCCATCTGGTTGGGAAGAGTTATTGTTTTAGGTGGTATTGGCTATGTATTAAGCACCTTAATCCACTATGCAGGCATTGATTTTAGCTTCAATAGTTATCTTACTTTACCTGCTACTATTGGTGAATTTTGGATGATTGGTTATTTACTCATTTTTGGAATAAGACCTCGTAAATGAGTAAAAGTAGATTAAAACAGCCTTCTTATAACACTTTGACTAAAGTATACCTTATAAAAGAAAGAAAAATTATTTCGTCACTATTATATATTGATTGGATTCCTTAGGTGAGGCTTACTTGAAATACAGGCAAAAATATAAGGCTATACAATGTTATACAAAGGCGGTTGAATTAGGGTGTAAAAGTTCGAAGAAAGCTTTAAACAAATTATTAAATGAAGGTAAATAATACATTTTACATGGTAAACATAAGTGATCAAGTTAAAAAATCACAATTCAATTATACAAAAAGAAGATATCATAGATTAAAATCGAAACATCAGTTTATGTTATTATTGATAATCCTATTGTTTAATTGCAAAAATAACCATAACGCAACCACAAGCGATTCTATTCAAATTAAAGAAGGTCAAAAAAAACAACAACCTTTAATAGATTCTTTAATGAAAGTATCTTACAATCGAGGGGTTTTTAATGGTATTGTTCTTGTTGCTAAGTCTAATAAAATAATATACCAAAATGAATTTGGTTATACAGATGCTTCAAAAGAAAAACATTTAAATCGAAATTCAATATTTAATATTGGTTCAATTGGAAAAGAGTTTAATGCAGTTGCTATTATGATCTTGAAAGAACGAGGATTACTTCATCTTGAAGATATGCTATCAAAGTTTGATTTACAGTTACCAAATTGGTCCAACAAAGTAACGATAAAACATCTATTACAATATTCTAGTGGGTTACCAAAAGTAAAATGGAATAGTGTGAAAAATGATAAAGATATATACACTGATATAAAGAATATCGACAATTTAAACTTTGAGCCTGGGTCTGATTATCTCTATAGTAATAATAATATCTTTCTTCAAATGAGAATTGTGGAGAAGGTATCTGGGATGTCTTTCAATGATTTTATCCAAGAAAACATTCTAATCCCTAGTAGAATGTCAGATGCTATTATAGATGCAACTTCCAAAAACGCTCAGCTAGTAACCTCATTTAATAATGATTTAGTGAATGATAACTCTGGTGATATTGAATTTTCAGGTTGGGTATTTCCCAGTATATCTGACATGTTCAATTGGGTTAATAGTTTACATTCAGGTAAGATAATTTCAAAGGAATCCCTAATGCTATTATTCGATTCCTTTTCAAAAAACAGTGAGTCTGCTTTAGGAAAAGGTGTTTTTAAGAATAATGAGTTAATGATATACCAACATCAAGGTTCCTCCTTTAATTACGAGTCTTTAATACATTATAACCTAAAAGAAGATGTAATGGTCGTATTAATGACTAATAATAAAAATTTAAAACTTAGGAATATTGCTGAGGCCATAGAAAACATTGCAAAAGGAAACTCTTTTAAAATTCCGCAAAAATCAGTTTATCTCTCAATAAGACAAAAATGTTATAATAATGTAGATGATGGTATCGAATATTATAAACAATTAAAGAAAAATTTTCCTGACACTTATAATTTTTCTGATGAGAGTGAATTAAATAGTTTAGGATATAAACTAATTGAGAAAAACAAAATTGAAGATGCAGTTAAAATCTTCAAATTGTTAGTTTCGGAGTTTCCTAATTCAGCAAATGCATTTGATAGTTTGGCAGAAGGTTATTTTTTAAATAACCAATTCGACCTATCTAAAATAAACTATCAAAAATCTTTAAATCTCAATCCCACAAATAAGAATGCCGAAAGCATGATAATCAAAATTGAAAAAGAACTAAAAAAAAGTAGTTAATTTTTTTTTCAAAAAATAAGCTAATGAAGTCTTAATTTCTAATTGTATTCTCTAATGTATTTAATATCATGATAAATGTAAAAATCAAGTTAAAAAATTACAAACCTATTTATAGAAATCTTGTTTCTATTTTAAACGAGTACATGCATGAACTCATTAGATCATCAATCAAAACACAAAAAATATATGTTTTTCAAATCAAAAGAAGGAAAAGAAAAAATCTTAACGCTGTACAATCAGAAGCTAGATGAACTGAATATCGAATATTCAGAAAAATTGTTAGAAACAACATTTGGCGCTACAAATGTTATTATTACAGGCGATACTAAAAATCCGCCTTTAGTGCTGATTCATGGTACAGGAGGTTGTGCTCCTTTAATTTTAGAATCATTTCCAAATTTATCTTCAAAATATTGTGTCTATGCAGTTGATGTATTAGCACAACCGAATAAAAGTGCAGAGAATCGATTAGATATGAAGTCACTAGATTATGGAAAATGGATAACAGAACTCATAGAAACTTTAAAGCTTACAGAAGTTACTTTAATTGGATTTTCTTTTGGAGGTTTTATTTCTTTAAAGACGCTAGAGTTCAAAGAAACCCATATTAAAAAAGCATATTTAATTGCACCAGTCTACATCGTAAATGGAAACCCTTTTAAAGGCTTATTTAAGATGTTTATTCCTTTAAAGAAGTTCATAAAAACAAATAATGAAAACTATCTAAAAAAAGTAATAAGCGTTCTTTTTAGTGAGGCAGATGATTTTGCTATCCAATTTATGGGCAATACTTTTCAAAACTGTAATATGGATTTTTCTCCTTTACCTGTTATATCCAAACAATCTGCCATTAATATAAAAACGCCGATAACCATTGTCGCTGCTGAAAATGACATCCTATTTCCTGGAAAAAAAATGATAAAAAGAGCCAAACGAATTTTCCCATCATTAGATGAAATAGTTTTACTAGAAGGTTCAAAACATGTACCTAGCAATGGAAACTTTAAAAAAATAGAAGATTCAATAATGGGTAAAAACTAATAATAAAATGGAAGCAGAAATAAAATCTTTAGGATTTACTAATTCAAATATAATTTCTATAAACGGAATTGAGTTAGAAGTATTTGAAGCAGGTAAAGAAAATATTGGCAATCCAATTGTACTTTGTCATGGTTTTCCAGAACATGCTTTTTCATGGCGATATCAAATCCCAGCGCTTGCTAAAGCTGGCTATCATGTTATTGTTCCAAATCAAAGAGGATATGGAAATTCATCACACCCTAAAGAAATAATAGCATATGATATAACCCATTTAACAAATGATTTGGTGGCTTTACTAGATTATTACAATTACAGAGATGCTGTTTTTGTTGGGCATGATTGGGGCGCAAATGTAGTTTGGAATCTTGCACTTTTGCATCCAGAGCGTGTCAATAAAATTATAAATCTTGCATTGCCTTATCAAGAACGTGGTAAAAAACCATGGATTCAGTTTATGGAAGAGATTTTTGGAGACGATTTCTATTTTGTTCATTTTAATAAAGAACCAGGTGTGGCAGATGCTGTATTAGAGAACCACACAGAAAATTTTCTTCGTAATTTATTTCGTAAGAATATACCTCTTGCACCACCAGAACCTGGAATGCTAATGATGAACCTTGCAAAAGCGGAAAAACCCTTTGGTGAGCCTATTATGAACGACGATGATTTGTCAGTATTTATAAAAGCCTTTAAAAATTCTGGATTTAATGGAGCTATCAAGTGGTATAGAAATCTTGACAGAAATTGGCACTTGTTAGCAGCTATTGATCCAATCATCAAACACCCTACACTTATGATCTATGGTAATCTAGATATGATCCCAAAATTTGAAAGACTACAGGATTTTGTTCCAAATTTAGATGTGATTAGTTTAGAGTGTGGTCATCACATTCAACAAGAGTTACCACAAGAAACAAACCAATCGATTTTAAAATGGTTGGGACAATTTAATGCTTAAAAAGAAATGAAAACACAAAAGGGATTTTATAGAGAAGGAACAGAATTTTTGGAGACTACAAACAAATTTTAATTTTTAAAACAATTTAAAATGAAAAAATCGACCCAAACATCACTAATATATTTCTGCATAATTTTACTAATAGGTATTACAGTTTCGTGCTCTGTTGATAGTAACATTTTAGAGGAGCCTGATAATTATTTAAATATTCCTGATGAAAATTTTGAAGCGATTCTTATAGAAAAAGGGATTGATTCTGATGGCATTGTAAACCAGCAGATGCTAAGAAGTGATGCTGAAAAAGTGACAAAATTATCTCTAAATGGTGCCAATATAAATACATTAGAGGGTATTGAAGCATTTGTTAATTTAAAGAGACTTGAAGCAGATGCAAATAATTTAACAACATTAGATGTAAGTAACAACGTTTTGTTAGACTCTATTAGTTTGATTTCTAATAGATTAACAAAAGCCGAAGGCTTAGAAAAAGTTAAAAACTTAACATGGTTAAGTTTATCTTGGAACTATTTTACAGAATTTACATTAGATAATGATAATGTAAAAAATTTTCTCATTGATCATAACGATTTAACTTCTTTAGAAATAGCACATGCTCCAAAATTAGAAAGTGCGGTTCTAAACTTAAATCAAATAGCAGATTTAGATTTTAGTAATAGTCCATTACTTAAAGTGTTGGTTTTTTCTGCTAACAAAATAAAAACGATAAATTTGAATAATAACGTAAACTTAGAGTACATATATGGTTCAAGTAATTTACTTACCCAATTTGACATCAGTAATTTACCAAATCTTATTGATGTTAGAGTAGATAGAAACCCAACATTATCTTGTATTAAAATTGCAAATGGGCAACAGATTCCAAATTTAAAATTGTCAACCTATCAAACAGCAAATGTAGATTGCAATTAAAAAGATCATTGCATTAAATCATCAAAATATTAACTAAAGCCACTGTTAGACACTTGTTGGCAACAATAAAAAGAAAAGAATGAACACAAAAATAGTAATGATTTCAAGCTGTATTTTTTTAGGTGCTCAAGGAATCATTCTTACCTTTATGCCTGATAAAATCATTTCAGATTTGAGCATAATACCAGAGCCAATATCAATCCTGTTATTACAATTATTAGGTGCGCTTTATCTTGGATTCGCAATGCTGAATTGGATGGCAAAAGGTTCTCTAATTGGTGGCATTTACAATAGACCTATCGCTATTGGGAATTTCATGCATTTTTTGGTTGGGGCATTGGCTTTGATTAAAATAATCACTAAAATTCATATGCATTCAGAAATAGTTATTTCGTTAACTATAGTCTATTCCGTTTTCGCAATACTATTTGGTTATGTCTTTAGAACTAACCCATCCAGTATCGCGAAGAAGAATTAAAAACTATTGCTAACAAAGTAAAAACAATAAATTTGAATAATAACATAAACTTAGAGTATATCTATGGTTCAAGTAATTTACTTACCCAATTTGATATTAGTAATTTACCAAATCTTATTGATGTTAGAGTAGATAGAAACCCAACATTAACTTGTATTAAAATTGCAAATGGGCAAGATATTCCAAATTTAAAATTATCAACATATCAAACAGCAAATGTAGATTGCAATTAAAAAATCATAGCATTAAATCATCAAAATAGTCAACTAAAACCACTGTTAGACACTTGTTGTGCGTCATTAAATAATAAATCTAGAAAATATGGACAAAAAAGTATTATTTTCCACTTTATGGATATTTGTAACAGTCAATTATATTTTTTGTGATGTGTTTACACTTTTTTATGCTCCAGATCTCAATCAGTTTTTAACAGGTAAGGTTGGAGACATAGAACTTACTCAAGGTTTCTTGCTAACTTTTGCCATCATAATGGAATTTTCGATGGTAATGATTGTCTTGTCAAGAGTTTTGAGATATTTTTTAAATCGTTGGTTTAACATTGTTGGAGGAATTGCCTTCACATTAATTCAAGCTGGAACACTAGTAGATAGTGACTTTACTATGCACTACCTCTTTTTCAGTATTGTAGAAATCTCAACTACCTTATATATTGGATGGGCAGCATGGACTTGGAGAAATCCGGAAAAAATTAAAATATATAAAACGAATGCACATCATGGTGTATAGTGCATACCCTAAGGCGTACACACCATACACGAACCATTAGCTGCATGCACAAAAAGAAATCTTTAAATTACAAAATCGATGAGTAAAAAAATTCATATAGTTTTTGGACGACAAGGTGCTGGTAAATCAACCTATTCAAAGAAACTAACCAATGATATTAAAGGAGTTCATTTTTCAATTGATCAATGGATGTGGAAATTGTATGGTAAAGACATGCCTACATTAATGAATCTAAAATGGATAATGGAAAGAGTGGATAGATGTGAACAACAAATTTGGGAAACTGCTAAAAACATTTCTGAATGTGGTGTAGAAGTTGTCCTTGACCTTGGTTTTACTAAATTCGAAAAAAGAGAATTATTCACATCTTTGGCTAAAGAACTAAAGGTACCAACACAAATTCATTACATCAAAGCACCACACGATTTAAGAAAGAATAGAGTATTAAAAAGGAATAAAGAAAAAGGTGAAACATATTCATTTGAAGTAACACCTGGAATGTTTGATTTTATGGAAGGCGAATTTCAAATTCCGAGAGAAAAGGAGCTAAAAAAAGCTATAATCATTGATACAGGTGAAACAGAAAATAATGAAAATAAATAAAGCATCAGCTCATAACATATATAATGGTATGGACTAAGATTATTAGCTGAATGGAAATAATGATTTAGATCTAGTCAATGATAAAAAGTCATTAGAATAAAACCCAGAAAATTCTAACGTAAAAGAAATGATTAAAAAATTCAAAAAAATAAAATTATGCCACATTTTGTAATTGATTGTTCTAAAAACATTCTTAAAATTAAATCACCAAATGAAATTATTCAAAAGGTTTATGACACAGCAGCAGCAACAAATCTTTTTGATAAAGGAGATGTTAAAGTAAGAATAAATCCTTTTGAGTATTATACTATAGGAGACACTCAAGATGATTTTATTCATATTTTTGGGAATATAATGGAAGGACGAAATACGTCTCAAAAAAAGAATTTATCAGAAAAAATCGTATCCGAATTGAAATTAATGTTTCCTGAGGTCCCTGTTATTTCGATGAATATTAGAGATTTTGAAAGAGCAACATATTGTAACAAATCAATGATATAAAAAACAACATCTATGAAGTCATTATACTTTTTTTTCATTTTTTGTTTTGCAAATGTGATATGTTCAGCACAAGAACATCAATTTTTACAAAATATTGGTGTTTTAGATAGCATATATTCCGAAAATCTAGAAGAACACAGAAAAATATATGTGCAATTACCTGAAAATTATAATCCTAATTCAAAACAAAAGTATCCTGTAGTTTATGTTTTGGATGGCGAAGTGTTTTTACCAACGGTTTATAATGTCCATAGTTTTTACAGTGGTGGCTTTATGCCAGAGATGATTATTGTTGGTATTTCAAATGCTAAAAATAGGGTACGTGACTTAACAATATCAAAAGTTACAGAAATGTATGGAATGCCTTTTGAACAAGAAAATGGAGAAGCTGCTAATTTTTGTAAATTTTTAGAGACTAAATTAATACCTTACATAGAAAATAAATATCCTGTAACTAATTTTAGAACATTAATTGGGCATTCGTATGGAGGTTTATTCACAGTTTACACACTAATTAATCATTCGCATTTATTTTCAAACTATATAGCCATAGACCCAAGTCTAGATTGGGATAACCAAAGGCTTATAACAGAAGCTGAAGAAGTCTTTAAAAATCAGAATTATCAGAATAAATCTTTGTTCATGTCATTAAGTGGTCAATTGCACATGCAGAACTCAGAAATAACGATAGACAATGTAATGCAAGACAGTACAGCCTATACTTTATTCGCACGTTCTAATATTACTTTTTCAAATATTGCTAAGCAAAACACTGACAACGGATTATTTTTTGATTGGAAATTTTATCCAAAAGACATACATGGTACAGTTCCTTTTCCATCGATTATGGATGGTTTAATTTCACTTTTTGAATGGTACCAAATGGAAAATACTGACAAAATAAATTCATTTGATACTCCTAAAGAAGAACTTTTAAGCATCATAAAATATAGAGAAAGTAAACTCAAAAAGCATTTTGGTTACTCAGAGGCGCCTTACCCTGAAGAACTCTTGAATATGTCAGGGTATATGAATATGGATATTCAACAGGCAGAAAAGGCAAAAATGTATTTTGAACTTGCCATTAAGTATTATCCAGAAAGCGCAAATGTATATGCTTCTATGGCAGATTATTATGAAAAAAACAAGGATTATAAAAGTGCATTACATTTTGTTAAAAAAGCTTTTAAAATAAGTGGTGAAGAAAATTACAAACAAAGAATTAAAGGTCTAAAAGAAAAAATTAATAGAGGTTAAGCCTAGAAAGTTCTAAAGCCGTAAAATAGCAATGATCAAAAAAATAAAAAGGCTTCAACACAATTAATATGAATATAAAAAAACAACTTGAAACCATTCAAGACTACTATTCTCCTAAAATTATTGGTGAAGTAAACGATGTTTTTATAAAATTAGTTAAAATTCAAGGAAATAAAGTGCCTTGGCATCATCATAAAAATGAAGATGAATTATTTCTTATAATCAAAGGAGAACTTCTTTTTGAAATAGAAAACCAAGAGGTTTTTACAATGAAAGAGGGAGATTTGTTTATCGTGAAAAAGGGAATTAATCATAAGGTGAGTTCTAAAAAAGAATGTCACCTTATGCTTATTGAAAATAAATCTGCACTCCATACAGGGAATGTAATTAATGAGATTACAAAACCTATTAAAAATCAAAATTATAACCCTTAAGTTTATAATTACTTAGGAACTTTTTTATACGATATTATAAATTTGACCTACTAGAACTCAATATTCGTTTACACATCAAGTTTTTAAAATATATACGTTAATCACTTCATATTAACGCTCATGTATTTATTTTTCCTATTTTAAGGCAAATTACGTTGCTTTGTAGTCTATTATGAGTTTACATCTAAATAAAAAATTATCAAAAATACACTTATATTGGCAATGCCAATTAGTAGGTTGGAGTCTAGTATCTATTTATTGGGCATACACGGTTTATACAAGAGATAATTATGGTTTCTTTTACACGTTGTTAAATTATGTATCAGATATTGCTATTGGAATACTCTTAACACATATGTATAGAATCTATGCTTTAAAAGCTGAATGGAGTAAATTACCGATAAAACAATTAATAGTAAGAGTAATTCCTAGTATACTTTTACTAGCAATTTTATATGTATTCATAAACAATTTAAAATGGATTGTTTTCAGAACCTTTTTTGTGATAAAAAATGTTGATTTTTTAGAATCAATGATGTATTGGGATCCGATTTTACTCACAGGACTTCGTTTAATGTCAATTTGGGTTTTAGCCTATCACTTGTATCATTATTATCAAAAAGAAGTGGTTACTGCTAAAGAAAATGCGCAATTATCGTTAATCGCTAAACAAGCACAATTAGATAACTTATCAGCGCAATTGAATCCTCATTTTTTATTCAATTCATTAAACTCAATAAAATCTTTAGTCATTGAAAACCCAGATACAGCTAGAAGATCTATTGATTTGTTGTCAGATTTATTACGTTCATCCATATATGAAAAAGACGAAGGTTTAATTACCATTAAAGAGGAGTTGTCTTTAGTGAAAGATTATATTGAATTGGAAAAAATGCGTTTTGAAGAACGATTGCATTTAGAAATTTCTGTAGATAAAATAGTACACAATTTTAAAATACCTACTTTAAGTATTCAGTTATTGGTTGAAAATGCAATTAAACATGGTATTGATTTAATTGTTAAAGGAGGAACTATCAGTCTTATTATTAAAAAGCAACACCATTTTATTGAAATCATCGTTAGAAACCCAGGAAGTATTGATGATACAAAAAGTGCAGGTTTGGGCTTAAAAAATTTGCAAAAGAGATTAACAATTCAATATAAAAACAAAGCTACTTTTAGCTTAACTCAAAAAAATACAAAAGAAGTTGAAGCAAAAATAGCAATACCTTTTATAGCTGATGAAAATATTTAAAACCATAATTATTGATGATGAACGTTTAGCGAGAGAAGAAGTAAAACGTGCACTCCACAAACATAAAGAGTTTGAAATTATTGGGGAAGCTAGTCATGCAAATGAAGCTATAAAATTAATTGAAGACCTACAACCAGATATTTTGTTTTTAGACATTCATATGCCTGGAAAATCTGGGTTTGATTTATTGGAAGAATTAACAAATGTACCAGATGTTGTTTTTACAACGGCTTACGATCAATATGCTGTAAAAGCTTTTGAGATGAATACGTTAGATTATTTAGTGAAACCTTTAAGAGACGAACGTTTTTCTAAAACTATAGAAAAAGTAAAAGTAGAATTATCTAAAAGAGTACAATTAGAGCCTACAGTTTTACCCATGCATCAAAAGATCTTTATAAAAGATGGTGAAAAATGTTATTTTATTCCGTTAACTGAGATACATTTTATTGAGTCTTTAGAGAATTATGCACGTTTGTATTTTGGTTCAGATAAAGCTATGATTAAACGCTCGTTAAATTTATTAGCAGAGAAATTAGATCCTAAAGTCTTTTTTAGGGTGAATAGAAGTCAAATGATAAACATACATTACATTAAAGAGATTCATCCCTACTTTAACAATAAACTCCAAATTATATTAACTACTGGAGAAAAAGTGGAGGTGTCTAGCAGACAGTCTGTTAAGTTTAAAAACTGGAATAGTTTATAAAAATTATCACTTATTTTAACGTTCATTTACATTTATTTACGCTCTTGTACTTTCTCTTTAATATTGGTTACAAACATCTTTACTTTGTATTGTAATTAATAAAAATACACATCATGAATAACCTTAGAAAAAAACAAATCATACTTAAATTTTTATACATCATAGTATTTATTGGATTATATTCTTGTGATAAAGAGTCAGCAATTGAAGCAAAACAACCAGCCCTAAAAGACTATAAAGTTGGAGAAAAATGGGTTTGGAAATATAAAGGAGTAACAGACAAAGGAGAGGTACGTTCGGATGGTGAAGATGTAAGAAAAACAGTTAAAATGCCTTATGGTTTAGGTATGACAATTGGAAATGATACAGTTCCAGTTTCAGATATAGTAAAGCCTGATGAAAGTGAAACTCCAAGATACAAATGGCCTTTAAAAGTTGGCAAAAAGTGGAAATACGAGAAGAACTGGACAAGTCAAGATGGAACAACAGGAAAACAAAGTCAAGATGTAGAAGTTTTATCTTTCAAAGAAGAAATAGTAGGAGCAGGAACATATATGGCTTATACCATTGAGTATAAAGGAACAATTTCCAATTCCAGAGGATATAGTGCCAGAACAGATGAAGTATGGTTGTATGCACCAAAAGTGAAAAACTTTATCAAGTTAACACAAACTCAAGATGACTTTGTGTATAATGAAGAGTTAATTGAATATACAAACTCGAATAAGAAACAATAAGATTTGTTCTTATTTTTTAAAATAAAACTAATGAAAAAATCAGTTCTAATATTATTTCTTATCGGAAATAGTCTCACTTCATCTAGTCAAGAAATATCATTTAAGAAAATTGCTTTATCAGATTCAGTTGCTATTGCGCAACAAATGAAACAGATAGCAGAATTTTGTGATACAGAAAACCTGTCTGAATTAGATGTGTTTAAGTTTCAATCAATAAGAGGTAATTATAAAGAGGCATTAATTACCATCAAAAACAGAATTCAAGAAATACCTGCAGATCAAAGACAGTATTTAGATGTATACAGGCATTATGTAGAAGCTAAGTTTTCTCAAAACTTTGAAGAGGCTTTTAAAAAATCATATAGAAAATATGTAAAGAACTCTGATGATATTCAAGTGATTAATTTAGATAAGGCCTTAATCATTAGAGATCCTACTGATTATTATGTGAGCAATTTTAAAAATACGTATAACAATATTAAATCAGAAAAGATATCACAAGAAATAGCTATAGATTTAGTAAAAAAATATTTTTTAAGTACGGTATTTTCATCAACTAGAACTATTTATTTTGAAGTAATAAAACAAGATCATAAACGTAGGTATGCCGTAAATGATAGTATTGTAATCCCTATGAAAGATGGTGCAGAGGTATCAATGGTGGTTGTAAAACGAAAAGGAAAATCTTCAAGTAAAAAATCGGCAATATTAGTTTCATCCATATATGCAGGAACCAATGAGGTTAGTGCTATGTTATCAGCATCTAAAGGTTATGTGGGTGTGATTGCTAATACAAGAGGAAAAAGGTTGAGCAAAAGCGAAATAAAACCTTTGGAATATGAACATACAGATGTGTATGAAGTGATTGATTGGATTAGTAAACAATCGTGGTCTAATCAAAAAGTAGCTATGTTTGGTGGGAGTTATAATGGCTTTACACAATGGGCTTCTATGAAACATAAAGTGCATCCTGCTTTAAAAACAATAGTTCCTATGGTTGCTATTGCTCCTGGAATTGATTACCCAATGGAAAATAATGTGTTGCACAATTATTCGTATTCTTGGAATTTTTATGTAACCAATAATAAATTTTTAGATTTTGAAGCCTCAAATGATTTTAATCGATGGAATTCCTTAAAAAACACTTGGTACAAAACTGGAGTACCGTTTAATAAATTAGATAGTTTGGATGGTCAAGTAAACAAATTATGGAATACGTATATGCAACACCCAAGTTATGATGAGTATTGGAAAAATATGATACCCTATAAAGATGAATTTGCTAAAATTGACATTCCTATTTTAACCATTACTGGGTATTATGATGACTCACAAAGAGGAGCCATGTATTATTTTAACGAGCATCACAAATACGTTAAAAATCCAAATCATTATCTATTAGTTGGTCCTTATGATCACTGGACTGCGCAAACCAAGCCAGAAGAAAGTCTAAGAAATCACAAACTAGACAAAGTTGCTTTACTGAATATTGAAGAAGATCTAATTTACCAATGGTTTGATTATATTTTAAGAGGAAAAGAAAAACCTAGTATTTTAAAAGATAAAGTCAATTTTCAAGTAATGGGAACCAATACCTGGATGCATAAACCTAGTTTAAATGCTATGACAAATGACACTTTGCAATTTCATTTAAGTTCAGAAAAAGGTAATGATTTTTATGCATTAAAACCAAAATCAAATAGTTCAGAGATTTCCATGTCTTTAGATTTTAAAGATCGAAAAACTATGAATAACACAGACTATTATCCATGGCCTCTAGAACGTAATCAAATCAATGTAAATGATGGGTTGATTTTTGAATCTGAAACCTTAAAAGAAGATGTTATCATCAATGGTTCATTTTTAGGGAATCTTGAGTTTTCAATCAATAAAAAAGATGTCGATTATTCTGTTATTCTTTATCAATTAACTCCAGAAGGCAACTACTTTCATTTAAGCTATTATATTGGTAGAGCTAGTTATGCTAAAGATCGAGAACAAAGAAATTTATTGATACCAAATCAAAAAACGCAAGTGTCTTTCAACAATTCGAAAATCATCAGTAAAAAATTAGAGAAAGGAAGTCGCATTGTAGTCGTGGTTAATATCAATAAAAACAACAATGCACAAATAAATTATGGTAGTGGAAAGGATATTAATACCGAAAGTATTAAAGACGCTAAAATTCCTTTGAACATCACTTTTACAGGAAATAGTTCTATTAGTTTACCTATTTGGAATTCCAAAACTAAATAAAGATTTATTCCTGTAATAAAAACAGAAGACATAATTTAAAAAAATGTTTAGGCGTAACATTTTTCAATTCTTGACAACTAATATAGAAAACAACTTACGGTATGACTGATTTAAATTTGATAGATAAATTTCTACTATTAGCATTAGATGATGAAAAAGGAAGCTTTAATTCTGGTCCTTTTGCATTGACCTACGGATTTGCTGGAGCAATATTTTTAGAACTTTCAATAAGAGAGTGTATAACTATAGTAGATAAAAAAAGTAGTTGACTGTAAGTTAAAAACCGCATAAAGATAATAATTGAAAAAAACAGATTTATCTTTTATTAGAATCTATAATTTCATAAAATTCTTTTTTTCCTTTTACCGTAAGATAAGGATAAAGTATACTTAATAAAGTATTTGCTTTTTTTTCTATTATACTCTGATTAATTCTCCCTCCATATAATACGGTAGAATACAACCAAGTATTACTATAAACAATCATTTGTTCGGCAAGATTTTGGCATTCCCAATCCAGTATAGATACTTTCATTAATTTATTCTTTTTTAATTGAGTAAATAAAAAGATATAACTCTCAAATCGTGCATCATATATTTTATGAAAATGTCTTTTTATATTATCATTTAAATTTATGATATTAAATAAGTCTGTCCAGAAAAATTGATAATCAATCATTCGCTTCATCGTTAACTTAATCTCAATTTTTATTTGATTTATAGAAACTATCATCTTAGGGAAATTTAAGAGCCTATAGTCAAACTCTCTTGTCATTTCAAAATATAAAGCCTCCAAAATTTCTTCACGTTTTTTAAAATGATAATTTAAATTCCCTGAACTCATCTTTAATGATTTTGCAATCATTCTAATAGTTACTGAACTATAAGATTGCTCATTAAATAAGTGCCTTGAATTATCCAATATTTTTTCTTTTGTCGATTTCATTAGTAAACTTGTCCTAATTTAAATTATTATTAGTAAATTTGTCCTAAAATTACAAAAAAACAATTAGATGAATAATATAGAACACCAAAAGAAATCTTTTAATATTAAAATTCTTTTAGAAATAGCAATTGTATTCCTTACTATATTGAGCATAAAACACCTTGCAGATTATTTCGATGTGATTGGTGCTGGCTCAATAGCAATTTGGTGCGGAATTATAGTTAGTACAGTTTTCATGAAACAAAAAAAACTAAAATGGAAAGAATTTGGATTTAAGTTTCCAATAGGCATAAAAAATTGGTTGATTAATATATTAATAGCAATTGGAATTGTAATACTAGTATTTTCAATTATGGGATTCATAGTGAAACCAACATTGGAAAGTTTCGGTCTAACGAATCCAGCAAATGTAGCGGATAGATTTGCCTTTTTTATGGGAAAACCTCTTGTGTTTATAGTCTACCTAATTACAGTTGTTTGGTTTGGTGCAGCGTTAGGTGAAGAATTGTTATTTCGCGGATATTTACTAAATAGATTGGTTGATTGTACTGGAAATAATAAATTGGGAATAATTATAGCATTAATTATTCATACCATAATATTTGGAATGCTACATATTTACCAAGGACTAGCAGGTGTTATTGCTACTGGTTGTATTGCCCTTATATTTGGTTCAGTCTATTTTATAATTAAGCGAAAACTTTTTCCTATAATAATTGCACATGGAATTATTAACTCTCTTAGCCTTATTGGATTATATCTAAATGATGGCGTTATAAGTTAGAGATAAAGAATTGAATAAAACCTACAGCCAACAAAGAACTGAGTTAAAAAACAACTATTTTCTTCATTAAATTTCTTCAATATTATATTAGGCTCAAAATGCTATTACTTGGTATTTTGAACTTTATTTTTTTGTTTAATTCTATTTATTTAGGCAGTACTGAAACATGGGTTTCATCATATACTAATCCTGATTTTACGATAGCAAAACTCTGTTTTAACAACTTATTAGATACAGCTATTAATGCCAATTTCTTGCTCTTCCCCTTACACTACTTCCAGATTCTCTTATCGTTGGTGTGATTCCTACATAAACTACAAAGTTGTGAGGCTGTCTCAAACTTTTAAAAACCATCTGTAACTGCAATTAAAAATAACGTCGTCTTTAAACCTATACCTGAGATACCGGTTAAAAGAGTTAATTTCGCTTGCTGTTCTTGCTTTACCGAAGTAAGTAACTTCTCTTCTATCCCTTTTATCTCTTGACCTAAGAACTTTTTTGTCCTTTTCAGAGAACGGTAAACATGTTTTGATGGAATACCTAATATATCCTCACCGTTAATTTTATTCTTGGTAGCTATTCGCTTTTTTATCAAACTATCTAACCATCTAAAGAGTTGTAGACATCCACTTTAAACTTCTGTAAGCGCATTGTATAAGGGAACTTCGTTGATCATCCCATAGTTAGAAATTGCCTTTGCATCACTTTTATCCGTTTTTACTTTAGCTAATTTCATTTGTATAAAACGCTTTATTGATAATGGATTGACAGCAGAAACTAAAATACTTTGTTTCTGAAGAACTGAACTAATCTGTAATGATAGTAACCTGTTGCTTCCTTAATTACATATGAGTTTTTAGGAAGGCTTTCTAGAAAACACTTAAATCCAGATGCATCATTTTTAAATTGATTATGAGCACTTTTACTTCCATAAACATCAAACACATCTTTACTAATATCTACTCCAAAAATTTCCTTATATTTATTCATAAGAACTGATTTATGAAAGAATAATCTACTCATACTCACAATAACTTGAAATCGAGATCTAGATCTCACAGAACTGAACGTGATTTTTAGTAGAAAAGAGAGAGGATTACCAATGTTGTCGAAGTCGATAACTTCCGTGAATATTAACCTTAATTCTCTCTTTTATTCTTTCTGATTAAGTATCAAATCTATTAAAAGACAAACTTAAGACGTGTAAAGATAAAACAGTTAAAATTTGGAAGGTTTCTAAATGAAATTTAGTAAAATATTAAATTTAGACTATCTAATCATTAAATTAAAAAAACTAACAATTTGAATGTAATATTTTTCAATTTCTGAATACTAATAAATTAAAACAACTTACGTTATGACTGATTTAAATTTGATAGATAAATTCTTACTACTAGCATTAGATGATGAAAAAGGAAAATTTAATTCAGGCCCTTTTACATTAACCTATGGACTTTCTGGAGCAATATTTTTAGAACTTTCATTAAAAGAATGTATCTCTGTAGTTGACAAAAAAGTAGTTGTAAATAACTTCAAAAGAATTGATGATACTTTTCTTAACAAGTATTTAGATTTAATAAAAAACTCAAACAGAGAACGTTCTCTAAAATACTGGATTCAAAAGTTAGGAAACAAAGAACGTGATATTAAAAAGGAAATTCTTAATAAGTTAATATCAAAAGGAATTTTAGCAAAAAGAGAGCAGAAATTTTTATGGGTATTTAATAATGACAAATTTCCAACTGTAAATTCAAAGCCAGAAAATACTTTACGAAAAAGATTATATGAAATCGTAGAATTTCATAAAAAACCTACGCTAGAGGAACTGATGTTGGTAAGTCTTATAAATACTTGCAATATGGATAGAATTGTTTACGGAAAAGAACGCTTTAAAAAATGCAAAAAGAATATTAAAGCTATTGTTTCTGATACCGAAAATAAGATATTAAGTACTACTATTAAAGATATACATACACAAATAACAGCGATGATTGTTGTTATGATGTCAGCGTCAATAGCAGCAACAACGGCAGCTAGCAGTTAACATTTAACATTTAAATGATATTAAAACTAAATGAATTCTAATTCAAAATTTTATGAAGATTGGCTTTATATAATTTACCAATGGGAATGATATGATCTTGAATATGTATTCGAT
>Ga0115565_10001465_pt1 | contig 19448 bp, 16 predicted proteins | sample COGITO_mtgs_1105_FD_87199 | JGI IMG/M metagenome (GOLD analysis project Ga0115565, IMG submission 87199) | Pelagic marine microbial communities from North Sea - COGITO_mtgs_110530 | ecosystem: Environmental > Aquatic > Marine > Epipelagic | place: Germany:Helgoland, sampling site Kabeltonne... | reverse complement strand
GATGTAACGTCAGATTTTCCAATCACCTCTTCAAAGGGTGTCAGCGTAATCTCTTCTGCGGTAGTAATTTGGTCTGGAATGCCTGAACAACCCGTCAGCAATATCGCCGACGATAGCGCAGCTACCGATAAGTGCTTAATGCGAAATGATAAGATATTTTTTAAGAAAATCATAATTAATGCAACCTCGTTTGAATAAAGTCTGACAAGCCAAGCCCGAAGAGATGTGATAATAAGTCGTTAATAAGCACAGTGCGCTTGTTGTTTAACTATGACTATTTATCTGCAGCGGAGTTCATACGAGATGTGTGCTATGCGTAAACATCAACACCCATCATTTGACTGATTGCCGCTTTTTTATTTTGCATCTCTAATGACTTATACGCCGCTACTTGCTTTTCGGCTCTGTCTGCTATGTTGCCAAACTGCTGTGCGGTGCGAGCGTAGTCGGACGCTTTTTCAACCGCATCAGCATTACCAGAATCGACCCTACCGCGCAGACTAGTTACTTCACTAACGTTGTGATCAATGACGATAGGCCGCTTGTCACGGTTTGACTGTTCGGTATTTTGACTCTCTTGGGGCTGACGAGGTATGTAAACAGCGCCATTAATGATTGTGTTATTTACGTCCATTTATATTTACTCTATTACTCTTTACCCGGTAATTTTTTCCATGTGACATTGTCGCGGACATAAGTCGGCTGTATTTGTTCAGCTTTTATCGACTTACCTTGTATCATTGCGTCCTTGGCAAAACTCAACATGGCCATTGCATTGGGATAACTTATTTGCACTATGCCACCAAAGTCCAACTCTGTCGCATATGCCTGCCAGCCTGTACCAGCTGCCTCCCAAGCATCATTAGTATCAACAACTTTTATGAATTTTGCAAGTGCATCCAAGGGCGATAACACCGCCTCGTCTTGACGTTCACGGGCTAATCCGTTGACAACTTCGTAATCTCCAAAATATACTTCTCCCATCCTAGCATCTATCAGCACTCTTATGTTTTTGTTACCGGTCTTTTCAAATGTCTCTTGCGCCATCGCGGCTAAGGTCGACACTTCAACAACAGGCAAATCGACACCAAAAGCCAATCCCTGAGCCATGCCCGCCGCAATTCTGACCCCTGTAAAGCTTCCAGGGCCTCTACCATATGCGATTGCGTCTAAATCTTTCAACTTTACGCCGTGCTTCTTTAACAACTCATCTATCATCGGCAACACACGTTGACTATGCTGTTGTGGGCATATCTCAAACATTCCAAATGACTGCTCACCCAATAGTAAGGCCACTGAACAGGCTTCTGTCGCCGTATCAACTGCTAGTATTTTCATATAATTACTCTATTGCGTTTAAAAATTTACACGCTTCTTCAATCGACCGTGTTCTGCGCATATCGGGCAAACTCGCCAAAAAACTTTGGCCATACTGCTTCGTCACCAATCTATTATCACAGATTACCAGCACGCCCTTATCGTTTCCGTCGCGTATGAGACGACCCGCTCCCTGCTTTAGCGTTATCACGGCTTGAGGAATTTGGATTTCAGCAAATGCGTTACCTCCCCGCTTCTTACAGTCTTCTATGCGCGCTTGCAAAAGTGGATCATCGGGCGATGCAAAGGGCAATTTATCAATCAACACACACAACAAATCATTCCCTTTTACATCAACACCTTCCCAGAAAGCACCGGTTGCAAATAGCACGGCGGATTGGTCCGCTAAATAAGCATCTAAAAGCGCTTGTTTTGTCGAATCACCCTGCACCAAGATAGTATTATCGATACGCTCTTTAACCGCTGCTGAGACTTCCCGCATTGCAGCGTGGCTAGTAAATAGTATAAATGCTCGCCCTTTACTTGCATCTATAAGCGCAATAGAGATATCAACTAAATGCGAGCGCATTGCTCGATCATTGGGTTCGGGTAAAAATCTAGGAACACACAACATTGCCTGATGTTGGTAATCAAATGGACTACCTAGAGATAATGTATTGGCCTTTGACAATCCCATTTGACGTTGAAAGTGCTCGAAGCCGCCATCCACCATTAGCGTCGCGGATGTGAATACCCAAGCTGCTTTTTGTTGCTGCATAACAGCCGAAAACTTATCTGCAATTGATAATGGCGTGAGATGCAAAATGACATGCTTAGGAGTGGTTTCGTACCACAAGCTAACCTCGGTTCTTTTCGTATCATTTACAATGCGCAAAGACTCGATCATTTCGCCTAAACGCTCAATCAACAAGTCAAAGTCTTTTTCCCTGCCACCATGCACAGAGGCGACTTCCAAAGCTTGCATCAGGCTAGATTGGATAGACTTGACGGTCGCTTGAATATCTTTTTCTTCTAGCTTTTTTGCCCAGTTGCCACGCTGAGGATCATGAGGAAATAGTATTCTCAAATCCGCTATGATGCGTTGACATTTTTCGGCGACCTTACTCAGTTGGCCAGCATCTTTCATTGCTGTTTTTTGTATGGCCATCATATCTCTGAGTAAGTCATTCATCTGACGCGTTGATACATTTTCTCCAAAATACTCGCTTGCAATGTCAGGCACTTGATGCGCTTCGTCAAAGATAATGAGATCTACTTCAGGAATTAATTCACCAAAACCGGTATCTTTCAACGCTAGGTCGGCAAAAAACAAATGGTGATTGACGACTATTACGTCAGCGTCTAACGCTTGCTTGCGCGCTTTGATTAGGTAACAGTCATCGTAATAAGCGCAGTCTTTGCCCAAACAGTTGTCGACGGTAGAGGTCACTATTGGAATGACATTCGAATCTTCTTTGATGCTGGTTATTTCGGCGATATCTCCAGACACAGTGCCTGCGGCCCACTTTTTGACCAAACTATAATCATGGAGGACTTCCTTATCAAATAACTGATTGTCACCGCCATATTGAGCGATACGATGTAGGCACGCATAATTAGCGCGACCTTTTAACAGTGCTGTCTTTTTTGTTTTATCTATCGCTTTCTTGACGAGGGGGAGGTCTCGATGAAAAAGTTGCTCTTGTAAGTTTTTGGTCCCTGTAGAAACAATGAAACGCTTTTTAGACAGCAAAGCAGGCGCAAGATACGCAAATGTTTTGCCCGTGCCAGTGCCAGCCTCTACCACTAAGGCACTTTGCGTATGGATCGCGCTAGCGACTGCTTCAGCCATTTGTGTTTGCGCATCGCGCGGTGTAAACCCAGGAATAACCTCATCAAGAGGGCCTTTGGTTGAAAAAAAATCGGTAATGTCAGACATAGGCCCTATTGTATGTAAAAAAAGCCTACCTAAACAGTACTTTCTCTTGTTTAAACCAATAAATACAGAAGCTTATCAAAGCGCCTGCGATAATCGCTGTTGAAGCAAAAATAGCGAACAACTGCATGTAATCCATTGTACCTTTTATAAGCTCTTTGATTGCTAGCGCAACATTAGTCAATGGTATCCACGCCCAAATGCCTTTTAATTCTATACCAGGCATCATTGCAATTAAAACTGGTACAATGACCACTAACACAATAGGGGTCATATAGCCTTGAGCTTCCTTAAATGATCGTGCATAAATAGATAGGCTCAGCAAGACGGATGCAAACATCGCGACAACGGGGACCAACATCAAAAAGATTAAAACAAAGTCAATCACACCAATGGATGCCATAAAGTCAGTCACGACCTCAATCGCCATACCTTGACTCAGTATTAACCCCCAAACGGCAATACTGACGACGGTTATCAACGCAGAGGTCACTCCAGCAAACGCAATCGTAAAAAACTTTCCCATCACCAATTTGTAGCGCTCGATAGGTGAAATCAATAAGGTTTCTAATGTGCCGCGTTCTTTTTCGCCTGCGCCTAAATCAGTCGCGGGCAACATTGCACCCTGTAAACACAGAATGAAAATGATGTAAGGAAAAAATCCTCCTATTTTCTCACCCCAGTTTTCCCGATTGTCTGCCACGTTGACTGTTTCGATAACAATCGGCTCTAACAATCCTTTTTGCTGTGTTGAGTTAAGCTGTAAACCTGCAAACGCGACGTCTTGGTTAGCTTTTGCAATCTCATCTACGATATCAGTCAAGCGTTGATTGACCATATTTAAGCCAGCATCGTTCAGAAACACGCGCAGTGCCACTTGACCGACCGTTAATACATCGTTTGAATAATTATTGGGGACTGCTACCACAAAATCCAAGTTACCAGCTTTGATATAAGCCTTAATTGCCTCATCATCGACGATATCATCTGGCAAAGAAACCAACTCAAACTGCTCCACATCAGTAAGTTTTTGGAGTAAGTTTGGACTAAATTCAGCACCAATCACGGCAAACGATAACGTTCGACTCTGTACGTCTTTTACTGCTTGCACCCCAATATAACTAGCAATGCCAATGATCAAAGGAAACAAAGCAACCGGCAAAGCGATCATAAAAAACAACGTTTTACGATCGCGCAAAAGCTCTTTTAGTTCTTTTAAAAATACTAACCACATAAGTCTTCTCCTTAAGCCCGCGCGTCGTTTGTAGGATTAATGGTTTGCATAAAGGCAGCATGTAGAGACCCTGCAGCCTCTCCTGTAGCGAGATTAGCAAAGGTATCGTAAGACCCAGAAAACCTTGTCTCACCTTGGTCAATGACAGTAACTGAATCACACAATTCAGATACTTCATCTAAGTGATGAGTAGAAAAAATCACCGGAATTTGTTGAGCTTTCAAATCGCGAATAAAGTCTAACACCGTTTGCGTCGCCATTATATCCAGCCCTGTGGTTGGTTCATCCAAAATGACGACCTTGGGTGAGTGAACTACCGCTCTCGCTATTGATGCTTTTTGTTTCATGCCCGTTGAGTAAGTCTCACTGCGCCTATCTAAAAACGACTGCATGTCCAAGCGTTCAGATAAGGTATCTATGCGCTTTTTTATATCAGCGTCGGCCATGCCATTTAGTTGTCCAAAGTAGGCTATATTTTCTCTGCCCGTTAAGCGCCCATACAGCCCCGTGGCTCCAGATAAAAAGCCAATGCTTTTGCGCGCGAGTAAGGGATCGCTAACGATGTCAATCCCATTGATCTTAATACTGCCACTGTCTGGTGTCAGCGCGGTCGAAAGCATTCTTAGCGTGGTTGTTTTACCAGCCCCGTTTGGCCCCAAAAGGCCAAGTACTTCGCCTCTTTCACAGCTAAAGGTGACATCTCGGACCGAATGAAAAAACCGACCTTGCAAACGGGGGTCTTTTTTGTCTTGTTGACTTAACTTTTTTGGATTATCTACTTTGAACTTCTTCATTAACCGATCTATTTCTATCATCCAATTATTCCTTTTGTTTGGATATTTTTTAGGGACTTTTTGTTTCTGCTCAATGACCATTCCTTAAGCGTTTAAAAAACAAACACGCGTCGATAAACGATATAATAAAAGAGTAAGTGAGATATCAATTAATTGCGATGCAAATTATAGCTTCAGTTGTAAAAATATGTTTCAAATTAATATAAATGCTGTTTTTTACTTGTAGATTCAAGCGATTCCAGAAATACTATTAATGCATGTAGACGCTATTAACCTGATACTGTCTAACTTTACGGAAGAGATGCACATATTACTGCTGTGCAAAAGGACAACATATGACTGAAGTAACTAATCCAATTCAAGCTTGTAATGATATATTTTTAAAACCCAACGCTGTCTTTAAAGCACTCGCAGAAAAAGACAATTGGTCTTGGATCCCATTTTTTATTGTGATCATAACGGCGACCGTACCATCCTATCTATATTTTGGAGTGGTCGATTTTGATTGGTATCAGAATACTTCGTTAGCGACTCAGATGCCGGATGCAAGCCCAGCAGAAATAGAAAACATCAAAGCGATGAGCAGTCAGAGCCTTGTACAAACCATGACCTTGATAGCAGGTTCAATCTTCATGCTGATTATTGTGGCGATTATGTCATTGTATTACACACTGGTAACGCGCAGTGACGAAAAAAGCATCCATAGTTATTTAGACTGGTTTGGTGCTCAGTGGTGGATGCTATTACCCATCGTCATCAGTTCTATTATTTCGTGTGTGTTAATTCTGCTAACCGATGCGGGTGCACAAGTAAGCGAAGCCATACTCGCACCACTTTCTTTAGGCTATATTTTTGGCGTAGAACCAAGTTCACAATGGTTTAGAGTGATGATTGGCCTTAGACTAGAAACCATATGGTCAATTTATCTCGGCGCTGTTTGCCTGAGCCAATGGACCAACTTTACGATGCGAAAATCAGTCATTGTGGCCACTATACCCACGGTATTATTGTTGGTAGTCTCGCTTGCATTTACATTATAAGGCTGGCCACTGTGGCGCATTTGAAATTTTCAGCGCCGCACTTTCTATCAAGCAGCGGGCTGCTCTGTAGATGGCCCACGGTTCTGCAAATAACGCTGTAGCCTTATCGTTTGGGCATAAAATACTGAGTATTTGCATAGAATTCTTGGTCTTGTTTCGCAAAATGCCATCCAGGAACGCCAAGAACTGGAAATGGGAAAAACGGCTTGGCTTGCTCAAAAATCTGCTCCGACATTAAATAATCATGTAACAATATGTCTAAATGCATATACGCGTTATCATCTTTTAAAGCCTCAGGTATCGAGTCAAGCTGGATAACTAAAACTTTGCCAGTGAGTCCGATAAAAGGGTTTAGCAACATTTCAAACACTGCATGTCCGAAGATGAAAGGCAAAGTGTCTTCGAACCAAGATACCTGCTGCTGACAAAATATGTCCTGCCAACTCTGACGGTCAAACGCAGAGACTAAATCCTTGCAAGTAGTCACTAGCACTATTCCGCACTCGTCAAACAAAGTCAGTTTGTTTCTTAATGGTGTTCTAGGGTGAGTCCCATGAATGCTGATTTGTTCAACATGCAGACGATTGAGCAAGCGTTTAGTATTAGGAAACTGAGACCAAATTACCGCATTAAAGAAATCATGCCAGCTGTTGGCACGGGTGGGGATCAGTTGTTCATCAAATATTATTTGCTCATAGTATCTTGAATCATCATTGTAACATTCTTGACAAACAAATCTTGCGGGTTGAATTTCATTAGTCTCGTCTTTTCTCACAAAAGCTTTCTTCATAACAGTATTGATAGCGTCAGCGCTAAGCAAGTTCTCAGCTTGAAGTTCATCAGGATTAAGATGTAAATGCGTTAAGAGTTCGACAAATGGAGACCGTTTTAATGCTGGTTTATAGTTGAGTGGTTTCACGCATTATCCGAGTGTGCTTTGTATATTGTATCGGGCGGCTAGATAACATTGGCATAAATCCATACTTGCAAACTTTTGTAGCAGTGCATGTCACTGTGTTTTATCGCCCTATAGTTTCAACACAAGTATGCCATTCTTGTCATTAAGTAACAATTCTCTATACTAGGCATCACAAAATTTGCATGCGTTAGCGTGGCAAAGTCCAACTTGCGCAAACATTCATAATAAAAATTAAAAAGGAAAGTGCATGGCAATCCCATCAATAAAGCTCGCAGTTGCGTTCACACTTGCTTCGACAATTATACTTGTCAGTGGCTGTAGTCCCGCACCAAACGATGATTCAATCGCAAACGCTCTCAAGGGTTTCGATGAGGCTTACGCTAATATCAGTATTAATGATCTTAAAAAGCACACCAAAATATTATCTTCAGATGAGTTCGAAGGGCGCTCACCAACGACGCTAGGCGAGAAAAAAACCTTAGACTATTTAACAGCAGAATTAAGCAAAGCAGGATTTAAACCAGGCAATGGTGACAGCTTTTTGCAAGAAGTTGACTTAATGCAGATAACCGCTGATGAAGACATGACGCTACAGATGGGTGAAAGCGCTCTCGAATATAAAGTGGACATGGTGGCAAGTTCCAAGCGCGAGCAAAGTGAAATAAGCCTTAATGATTCTCCCATCGTTTTTTTGGGCTATGGTGTTAATGCCCCTGAATATCAATGGAACGACTACGAAGGCCTTGACCTAAAAGGAAAAACAGTCATCGTGTTAGTCAATGACCCCGGCTTTGAAAATCCAGATAGCGACTTATTTCAAGGTTCGACAATGACGTATTACGGACGCTGGAGTTATAAATACGAAGAAGCCAGTCGTCAGGGCGCAGAAGCTGTTTTTATTGTGCATGAAGCCGCCCCTGCGTCATACGGCTGGTCTGTTGTTGCAAACAGTTGGAGTGGTGCACAATATGGATTGGTGTCGCCTGACGCTGGGGCTTCTAGAGTAGCAGTTGAGGGTTGGATATCTCTTGGTGCAGCCGAAAAACTGTTCGCTGATGCTGGCATGAATTTTCAAGAACATAAAGATTACGCTGCTCAAGGCGGATACTCAGTAGAAATTCCAGCAACGGCCTCAATTACCGTTAAGAACGACTTTAAACAATCCAAAAGCTACAACGTGATTGCTACATTAGAAGGTAGCGAAAGACCAGACGAGCACATTATTTATAGCGCACATTGGGACCATCTGGGTAAAGATGAAAGTAAAGAAGGCGATCAGATTTACAATGGAGCCCATGACAATGCGACAGGAACAGCAGCAAGTTTAGTCATGGCCAAAGCATTCGCTGGCTTGGACCGCGCGCCAAAACGCTCAATCAGTATGTTAATTGTTACTGCAGAAGAACAGGGCCTATTAGGTTCAAAGTATTATGCCGAAAATCCAATTATTCCACTGGATAAGACCGTCGCTAATATCAATATGGACGCTATGAATGTGCTTGGTCGCACCAGAGACGTTGCGGTTATCGGGATGGGTAAATCTGAATTAGAGAACTATCTGACAACCGCTGCCAATAAACAGTCAAGAGTATTAACACAAGAAGATACACCGCAAGCAGGTTATTACTATCGCTCTGATCACTTCAGTTTTGCGAAACTCGGCGTGCCTGCCTTATATGCAAAAGGCGGCAGTGAACCTATTGATGAAGAAACAGCCGCTTACCGCAAGCGCACAAATGTAATCGTGAGAGGCTGCTATCATCAAGTCTGTGACCAATACAGAGACAGTTGGGACTTTGGCGGCATACAAGAAGACACGCAAATGTTGTTTCATGTTGGCTATGATATCGCCAATAGCGATACATGGCCGAAGTGGAACCCATCAAGCGAATTCCAGCGCAAATAGGGACTTAGTTTGCCTGTCCACAAGCTTAAATCGTTATGGCGCATGAAAATGCGCCATATTTTAAGAAAAGGCTTGCAATTTTCACTCAAAATGGCACATTCAAGCAGCAGGTTTAAGGGTTAAATAAAAATAATAAATAAACAAAAAGAGCGCGAACCGCAGTTCAATTCACCTACCTCACTTTTGGGCACTATACCCGATTGAAAAACGACAGAAACACCAGCAATCTATTACCATAAAAGTAAAAGGCGAATTAACTTATGTGTGGCATCTTCGGTATCCTTGATATCAAAACAGACGTGTCCGAGCTACGTACTCAAGCTCTAGAACTTTCAAAATTGTTACGCCATCGAGGACCGGACTGGTCTGGAATTTGGCACAATGACCATGCTATTTTGTGTCACGAACGCTTAGCAATAGTGGATGTTGATACTGGCGCTCAGCCGCTTATTAGTGACAATGGAAACCAAATATTAGCCGTTAACGGCGAAATTTATAACCATAAAGATTTGGAGCAAAATCTAGCAACACCTTATCAGTTTGCAACCAAATCCGACTGCGAAATTATTCTACCGTTGTATCAACAAAAAGGCGTTAATTTCATAGACGACTTACAAGGCATGTTTGCGTTTGTGTTGTACGACCAAGATACCAACACTTACTTAATTGCACGCGACCACATTGGTATTATTCCACTGTATACAGGCTTTGACGAGTTTGGGAATTTTTATGTTGCTTCAGAAATGAAGGCTTTGGTTCCCGTTTGTAAGACGGTACAAGAATTTCCGCCGGGTCATTATTTGCATAGCGCTGACGGTAAATTAGTCAAATATTACACGCGTGACTGGATGGACTATGAAGCAGTCAAAAACAATCAGACTAATCTAGACGATTTGAAAGCGGCATTTGAAAAATCAGTCAAATCTCACCTCATGTCGGATGTTCCATACGCAGTATTATTATCTGGGGGCCTTGATTCATCCCTAGTATCGGCAGTTGCTGCTCGATATGTCAAGAAACGCGTCGAAGACCACGATCAGAGTGACGCTTGGTGGCCTCGTTTGCATTCTTTTGCTGTTGGCCTAGAGGGCGCTCCCGATCTTATTGCGGCAAAAAAAGTTGCTGACATGATAGGCACCGTGCATCACGAGATTCACTTTACGATCCAAGAAGGTCTTGATGCAATCCGCGATGTAATCTACCACTTAGAGACCTTCGATACGACCACCATTCGGGCAGCTACACCCATGTACCTTATGACGCGTAAAATAAAGGCGATGGGTATCAAGATGGTATTGTCTGGTGAAGGCGCAGATGAAATATTTGGCGGCTATCTGTACTTCCATAAAGCGCCTAACGCTAAGGAATTGCACGAAGAGACAGTGCGCAAACTCGACCGACTGCATATGTTCGATTGCGCCCGCGCCAACAAGTCTACATCTGCATGGGGAGTAGAGGCACGCGTACCGTTCTTGGACAAAAACTTTATGGACGTAGCAATGCGACTAAACCCTGAAGACAAGATGTGTCTTGGTGGCCGCATGGAAAAATGGATATTACGTAAAGCCTTTGACGATGAGACTTATTTGCCCGCCGAGGTATTATGGCGTCAAAAAGAACAGTTTGGCGACGGTGTGGGTTATTCTTGGATTGATTCGATCAAAGAGTTTGTTGCACAAAGCGTAACTGACCAACAAATGGCGACGTCTGAGTTTAGATTTCCAGTTAATACTCCCGATACCAAAGAGGGATACCACTATAGAACTATATTCGAAGACTATTTCCCTCAAGAGAGCGCCGCCAAGTGCGTTCCTGGTGGAAAATCTATTGCATGCAGCACAGTGGAGGCACTAGAGTGGGACGCAAGCTTCAAAGAGATGGCTGATCCTTCTGGGCGCTCTATGAAGTCTGTGCACTCAGGGGAGTTCAAAGCTTAGTAAAGCAAAAGCTTTTGGCGCACTTAAAAAAGAGGCAATACTGCCTCTTTTTTAGTTTTTAGCTTGATACCATAGATGCTTATCAAAAATGGGGGTTTGAATCGGCAATAGCGGATTTTCGATTTTGAAACGAAGCGCTTGATCGACCTTTAAGAATGTTATCGCTTCGCCAAAATGCTGGTCAAATAATACATCAAAACTGCCGTCTTCTATTGCGCGAGTTAGTCCCGTCTCGATTAATTTTGCCAAGGTTTTGTTGCGTTTATTGACGAAGAAGTACATTGCACTGGGATACTCCACTATCAATCCTGGTTTGACCCTGAGTTGGTTGTCGTTATTCAGTGATTGCAACTCTTCAAGAATCTCAATGATAGAGCGCGGAAAAAAGTCTGCTTGTTGTTTGTCCAGCATAGAATACGCTTCTAATACATCCTGAGCAGTTACAACGTTAAAACCATTCGATTGCAAAATTTTAGTATCGGGCCAATCAACGCCCTGAACAGGTGAATAAGCAAGTAGCTCTGAAAAGCTGCCGATCGTTGATTTGTTAAACGCACTTTTTCTATTTACGACAAACATTCGCCAACCAATTAAGCCCTTGGCGATAGGAATTCTGATAGGCAGCAGGTCAGCTTCTCGTTGCGTATCCGTCATGCTCCAAATAATATTGACTTCAATGTTTTCTTTCAGCTTTCTTATCGATTTAGTTTGTAAAAGGAAATCTTTTGATGGACTTACGGTATACCTGACGCCTGTCTTTTCCAACGCAAGTTCAATTAGCTGAACGGGATATTCATTTCTGGTATCACCTTCAAATTCGGCGCGTGGATAGGTTATGCCCCATGTAGCACTATAAGCATTAGAAGCCAGCATGATAACAATGCACAGACTGTATAACGCCGCACGTAAGTAACTAATTGCAAGCTTAAACATCGTCCAACACAGCTATGATGATCTTAGTTTTCTGATTTATTTCATCCTTCGCTAAGGTAAAAGACACACTTAATGCGACGAGCGTATCCTTTATCGACACTTGACTTAAACTAACCTGAGAAAATCTAACTTTTTCAGATAAATTGATAGACTTTATCAGTTTTAAATCAAAGCCATTTTTTGCACTGACCTCTACTCTTTGGCAATACGCAGCAAGCCATTGTTGCAAATCCTCATAACTGTTAAACACATGTTTATCATTGTCGTTGACGATAATCGCCGGAAGATGAAAGAAGGTTTCTAATATTGAAAAGTCGCAGGCGACCAAGCTGTTGCAAAACGAACCTAAGAACTCAGCTTCTGTATGCTGTTCTGAGCCAATTTCGTTTGTTGGCAATGCGACTGAATCCATGCTTACTCTACTCCAATATATTTATGTGTTTGCAGTGATAAGCGCCAGTTGCGCTCTATGCAAACTTGAACAGCTAGTTCGGTAGCTCTTTTTTGTTGACTTATCGGTTGCAAGTAAATCAAAGGCTTAGTTTCATTCTGATATATTTTTAGCAGATCGTCCAGTTCATTAATGTGCTTTTGCATGGCAACTGGATGTTTGATCTCGTTAGCTCGGTGTAATGCGCTTGGTAACACTTCAAGTTTGCCTGGCATATTTATTTTTGCTGAGAGTGTCACCCATGTATTCTCATGACATTTAATTTCGAACGTTCCACTGGTTTCAATTTGTGTTGAAAAACCCAAGGTATGAGCCAATGTAGTCAACTCTGTAAGATCATACATGCAAGGCTCGCCACCCGTGATAACAATATGCTTTGCAGTATATGCATGTTGATTGTACAGGTCAAAAAACGCGCTTGGTGTTGCGGTAAAGAAGTTTTCAGTATCGCTGCTTTGCAGCATTACTGCCTCTGAGCTTTGTTCTTTATCCAAATCAATTGTCCACGTATGCTTGGTATCACACCAAGGACAGCCAACAGGACAACCTTGTAGCCGGATAAAAATTGACGGCACACCTGTATAAGAACCCTCGCCTTGAATCGATTGAAAAACTTCATTTACCTTTAACGACTGCAATTTTTTTCCCACTCTATACTAGATTTATACTTGGATTTTAGCAGGCTTACGCTAGAATCAGCAGTCATTTTTGGCAAAAGGTATCGGCATGAAGCAAAAAGTAGTGGTTATTTACTCAGGGGGGATGGATTCTTTTACAGTGCTCAATAAGGTCCTTCAAGAAGGATTTGATGTACATGCAACCTCGTTTAATTATGGTCAGCGTCATAGTAAAGAATTGCTATTTGCAAAAGCCGTGACGGAAAAATTGGGTATTACGCACAAAATAGTTGATATTAGTCCAATTAATCAACTTATCGCTGGCTCTGCACTCACTGACGATATAGACGTGCCGGAGGGACACTACGAAGAGCTGAGTATGCAGCAAACCGTCGTACCTAATCGGAATATGATTATGCTATCTCTTGCGGTTGGCTACGCGGTCTCGATAAAAGCTGAGGCAGTATATTTTGGCGCGCACTCTGGAGACCATGCGATTTATCCTGATTGCAGGACTGAATTTGTTGATGCCATGAATGCAGTGTGTAAAATTGCGAATTACGCATCGGTGGAAGTAAGGGCGCCTTATTTACAAAGTGACAAAATCCAAATTTTGGCAGACGGGATTCGGATGAAGCTTGACTACGCAGATACTTGGACATGTTATAACGGACGTAAAAAGGCATGCGGTAAGTGTGGTGCTTGTCAAGAGAGACTTGAAGCGTTCGCTAAAAACGGACTGATTGATCCCCTTCCCTATGAATAAACGATATACTAAAGGGAACCCGCTACTGGCGGGTTACTGTAGACACGTACTTATTTACCAGCCTACTTTTGACTTTCTGTAATAAAATATTCTAGCTCTTTGATGCAGTGACGCAAGACTGGGTTGAGGCGAGTATTTTTACCATTCATAACGAACAGCTCATGCGCGAAGGGAAACAATGAACCTTTACAGATAGGCACCAACCCTGTCGCTGCACCTTGCTCCTTCACAATATAATCTGGCAGCAGGCCCACATATTCACCCGTCATTACCGCCGCCATGCAAACATCATAAGAATCAGAAAATGTTTGTATAGCCAAACGTTTATCGTTATTAATGTAATTTACAGATGACAAGCCGGACATCCCTATGGCTGGAAAATCTTCTATTCTTACATCTTCAGGCAATGCGTCGGCTTCTCTGTACTTTGCCAATGGGTGAGTTGGGGAGCAGTAAAGTCTGCCCTCGCACTTGAGACCAATAGGATGAAACATAACGGACTCTGGCTTAACCATGTCATAAGTTGACAGTACCAAATGACACTCGCCCGATAATGCAACATGCTCGACCTCATTATATAAACGGGTTTGGATGTTGACATGAATATCATCAAATTTCTTCATCGTACTTTTTACCGCTTTACTAACGGCAAGTTGCATAGATGTTGCCAAGCCAGACATCAACACAATTGTGATGTGCCCCGAATAATCGTCATGCAGACTCTTGAGATTAAACACAAAATTATCGAACGCGTTGAAAATGCGCTTAGTTTCTTGGAAAACCACCTCGCCCTCTTTGGTCATTTGGAAGCCGCCTCGACCACGATGACATAAGACCAAATCGAGCCTTTCTTCTAGCTTTTTTATGGCTGCGCTGATATTAGGCCGCTGCATTCTTAAAACAGGTTCTGCCGCAGTGAAGCCATTGCAGGACGCAACCGCATAAAACACCCGCAGTAATTTTATATCAGATTCTTGTAAACGATTTAACATAGCGCCACCTTTACTTACACTGCTAGTTAGGTATCTTCATACATACTCATCGGCCAATATAGAGAAAGCTTTTGCCTTTTACAATGAAATTGTTATAAAAGGCGATAAGTTTACGAATCCCCTCTATTTGTGTCGCAAATAACATACGTTATAGGCTCTAGACACATACTAACGGTTTAAGACAGCTTTACAATTTCGCTTCTGAGCGTTTCAACTTGATCACGCGTCGCTGCCGCTTTTTCAAACTCTAAGTCTCGCGCGTATTCAAACATCTGCTTTTCAAGCTCGCCTACTTTGGCCATCATCTGTGTCACTGTCATCGCTTTGTAAGTTTTCTCTTTCTCGGCTATTTTACGCAGTCTCACTTTACCTGAAGCGGGATGATTAGTGTCGCCAAGGTCCATAATGTCGGTAATCGGCTTATTTAAGCTCATGGGCGTTATGCCATGTAGCTTATTATGTTCTTTTTGCTTGTTACGACGCCTATCTGTTTCGTCTATAGCGCGCTGCATCGAACCTGTTATCCTGTCCGCGTATAGAATAGCATGCCCATTGAGGTGCCTTGCGGCGCGACCAATGGTTTGAATCAACGACTTCTCTGCTCGCAAGAATCCTTCTTTGTCTGCGTCAAGAATAGCGACTAAAGACACTTCAGGCATATCCAAGCCCTCACGCAATAAGTTGATGCCCACTATGACGTCAAATTTGCCAATGCGCAGATCGCGTATAATTTCAATTCTTTCAACCGTATCGATATCTGAATGCAAGTAACGCACTTTGACCCCATGTTCATTTAAGTATTCACTCAAATCTTCAGCCATTCTTTTAGTTAAGGTCGTAATTAGCACACGCTCATTTACCGCAACACGTTTGTGAATTTCAGAGAGGACGTCATCTACTTGCGTCGCTACCGGCCTAATTTCTATCTCTGGATCAGTCAAACCGGTTGGCCTAACAACTTGTTCAACAACGTCACCACCGCATTTTTCTAACTCGAAATTACCGGGAGTTGCTGAAACATAGATGGTTTGCGGTGAAATATGTTCAAATTCATCAAATTTGAGCGGTCTATTGTCCAATGCTGATGGCAGTCTGAAACCAAACTCAACTAGCGTTTCTTTGCGAGAACGGTCACCCTTATACATTGCTCCTATTTGTGACACGGTCACATGAGATTCGTCAATAAATAACAAGCCATCTGCTGGGAAGTAGTCTAATAATGTTGGCGGCGGCTCGCCCGGTGCGCGGCCAGACAGGTAACGAGAATAGTTCTCGATACCTGAGCAATACCCCAGCTCTAGCATCATTTCAATATCGAATTGCGTGCGCTGGGAAATTCGCTGTTCCTCTATCAATTTATGATTATCTTTGAGCATTGCTTGACGGTCTTTTAACTCGACTTTTATTTTATCGATAGCGGCAACAATTTTTTCTCTCGGCGTAACATAATGCGTTTTTGGAAAGACGGTCGTTCTAACCACAGTTTTATCGACCGCTCCTGTGAGCGGGTCAAAAAGACTGATTTTTTCAATTTCTTCGTCGAATAACTCTATGCGCACGGCTTGCCTTTCTGAGTCCGCAGGAAAAATATCGATTACATCGCCTCGGACACGAAAACTGCCTCGCTCAAACGCAATATCATTGCGCTTATATTGCAACTCCGCCAGCCGTCTTAGAAGGTCCCGTTGATTAATGATATCGCCCTGACGAAGATGCAAGAGCATCTTCATATAACTTTCTGGATCACCTAGACCGTAAATCGCCGAAACTGACGCTACAATAACGACATCCCTGCGTTCCATCAGCGCTTTGGTAGCTGATAGCCGCATTTGTTCTATGTGCTCATTTATCGATGAGTCTTTCTCAATAAACGTATCCGTGCTTGGCACATATGCTTCAGGTTGGTAGTAGTCATAATACGACACAAAATATTCGACCGCGTTTTTGGGGAAAAAATCTTTCATCTCTCCGTATAGCTGCGCCGCCAATGTTTTGTTATGTGCCAATATTAAGGTCGGCCGCTGTACCTGCGATATAATATTGGCCATCGTGAAGGTTTTACCTGAGCCCGTAACGCCTAAAAGCGTTTGTGTGGCGAGTCCCGCCTCGAGTCCATCAACCAGTGCTTCAATAGCTTTTGGTTGATCTCCTGCGGGTTTGTAGTTGGAAAATAGATCAAAAGATCGTGCCATTTATTTACATTCTCTTTGAGTTAATGTGTGGGTTTGTTGGTTTGATAAGTCTCTGCCAAGTCTTTTTTTAGGCTTCGATAAAACCAAAAATAGGATAATACTGCCGTAATGACATTGGCGATAACACAGCCCCAAAATAGGCCAATTAAGCCATAAAAATGACTGCCCAAATAAGCAATCGGCACGTAGCAGACAAATAATCGGATAATACTAAGCGCCAATGCTGCCATCGGCTTATGCATCGCGTTAAACGACGAATTAGTTAAAATAATAATGCCTTGAAGACCATATCCTAAGGGCAATATATATAAAAACAAGGTAATAGCTCTGGCAACAGAACGCTCTTCTGCAAATACTGAGGCAATGGGGGCCGCTAACGCTGCCATGACCGCAAACACACCTAATTGCCAAATAATCACAAACTTGGCACACATTTCAAAGGCTTGTTTTATTCTTGCATAGTTATTCGCACCGTAATTTTGGCTAATGAACGGAGGTAAAGACATTGATAGCGCAAGGACCATAATACTTGCGATCGACTCCAAACGATTACCGACTCCCCAAGCTGCAACCGCTTCAGCCCCGTATGTTGCGACCGTAGCAGTTAATACGCCACCTGCAATTGGGGTTAACATGTTTGCACCTGCTGCAGGTAGACCAATCTTTAAGACCCCAGAAGAGGCATGAGAAAACTCTGACCAAGATAATACCCTAGGCTCCATAAGTTTGCGTTGAAAAGCAAGCAGATACAAAATCCACACTACCCCTACCGCCCACGCAACCGCGGTTGCAATCGCCGCTCCTTGAATCCCCATTGCGGGTACTGGTCCCCAACCAAAAATTAAAATAGGATCTAAAATAGCATTGATAGCACCACATGCTGCCATAATTATACTCGGGGTTTTGGTATCTCCAGACGCGCGCAGCACACTATTACCGACCATCGGAATTGCCAAGAACACACCTGCTAAAAACCACGGTATCATGTAGGCGCGTATGTACACCATTAACTCAGGTGTCGCTCCCATCCAACCAAATATGATGTCTATACTGTAAATACCGACAATTGCGAGCAGCCCAACTAAGACTACGGATAGCATCAAAGCGCCAGTCGCAAGCGCCTTTGCATGTTGTGTTTCGCCACTGCCAAGATAGCGCCCAATAATTGCTGATGTGCCAATTCCAAGTCCGATATTCAAACTGATCAAGGTAAACGTCACGGGAAACGTAAAGCTCAAAGCAGCCAACTGGTCAGTGCCCAACAAACTCACAAAAAATGTGTCGACCAGACTAAATGTCATCAACATTATCATGCCAACAATCATTGGAATGGTCATTGATTTTAAGGTAGGCCCAATCTCACCGTTGACCATGTCATTCTTTGATGCTTTTGTCGTCACGTTAAGAGTCTTTGATAAAATTGAATGGAAGTCAGGCTTAAATCCTTAGCAGTAAAAAGTGTTCGCCATGTTGATATGTATTTTTACCACATATAGACCATCGATATAAATTTAAACGTCAATTTTAATAAAAAAAGTAGTGTCATCAGGCATTTAAATCGACTGTCAATTTGTCGGTAAACTGTCAAAAAAATGTCACAAGCCTTTAAAAACAAGGTCTTAGTAAAAATAACACACAGGCAGTAAAATCAGTCCCATCTGATTTATTATAAGTCAACGGAAAAACCTAGCCGCAGCCTATCTTATTGTTTTAATTGAAGTTAAATAATTTATGAGGATTTGATGGATTTATCATTGACAATTATTGCCGCCTAATAGTTGAATCTAAATCAATTTAGTCCACATAGTTATCCACAGATCTAGTGGATAACTGCTTGTGACCTTTTACTGACGCCACATGGAGGAATATTATCTAAAATTGTTGTTAGTAAACACTAACGATAGATGCATTTTAGCTACGTGACACTTTTGTTAAACACTGTACATAAGCTCAGTAGTCAATGCAATTTTAATAACTTTTTTGTCGGTAAACATCGAATGTGGTGATAAAACGGTTATTAGGCGATTTTTACGCCTTAGGTTTTTCGTGTAAAACACTCAGATACATTTGTGATATCAGGTACTTAGTTTCGTTAAAGTAAAACTAAAAACGCTTTCATTAGTGGTTGGCGACGGTATACTGCTGAACACAGAATAAGCAGTCTTAAATTAAACACAAAAAACCATAGGTTCTCTGTTGACAGTAAGGCTCGGCGTCTTTATCATGCGCTCCGTTAAAAGACTGGTCCCCCTTAGCTCAGTTGGTTAGAGCGACGGACTGTTAATCCGCAGGTCCCCCGTTCGAGTCGGGGAGGGGGAGCCACTTTTAATATCAAAACATTTGTTCCCCCTTAGCTCAGTTGGTTAGAGCGACGGACTGTTAATCCGCAGGTCCCCCGTTCGAGTCGGGGAGGG
>Ga0115565_10001456_pt1 | contig 19508 bp, 20 predicted proteins | sample COGITO_mtgs_1105_FD_87199 | JGI IMG/M metagenome (GOLD analysis project Ga0115565, IMG submission 87199) | Pelagic marine microbial communities from North Sea - COGITO_mtgs_110530 | ecosystem: Environmental > Aquatic > Marine > Epipelagic | place: Germany:Helgoland, sampling site Kabeltonne... | reverse complement strand
AAGGCTGGTGAATGGATGGAAAATAACCAAACTGAACCAACAATTCAAGTTAAAAATATGCCAGGTCAAATTGACAATGGAATCGATCAGCAGTTATTGCGTTCTATTAGGGAATTACTCAAAGATGTTGAGTAAACTTTTTAAAAGAATTTATACAAAAGCGAAACTTAAAAGTTTCGCTTTTTTTTATGACTTCCCAAATAAATCATCGTTAATTTTAGGCAACTGCAAATGAAATTTCACTGCAACCAATCTAATAATGATAATTACGGATGCAGAAATGATAAAGTTAATGTCTTTAGGAACTTCAAAATAAAATAATATTAAATAAGAAATGCCACCAGCTAAACAAGCAGAAGCGTAGATTTCTTTTTCAAAAATTAATGGAACTTTATTGGTTAAAACATCTCTTAAAACGCCACCAAAAACAGCAGAAGTCATGCCCATAATTAAAGCAACAATTGGGTGTAAATTAAATAACAATCCTTTTTGCAACCCTAATAATGTAAATACGCTCAAACCTACAGTATCAAACAAAAATAATGTTTTGCTTAAATGTGCAATTTTACTTTTAAATAAAAAAGTTAAAACAACTGCTGCAAAAATTATCCATAGATAATTTAAATCTCCAATCCAATTAATTGGGTGTGCGTTTATTAAAACATCACGTAACATTCCACCACCAATAGCAGTTACAAAAGCAATAATAAGAACTCCAAATAAATCAAACTTTTTATCAGAAGCTACTAAAGCTCCACTAATGGCAAAAGCAAACGTTCCAAGAATGTCTAAAACATAAATAAACTCCATTTAAACTGAAACTTCCGTAAATTTAATATGTAGCTCTTTCTGTAGTTCATGAACTCTCTCCAATTCGTAAGGTAAAACGAATGCTAAAGAAATTCCTGTTTTTCCAGCTCTTGCTGTTCTTCCACTTCTATGAGTATAATAATCTGTTTGTTCTGGTAATTGATGATGAATTACAAACTCTAAATCTCTTACATCAATTCCACGTGCAGAGACATCTGTTGAAATTAAATATTGTAAACTTTCATTTTTAAAAGCACGCATTACTTTATCGCGCTCTTTTTGTTGCATATCCCCTTCTAGAGCAGCCGCAGAAAAACCTTCTTCAATTAATTGATATGCCAAATTTTGCGCTCCAGCTTTGGTTCTACAAAAAATAATACCTCTTTGGGCACCTCTTTTTTCAATAAACTTGATAATTAATCCTGTTTTTTCTTTAATAGTCGTTTTTATAAATTGATGACGAATATTTTCATTTACTAAAGAATTAGGATTAATCTCAACTCTTGGTGCATTTGCATCCATATAGGTTTTTACGATTTTCTTAATTTCTTCTGGCATTGTTGCAGAAAACAACCAAGTTTTACGATCGTTTTTAGTAGTAAACTTTAAGATTCTATTCAAATCTTGCTTAAAACCCATGCTCAACATTTCGTCAGCCTCATCTAAAATAACGGTATTTACATGACTAATATCAATATCTCCTCGTTCAATTAAATCAATTAATCTTCCTGGAGTTGCTACAACAATGTGTGTTGTTCTTTTTAAATTACTGATTTGTCTATCAATTTTTTCGCCACCAAAAACTGCTTCTAAAAAGATCTTTTCATCAACATATTTTGTAAACTTGAACAATTGTTTTTTAATTTGTTGCACCAATTCTCTTGTAGGCGATAAAATTAAAGCTTGAATATGAGGCGAATCTGCATCTATTTGATGTAGAACTGGCAAACCAAAAGCTGCTGTTTTTCCTGTTCCTGTTTGTGCTAAACCAATAAAATCGGTTTTAGAGTTTAATAAAATAGGAATCGCTTTTTCTTGAATTTCTGATGGTTTAGAAATCCCTATTTCTTTAATTGATTCTATATATTCTTTACGAACTCCTAATGCCGAAAATGTTGCCATTGTTTTAATTTTTTGCAAAGATACTTTTATTGATTTTAATAATTGATATTGTTAATACTTTCCAAATAAAAAAATATGAAACAGATATCACTTCCGATAATTATCAGAATTCATGGATTAAAAATTTCCCAAAATAATCAGTATAAATCCATGAAATCTATGTCAAACCTATATTAATCTTTTTGCAGTAAAACGCTCAAAACATCTTCCCTAATTCGTTCTGGTTTAAAAGTTTTTGCGTCTAACATTGCCCAAACTGTTTTTGCTTTTACTAACAAATCATCATTTTTATAAAACTCCATAAAACGTACAGAAGTGATTCCTTTTGTTTCTCCAACCCAAGTTTTTACAACAATTTCATCGCCTAAAGTAGCTTGTTTTAAATAATCGATTTCGTGTCTCATCACCACCCAAACGTATTGAGGTAAAGGAGTATCTTTAGTTAGAAAATTCCAATGTGTAGTTGCAATTTTATCCATCCATTTTACATAAACCAAGTTATTTACATGATGCAAAGTGTCTATATCTTCGGATGAAACTGTAATTGTTAACGTGAAAGGGTTCTTCATTTTTATCAATTTAAACAAATTTAAAAATTTTAATTTCTCTATAACTAATATTGATGATAGAATTCAAATAAATCTTTATTAATGCTGATATTTGCAACTCATTATGGCAAAATTAGCAAACGAGTTAGGCACCGAAAAAATTAGCAAATTATTGATAAAACAAGCAGTTCCTGCTACTATTGGAATTCTTGTAATGTCTTTAAATATGATTGTTGACACCATTTTTGTTGGTCAATGGATTGGTGTTTTGGCAATTGCAGCAATTACTGTGGTTTTACCAATTGCATTCTTAATATCTTCTATTGGAATGGGAATTGGAATTGGAGGAAGCTCAATAATATCTAGAGCTTTGGGCGCAGATAAAACTGAAAAGGCATTTTTAACTTTTGGAAATCAAATTTGTTTAACGCTTATTTTAGCAATTATTTTTGTCTTATTAGGCAATTTTTTTAGTGTCCCAATTTTAAATTTATTCGGAGCAAAAGGCGATATTTTACCAATTGCGTCCGATTATTTTGCTGTGGTAATTTATGGAGTTCCGTTTTTGGCTTTTGCAATGATGGGAAATCCTGTTATTAGAGCAGAAGGAAAACCAAAATTTGCGATGTATGCAATGATGATTCCTGCTGTTTTAAACATTATTTTAGATGTAATTTTCATTAAATTTTTCGATTGGGGAATGACAGGTGCTGGCTTGGCAACTTCCATTTCTTTTGCAAGTTGTGGTTTGTATATTTTGTATTTCTTTTTATCGAGTAAAAGTGAACTAAAAATTTTACCAAAAAACTTTAAATTAGATTTTCAAATTGTTCGTGAAATTATCGAATTAGGTGGAGTTACTATTGTTAGACAAGGAGCCATAAGTGTTTTAATGATTGTATTAAATTACTCACTTTTTACGTATGGAGGAGAAATTTCTATTTCGATTTTCGGGATTATAAATCGAGTAATGATGTTTGCATTATCGCCTGTTTTAGGAGTTTCACAAGGTTTTTTACCTGTTGCAGGTTTTAATATTGGTGCCAATAAAAACGAGCGTGTTAAAGAAACAATTAAGAAATCCATTTATTTTGGTTCTATTTTAGGAACTATAATTTTTATAGGAATTGTAATTTTTAAAGAACAAATTATCTGGATTTTCACTAATGATGAAACTTTGTTAAACGAAACTCCAAACGCCATGTTAATTGTATTTTTAGTGACGCCAATTGTTACCATGCAATTAATTGGTTCTGCTTACTTTCAAGCAGCAGGAAAAGCAGTTCCTGCTTTAATTTTAACACTCTTAAAACAAGGAATTTTCTTAATTCCTTTAGCATATTTTTTACCTAAATATTATGGAGTTGCTGGTGTTTGGTGGTCTTTCCCAATTGCAGATACATTGTCCACAATTGTTACAGTTTTGGTTTTAAGGAATGAAGTTAAAAAGAATTTGGCTGTAGTTATTGACTAGGGTTTAGGGTTTAGGGTTTAGGGTTTAGGGTTTAGGGTTTAGGGTTTAGCAAAAATGAAAATTTTGAAGTTTTATCAAGTTCTCGATACAAAATTTCTGAAAAAGAAATTTCACTCGAACTGACATAACGTTATTGTTCTGAAATTGAAACTTTAAAACTAAACTATTTTCTCCCCATTTAAATTTGTGGTTAGAATATCACTAAATAAATTAAAGAACGGTCGTAAAGCTTTATAGCTTTCATCAACTTGATTTATAAAATCTGGGGATAAAACTTCTTTATCTGTAAATTTTTTCATGGCAATAAAACCTTTTTTACGCAATAAATCAACATCTGGATGTTCTTTATCAAAGCCTCTTGGAGCAGATTTTAATTCTGTAAAACTGTAAAAATCATTTCCGAAATGTTTTTTATAATTTTTACTTTCCAAAATTTCACGAATTTCTGAAGCATCCTGTTCTATTTCCTTTCTTAATCTAAATAAATCTTCTTTGCTAGGTTCCCAAAATCCTCCTGCTAAAAAAGAATCTCCTGGTTGAACTTGCAAATAATAACCTCCTCTTAATTCTTTTCCTAATCTTGTAAATGAGTTTGCAAAATTTACTTTATAAGGTGTTTTATCTTTAGAAAAACGAACATCTCTATAAATACGCATCATCTTTGATTTTTCTATTTCATCATGATTTTGCAATTTTTGATGAACAGCAGTGAATACTTCTTTAGCATTTTTCTTCGCCTTTTCGTAGATTGGTTTGTGCTCTGTAAACCAATCTCTATCGTTATTTTTTTGTAAATCTTTTAAGAATTGAAATGTGGAATTTTCGATTTGCATTTTGAGAAATTTTGAAGGTTCAATTTACGAATTATTAGGGAATAAAAATTGCCACGAATTCACATATTATCACAAATTTTCTTTGTCGTTCGTGTTGATTTTTTCACGGAGATTCACAGAGTTTTATTTTTTGTATTTGATGGAGATTCACAGAGAAATTTTGAAAGTTGATGATATTGAGGTTTTTTGAAGAATATTTAATAAAATTTAAGTATTGACACAGATTTCATGGATTTTCACTGATGTTAGTATTGAAAGTTTTCATGGAGATTCACAGAGAACTATTTTTTGTTTGATGGAGATTTATAGAGATTTTTTATATCTTTAATATTTTGAGATTTTTAAAGGTGAATTTTGAGTTTAAGATTTTTTTTTGATGTGAAATAAAAATCAAAAATTTTGATGCTTATCTATGAAAAATAGTGAAATTAGTGTCTCATAAATATGCACCAAAAAACAAAAGAAATTCAAAAAAGATATGATGGCTTTTTACAAACAAATTGTTTGTGGAATAATGATGTTATTTTTAATTTACATCAATTTAAAATCGAGCAAAATTCATCAAAAGTAAACATTGAAATTGATGAGAAATTAAGACTTGGAAAATATATTGAACGTTTTGTTTCTTATCAATTAGTTCAACAAAAAGGAATTTCTATAATTTGCGAAAATGTACAAATTCAGCAAGAAAAAAGAACTATAGGAGAATTGGATTGTATCATTTTAAAGAATGATAAACCTATTCATTTAGAGATTATCTATAAGTTTTATGTATACGATGTAAATGCTGGAAATTCCGAAATTGAACGTTTTATTGGTCCAAATAAAAAAGATTCTCTTATAGAAAAACTGACAAAGCTAAAAGAAAAACAGTTACCTCTTCTATACTCTAATGAGTGTAAATCTTTCTTAAAAACCATCAAGTTAAACATTGATACAATTGAACAACAAGTCTATTTTAAAGCCCAATTATTTGTGCCATATTCTAATCAAAATATTGAGCTAAAAACTTTAAATAGCGATTGTATTACTGGCTTTTATATCAATAAAAAACAATTAGAACAATTTGCTGATTGCAAATTTTACATTCCAATTAAAAAAGATTGGTTGGTAATTCCTCATCAAAATGTAAATTGGGCAAACTTTTATCAATTTAAGGAAAATTCTGATGAATATTTAGATAGAGATTTTTCTCCTCTTTGCTGGCTTAAAAAAACCAATGGAGAAATTAAAAAATTCTTTTTAGTTTGGTGGTGAATAATTCAAGGTTTAAGATTCAATATTTAAAGTTATTGTACTCAAAATTGTAATAATAACTTTCTACTATTTTTTTTACTCAATTTTAATTATCATTTAAATTTTCTACTTAATTTATTATTCTACAAGAATCTTTTGGAGTTGATTGAAAGAGTTTGTTTATGTTAATTTCTTTGTGTGAGATCCTTTCAAGATGACAAACTTTGTGGTTGGAGTTTGGTTATGTGAAATTTAAAACAAAAAAGGAACTCAAAATAAATTGAATTCCTTTTTTATAATTTAAAAACTAAACGATTTTAAAAACTTTTCAGATTGATTTTTAATTTTTAGTTATTCTTTATAACATCATCTTTAGATGCTTTATTCCAAATTTTAATTTTATCATCTTTAGCAACTCCTTCTAATACCTCTACATTTACACCATCTGAAGTTCCTAATTTTAAGGTTACCTTTTTAAAAGTTCCATCTTCTTGTTTTACCTCAACATAAGGTTCTTCTGAATCTTTATCGAATCTTAAAACGGCTTCTTTTACAGATAAAACACTATCTCTTTTTTCTAAAACAATATCAGCATTTGCACTGTAACCAGCTCTAATAAAAAACTTATTATCTAAAGAAACATCTGCTTTTATTTTAAATTGAACAGCTCCTCCTTCTTCTGTTCCTTTTGGCGCAATAAAATTTAATTTTGCAGGAAATTTAACGCCTTCAATAGCACCGATTGAAACTTCAATATCTGAACCATTTACTAATTTACCAACTTCGGATTCATCTACTTTTCCTTCAAAAATCATCTTGCTCATATCTGCGATAGATGCAATTGTTGTACCTGCATTAAAGTTGTTAGCCTGTATTACTTGATCTCCTTCTTTTACAGGAATCTCTAAAATAGTTCCAGACATTTGTGCCATAATATTAGTGTTGGCAGCACCTCCAGATGCAGCAGAACCTCTTTTAATAATTATATAATCGTTTTGAGCGTTTTGCAAATCTTGCTTTGCTTGATTATATGTTAATTCAAATCGTTCGAATTCTTGTTTAGAAATAACTCCTTTATCAAATAAATTTTTATTTCTTTTGTAAGCAATTTCTGAGTTGTCTACATTTAATTTAATATTATCAACTCTACCCTTTGCACTAATTAAAGATTGTTCATTTGGCACAACTCTTACCATAGCAATTAAATCTCCTTTGGTAACTTTTGCTCCTTCAGTTAATAAAATTTTATCGATAATACCTGTTATTTGTGGCTTAATTTCAATTTCTTCTAAAGGTGTTACAATACCAGTTGCTACTGTTTTCTTTACAATGGTCGTTTTAAAAGGTGTTTCGGTTTCGTATTCTACAATACTTTTCTTGTTCTTCTTTCCGAACCAAACTAATGCAATAACAAATAATATTGCTATAATAATTAAAATAATTTTTGCTTTTTTACTCATGATTTAGTTAATTGTGATTGATTTTACTCTTCTCTTAATGCTTCTATTGGTCTTACTACTGTTGCCATGTGTGCAGGAATTAATCCTATTAAGGTTCCTAACATAATTAACGTGACAAATGCTATTAAAATAATTGGAATATTTACTGTTGGGTTTATTAAAACAGCCTCTTCTCCTTGACCAATTGCTGTGTCAATTCCGAACAAAACAAGACTGCCAAAAATAATTCCTAGCATTCCTGCAATGGTTGTTAAAAAAACAGATTCCAATATAATTTGCTGACGAATACTTTTTGGAGTTGCTCCTAAAGCTCTTCGAATTCCTATTTCTTGTGTTCTTTCTTTTACTGTGATTAGTAAAATATTTCCGATTGCAAAAACCCCTGCAATTAATGTTGCAATACCAACAAACCATGTTAAGAATTGCATTCCCGTTAAAAAGCCAGTTACCTTGCCTATTTCTTTACCTAAATTTACACTACCAAAAGCCCTTTCATCATCTGGATGTACTTTGTGCAAACCTTTTAAAGTTCGAATTACATCTGTTTCCATCTGCTCAATATCAGTTCCTTCGTTTGCAGTGATCATCATCCAATCTACATTATTAGCTGTATTATAAACTTTTTTAAATGTGGTAAAAGGTATGTAGGCACAATCACCATCAAAATTCACAGTAGTTGATGGTTCATAAACCCCAATTACCTGATAACCAATACTGTTTATTTTAATGTATTGCCCAATTGGCATTTCATCAATTTCAAATAATTGCTTGTACATATCTTCTGATATTACTGCAACTTTTGCTGTATTTAAAATGTCATTTTCATTTAAAAAACGACCATATAATAGCTGTTTTTTCTGAATTTGATCTAAGATGGGATAATCTCCACTTACTTGAAAATTACCAGATTTAAAATCTTTTACAATTAAGTTGTTTGTTTGATTTCTTGGCGCTAATAGTCTTATTTCATTTGAATATTCAGATTTTAAAACCTCAATATCATTCATTGTTAAACGAAATCTTCTTCCTTCTTGGAAACCTTTAAAAGGAGTGTCTGTAGATTGGGTCCAAACAAAAACACTGTTGGTTGCAAAGTTCCCAAATAGTTTATTGAAACTATTTTCTAAACCTCTTGCTGAACCTAGTAAAACAACTAATAAAAAAATTCCCCAAAGAACGCCAATAATTGTAATTGCTGTTCTTACTTTATTTTTACGGATGCTTCCGTAAATTTCTTGCCAAGTATCTGAATCGAATAAAAACTTCATAATTAATCTGCTCTTAGGGCCTCTATAGGTTTAATATTTGCTGCTCTTTTTGCGGGTAAATATCCTGCAATTAATCCAGATATAATTAAAACTATGGTTGCTCCAATCACTAATCCTGAACTTACACTTGGGTCTTTTATAAAATATTTTTCTTCTAAACTATTGCCAATTAAACTTAAAATATAAGTTCCTAAAGTTAAACCTGCATAGCCAGCAATTGTGGTTATTAAAACAGATTCTTGCACAACCATACCAACTATAGAGGATGGTTTAGCTCCCAATGCTTTTCTAATTCCAAACTCTTTAGTTCTTTCTTTAATTACAAAAATCATAATATTTGAAATACCAATAATACCAGCAATTAAAGTTCCAGAACCAATAAAAATAATTATGATAAACAATGCAAAAGATACAGTACTTACAAATTTATTAGCTTCTGCCATATTTCTGACAGAAAGTGCACTTTGATCATCTGGATGAATATTCAATCTTTTACGCATATCACGTTCCATTTTATTTCCAAAAGCAATAGCAGCATCTGTACTTAAATTTGGATTATAACCTAAATTTATTTGACTTATATAATCGTTATTTCCATACATCATTTGAGATGTTGTAACTGGTATATATGCTTTTCTTTCTTCATTATCTCCACCATCATCAGAAAAAATACCGATAATTAAAAAAGAACTTCCATTTACGATTACTCTTTTATTGATAGCAGGCTTTTCACCAAATAAATCTTTTTTAATTAATCTACCAATAACAATTACTTTAGATTTTTCTCTGATATCTCGTTCATTTAAATATCTACCTTCATCAATAATTGTTTTTTCTAAAAATTGATGATCTGGATTTACAGCCATTACACTATAAGTGCTCGCTTCGTTTTTATATTTAATAACAAAGTTCTTATAAATTCTTGCAGATTGATATTCAATTTTATTAGCATATTCATCTGCTACAAAATTATAATCTTCATTTTTTAGTTGAACACTTCTTCCTGACTGTAATCCTTTGTAAGGTTTTGTTGTTCTCCAAACTCTTACAAACATGGAGTTTTGAGCATCATCTGCAAAAGCAGTTTTAAAAAAATTGCCAAGTCCGTTTGAAATACCAAATAATAATGTAAATAATAAAATAGCAAAAGCTACTGTAAAACCAGACATTACAGATCGTAATCGGTTTTTATTAATGCTTTGAAAAATTTCTCTCCATCTATCTAAATCGAACATAATTAGACTGCTTTTGTTGCTTTAGGTAGTTTGCCAGCATTCGTAAATTCATCACTTATAATTACACCATCTTTTAAACGTACAATTCTTTTAGTTTGTTCTGCAACTTCTTCTTCATGCGTAATTACAAAAACAGTCATTCCTTCATCGTTAATATCTTTTAACAAATCCATTACATTATCTGTTGTTGTAGAATCTAAAGCTCCTGTTGGTTCATCTGCTAAAACTACTTTTGGTTTTGTTACTAACGCTCTTGCAATTGCTACACGTTGTTTCTGTCCACCAGAAAGTTCGTTTGGCAAATGGTTTGCCCATTCTTTTAAACCAACTTTTTCTAAATAATCTAACGCTATTTCTAAACGTTCTTTTCTACCTATTCCTTTGTAATATAAAGGTAAAGCAACATTTTCGACAGCAGTTTTGTAAGAAATTAAATTAAAAGATTGAAAAATAAAGCCTAAAAACTTATTACGTAATAAAGCCGCTTTCTTTTCATTCATATCTTTTATAAGTTGACCATTTAAGTAATAATCACCTTCATCATGAATATCTAACAAACCAACAATATTTAATAAAGTAGATTTTCCTGAACCTGAAGAACCCATAATAGAAACAAATTCGCCTTCTTTTATGTGTAAATCAATTCCCTTTAGTACGTGCAAAGAATCTTTTCCTATAGGATAAGATTTGTGAAGTTTTTCTATTCTAATCATTCGTTTGGTTAATTTTACTATAAAAGTATTGAATGCTACTGATAGCGCTTATTAATTTTTTGTTAAAAGGAATTAATAATATTCAATACAAACATAAGACGACCAAAATTTATATTTGTTACATCAATTTTAAAAAAAGATACATTAATTTTGTTTTTTACTCTTTAAGCCTTAAAATGATTGAGATTCCTAAAAATAAAAAACTAATTCTTTTTGATGGTGTTTGTAATTTGTGCAGTAATGCTGTTCTAAAAGTGATAAAATATGATAAAAAAAATACTTTTTTATTTGCTTCATTACAATCTAAAACTGGTAAACAAATAACAGATTATCTACATATAGATACTGCTAAAATAGATTCCATTATTTTATATGAGCCTGGAGTTGCTTACAACCTAAAATCTACAGCAGCTTTAAAAGTTATGGAAGATTTTGGTGGCTTTTGGCATATTACCCAATTAGGAATGCTTTTCCCAGAAACTTTTAGAGATTTTGTATACGATTATATTGCAAAAAATCGCTACAAATGGTTTGGCAAAAAAGAGAGTTGTATGTTACCAACAGCCGAGTTGAAATCAAAATTTTTGGATTAATTTTTTTTAAAAATAAAGAATGAGAGAATGGAGAATGAGAGAATAGAGAATAGAGAATAGAGAATAGAGAAAATTATAATATAATTTTTAGAGTTTGCTTTAATAATATTGTTCGTCCCCAATGTTATAATACTAAATAAGAAAAGAATTGGACTACAAAATTTAGGTCTGAGCTTATCGAAGACTCATAATGAGAATTAACTAATTCATTTGAAAGTTAAAAAATTATTGAATTTATAAATAATTTTTGATAACATTTCAAATTTTAAAAAACAGTTGCAGTGAAAATACCAAAAGAAATAAAATGCGTAATTTTTGATATGGATGGAATTATTATAGATTCAGAAGAAATCCATAAAAAAGCTTATTATGAAACTTTTGTTTCTATTGGAGTTAATGTTTCTGATGAACTTTATAAATCACTTACAGGTTCATCTACTATTAATGCTTTTCAAAAATTAGTAGCGCATTTTAAGTTGGATTTGAACCCTGAAGAACTCGTTTTAAATAAAAGAAAACGTTATGTAAATTTCTTTGAAAACGACCCAACTTTGCATTTGGTAAAAGGTGTTGAAAATTTAATTAAACATTGCCATAAAAAAGGATTAATTTTAATTTTAGCTTCCTCATCTGCCATGGTAAATATTGATAGAGTTTTTAATCGATTTAATTTAAACCCATATTTTACGGCTAAAATTTCTGGTGCAGATTTAACAGCGTCTAAACCACATCCAGAAATTTTTGAAAAAGCAGCTCTTTTAGGAAAAACATCCAAAGAAAATTGTATTGTAATTGAAGATTCAGATAATGGAATTAAAGCCGCAAACGATGCTGGAATTTTCGTTTTTGGATATAAAAATCCCATGGCTGCAGATCAAACTTTAAAAAATGCTGATTTTATTATTGATGATTTTAGTGAATTACAAAAAATAATTTAAAAGGTTTTTAATACTATTTTGAAACAAATAATTCGCATGTTTTAAAACTATCTTATTTATAGTCTATTTAAAGTTTTACTTTTCAGCTTTAGCAAACGCATCAATTTTTTGCCACGAATTCACGTTTTTTTAAATATAAATCTTGCCTCATGATTTATTTTCACTAATATTTGAAATCCTTTGGATTTTTATTCTTGAAATAAAATATTTAACAATAATGAAAATTCGTGAATTCGTGGCTAATATTAATATCACAAATTTAATCCGAATTAATTAATGATAAATTGTTTAACAATTCATTTCGCATAAAAAAACACCCAAAAGTAGGATGTTTTTATCAATATATTTATTTGAGAATTAAGAACTCCAAAACTCTCTTTTTTTGTTTAACTCCTCTTCTTCTTTTAAATATTCTTCAGCTTCTTCTGGAGAAAGTACTTTTAAAAAAGACGGGTGTTGCTCTATAGCATATTCAATTTTAGTTACAATATCAGCTATTTCTTCATTTTCATAATCGATTTCTAAAGGTTTTTTTATCACCATAGATTGTAAAACATTTTTTCTTTTAATACTTAAACCTTTTTTATCAAAAGAACGTCTAAAACCATCAATAACAACTGGTACAACAACTGGTTTGTATGTTTTTATAATATGTGCTGTTCCTCTTCTAATAGGTTTAAATGGTGTTGTAGTTCCTTGAGGAAATGTTACAACCCAACCATCATTTATGGCTTTACCAATGTTAGAAATGTCAGAATTTTTAACTTGCCTTTTTACATCTTGCCCTGCACTTCTCCAAGTTCTATCTATAGAAACAGAACCTGCGTATGCAAATATTTTTGGTAAAATTCCAGAACGCATTGTTTCGCCTGCTGCAACAAAATAAAAGTTTAATTTAGGTTGCCATATATACCCAATATTTTTAATAGTATCATCTCTACCTTTTAAAGCTGCATTAAATACATGAAACATGGCTGCAACATCTGCAAAATACGTTTGATGATTGGATATAAAAAGTACGTTTCTTTCTGGTAAATCTCTTAATATTTGAGATCCTTCAATCTTAAGATTGTTAAAATTTTGATATCTACCATGAGAAACTACCCCAAAAAAACGGATAATCCATTTTTTTATAAATAGATAATGACCAAAAGGATTTCTCTTAAATAAAGGCATTTATAAGCTGTTTTACTTGGTTTGTTAACAAAATTACAAAACTATTTGGTAACCTGCTATTTTAACAGTTCTTTAATTTCCGAAAGCATCATTCCTGTTGCTCCCCAAATAATATAATCATCAATTTTAAAACAAGGTACATCCATATTTTTCATGTATGATGTTGTTAAATTAACAGTGGTAATACTGCTTTCATTTAGTAAATCGCTTACTAAAATTTCAATTGTATTGGCTACTTCGTGATTTAAAATAAAGTTGGGTCTTTCCTCTACAAAACCCAAAAAAGGTGTTGCTAAAAAATTGCTTGGAGGAATATAAACATCGGTTAATTCTCTGATTATTTTTATGGATGAAGTTTGCACACCAACCTCTTCAAAAGTTTCTCTTAAAGCAGTTTCTTGTAAATTTTTATCGGTTTTTTCTGCCTTTCCTCCAGGAAAACTTATTTGAGCAGAATGTGTGCCTTTGTAACTAGGTCTTTGTGTTAAAAGCAACGTAGTTTCATTTTTTTTATTCGGATAAAACAAGGCCAAAACTGCTGCTTTTCTTGGATTGTTTGCAGCTATTTTATCTTTATTATATTGTAACCGAAGTTTTGGCGCCATTTTAAATTGAGCTTCCAAACCTCCTAATCGTATTTTTTTAAAATCTTCTAATTTATGTGTAAAGTTTTTAAAATTCATTTTTGATTTGTTACTTTTAACAAAATTACTATTTTCTATAGCAAGAAATTAATTTTTGGCAAGAATTTTGAACGCACATTAATATGAATAAAAAATATAAAAAATTAGGTTTAAGTATTGTTTTAGATATTATTGGTTTGATACCTATTCCTTTATTAGATTTAGCTTGGGCACCAATTTCTGGTTATGTAATGACAAAAATGTACAAAGGAACCAAAGGTAAAATTGCAGGTATTGTAAGTTTTTTAGAGGAAATTCTTCCTTTAGATATTATACCAACTTTTACAATTATGTGGATTTATACCTACGTAATTCAAAAAGAAGCTATTGAAAATGATACCAACAATACATCAGAAAAAACTTCAACTATCGATGTTTAGTTATTCTCTTTAAATAAAAAACCCAAACCTAATCTACTTAAAAACTTTTTTTCGAAAGCCCAAAAGAATTCAAACTGACCAAAAAACCAGCCAACAATTGGTAATGTAAGTTGATAAATTGGGAAAATCAATAAAACTCTTAAAGGATAATAAAACCAAGGACTAATAGTTTCTGGCGATAATCCTAAAAAAGCAGTAACTGGTTTTGCTACCCAAGCTGCAAAAGATCCGTTAATTGCAAAAACGATAAAAATTGCAAGGATTGCCCAATTACTATTGATGCCCCATCTTTCTTTTAATTTCTCCATTACCCTATTTTCTCTGTGTTTTTAGTTTTTCTAAACATTAACCACAAACCTATTAAAATTAAAGGAATACTTAAAACCTGACCCGTATTTAAAGGACTAAACAGCCATTCTTCTCCTCTTTTTTGTACTTGTGGTTCTTTTAAAAATTCGATAAAAAAACGTAAAGCCCATAAAACTGCGAAGAACAAACCAAATAAGAAACCTATTTTTTGTTTCAGATCTGTTTTCCAATACAAATACCACATCACAAAAAATAGTATTAAATAACTAAAAGCCTCATACAATTGTGTTGGGTGTCTCGCAAAATTTTCTTCATTATTTAAAAAGATTACACCAAAATCAGTTCCTGTTGCTTTTCCAACAATTTCTGAATTCATAAAATTACCAGTTCTTATAAAAAAGCCTGCTAGTGCAACCATAATTGCCAATCTATCTAAAATAAATAACCAAGGTTTGTTTAAATGTTTTTTTGCATAGAAATACATAGCAATCGGAATTCCAATTGCTGCTCCATGACTTGCAAAACCAGTAAAACCTGTAAATTTCCAACCTTTTATAAATCCGAATAAAGAATCGTTTGCACTTTCTTTTATAGGTAAAAATATTTCTAATAAGTGATCTTGATAATGATCCCAACTGTAAAAGAAGACATCTCCTAAACGCATTCCAACTAACATAGAAATAAAAACATACATAAATAATGTATCTAATTTTTCCGCAGGAATTTTATCTTCTACATAAATCTTTTTCATTAAATGTAAACCCAATAAAAAAGCGGCAACAAACATTAAACTGTACCAACGAACCACAAAAAAACCTAAATCGATTCCTATTGATGGACTCCACTCTATTGCTAAAAAATTCATATACTTTTGTTCAATATTTAATATTTAAAGTCTCAAGTCTTGCGTAAAAAAATCTTCATCTTTCCTCTATAATCTTTACTCTTTCTTCTTTACTCTTTTCTCTATTTTCTTTTACTCTATTTTCTTATCTTTTTCTGGTACTGGATCATAACCACTTCCTCCCCAAGGATGACAACTAAAAATTCGCTTCAAAGATAACCAACCTCCAGAAAACAAACCATGTTTTTGCAAAGCTTCTATGGTATAATGTGAACAAGTTGGGCTATATCTGCAAGTTGCTGGTGTATAAGGAGAAATTGCTGCTTGATAAAAACGAACTAATAGAATAAAAAAGCCCCTGATTCCCCAAAGGGGAGCAAAACGTGACTTTTTTATGTTCTCATTATTACTCATTATTATCAATTTTGGAACTCCTTCCCTTTGGGAAGGTTGGGATGGGCTTTTTTTTAGTTGATCGAAAAAGTTGTTCCTTCCTTACCATCTTTTAATTGAATTCCAAGTTCAATTAATTCGTCTCTAATTTGGTCTGATAATGCCCAATCTTTATTTTCTCTTGCTTCTTTTCTTAATTTGATCAACAACTCCACTACTCCATTCACTTTTTCTGAATTGTCTTGCGAGTTTTCATTCATCAACCCTAAAACATCAAAAACAAAAGCATTTATAGTTTGCTTAAATTCCTCTAAATCAGCTTCAATTAAACTTGCTTTACTTTCTTTTATTTGATTGATGAGTTTTACAGCATCAAACAAATGTGAAATTAAAATCGGCGTATTAAAATCGTCATTCATGGCAGCATAACAAGCTGTTTTCCATTTTTGAACATCAAAAGTGGATGTTTTTCCAGCTTCAATTTTATTTAAATAAGAAACTGCTTCCATTAGTTTTGCATGTCCTTTTTCTGAGGCTTCTAAAGCTTCTCCAGAAAAATCTAAAATGCTTCTATAATTGGCTTGCATATTAAAAAAACGAACTACAGATGCAGAAAATGCTTTTGGTAAAATGTCATTTTCTCCAGTTAGAATTTGATTTGGTAAAATAAAATTCCCTGTAGATTTTGCCATTTTTTGGCTATTTAACAATAGCATATTGGTGTGCATCCAATAATTTACAGGTTTCACTCCAGAACATGTTTGCGATTGTGCTATTTCACATTCATGATGAGGGAATTTTAAATCCAAACCACCTCCATGAATATCAAATTGTTCACCTAAATATTTTGTACTCATTACAGAACACTCTAAATGCCAACCAGGAAAACCATCACTCCAAGGTGAAGGCCATCTCATAATATGACGTTCGTCTGCTTTTTTCCAAAGGGCAAAATCTTGTGGATTTTTCTTGTCAGATTGTCCGTCTAAAGTTCTTGTATTGTGAATTAAATCTTCCACTTTTCTACCAGAAAGAATTCCGTAATTTCCTTTTTTATTGTATTCCAAAACATCAAAATAAACGGAACCATTTACTTCGTAGGCAAAACCTTTTTCAATGATTTCTTTAATCATTTCTATCTGCTCAACAATATGTCCTGTTGCAGTGGGTTCGATACTTGGTGGTAAAAAGTTGTAGTTTTTTAAAACGTTATGAAAATCGACTGTGTATTTTTGAACCACTTCCATTGGTTCAATTTTTTCTAAACGTGCTTTTTTAGCAATTTTGTCTTCACTTTCATCATCTTCATTTTCTAAATGCCCAGCATCTGTAATATTTCGCACATAACGCACTTTGTAGCCCAAATGCAATAAATATCTGTACACCACATCAAAGAACATAAACGTTCTTACATTTCCTAAATGTGCATTGCTATAAACTGTAGGTCCACAAACGTACATGCCTACATAGCCATCTGTTAAGGGTTTAAAATCTTCTTTCGATTTAGAAAGAGAATTGTATATTTTAAGTTGATTTTCTTTATAGAGTTCCATTCAAAAAAGTAACGATTTACAAACGATAAATATAGGTACTTTATAAAGAATAGCGAAATGGAAATAAAGGGAAGTTTTGGAAAGAAATTAAGGAGTAATATAACGTGTTTTGTTTCGAATTCTAATTTTTACTCAACCAAAATACTGCTATAATCACCTTTAAAAGTAATTAAGTTTTTTGTTGAAGGGTCGTTTGATTTCCCAACACGCTTATTTTCTAAATTCACTTTATTTACTTGATATTTAAATGTACTAGATACATCACCTAAAATAAGGGTTGCATTCGATTGACTTAAATTCAATAAAAACTCACCAAAATTAGGATTAACACTATCAATCTTTAATTCACCAAATTGATCTGAAATAACAACATTTTTATTGATTTTAAAAATTTTAACTCCAGAAGAATTATTACGCATTGTTGAATTCGTAACTGATGCTATTTTAGCATCAGTTACATTGTTTAAAAATAAAGTACAAGCGTTCAAATCATTGATTCTTACTGGCGAATAATCAATTGTTAATTCACTTCCATTTAAATTATTGGCATCAAAAGTGCCATACTTTACGTTTCCAAAAGCAACAGTATTTGGTAATTTTACTTTACAATGACGCGTATTTAAATCGAAAGTTGCACCTTTTGGAACTTTAATTTCTAACCTCTTTTTAATTTTAATTTTCTTTCCATTAATGATGATATCATCTGAATTAGATTTAAAGTTTAATTTTTTGAGTTCTCTTTTTGCTTTCTCTAATTCTCTTTTAATTTTTTCCTTATCAATCTTATAATATTTTTCTTTGGATTTCTCAAATTGATCTTTCATTTTTACTTTAGATTCCTTAAAGCTTTTTCTTAATTTTTCTTTATCAATTTGCATTTTATCCTTTAATTCTAAATATTTTTTTGACTTTTTAAAAGCCTCCCATTCTTCCTTCGTGTTAATTTCTATATCATTATCATCATCTTTCCAACTAAATTCATACTTACCATCTTTACCCATATTTTTATCAATTTCATCAAAAATATTTTCAAAGTCGAAGTCGAAATCGAAGTCAAAATTCATGTCTGGTAACACAATTGTTTCAAAGCTCGAAAAATCAATATCTGGCATTTCAAAATCGAAATTCATATCATCAAAAAAAACAAAATCATTCTTAAAATTAAAGACGTTGTTTCCTTTTGATGTAATCTGAACTTTTCTCTTATTTCCTAAAGCTTCAAATTCCCAATTCTCAAAATACTTTTCTGCCTCTTCTTTTGTAATTCCTTCAATTTCTATAAAAGCCTCAATTTGAACCTCATTTTTGTTCCAAATTGCAACATTTATATCAGTATTAGATGCATTGATGGCGACTTCTACATCTTTATTTGTTGTAAAATTTTCAGTGAATTTTTTATCAAACTTTTGCGCAAAAGCAGTTCCCAAAAAACTGATGGCAATAAAAGTAAAAATGTATTTATATGATTTGTGTTTCATCTTGTTTTGTGTTTAAATTTTTAAGTTCATTTAATTGCTTTTTTAAACGTTGTAAAAGCTGTAAGCGTAATTGTAAATTACGAATTAGTGCATCTATAGTTGCATCATTAACCCCATTTGTATTGAGCTCTTGGGTTAAGTTTTTGTATTCTTTGGTAAGTTCTGCGATCTTTAATAAATAACTATCAACAATTTCTTTATTTTCTTCAGATAAATCTAATTGACTGATTTCTAAATTAATACTATTCAAATAATAGGTTTCTATGGTATTAAATTCAGGAGAAATAGTTCCTAAAGTTATTTCTTTTGATGTTTTTTCAATTGGGTTCTCTTCAATATTATTTGTTGAATAGAATTTAATGGCTAAACTAACCAATACCACAATCGATGCTGCAACAGACAACCATTTAAAAGATAATTTTTTCTTTTTCTTTGGATGCAATTCAGACATCAACAACTTTT